>OFJB01000004.1_pt1 | contig 297466 bp, 246 predicted proteins | sample 1775081 | NCBI WGS metagenome assembly OFJB01 (sample SAMN08195771, study PRJEB24354) | sludge metagenome | isolation source: initial sludge from phenol fed wastewater aerobic bioreactor | place: India: Nagpur | collected 2016-06-05 | reverse complement strand
ATCGAGGCGTGGCAGTGGATGTTCCTGATCGAGGCCGTGCCCGCGGTGCTGGTCGGCATCATGGTGCTGCTGTACCTGGACAACGGCATCCAGAAGGCCCGCTGGCTCACTGCCGAGGAAAAGGCGCTGCTCGATTACCGCATCGCCGAAGGCGCGAAGCAGCACGTGCACCTCACCACGATGCAGGTCTTTGGCGACCGCCGCATCTGGTTTCTCAGCCTCCTCTACTTCCTCTTCATCATGGGCCTCTATGGCATCAGCTTCTGGCTGCCGCAAATCATCAAGGACACTGGCGTGAAAGACGTTTTCAATATCGGCCTACTCAGCATGATCCCCTACGGCATCGCCGCCGTGAGCATGGTGCTCTTTAGCAAAATTGCCGACAAAAACGGCACTCATCGTCGCTACCTCGCCGCGAGCGCCTTCGCCGGAAGTGCGGGATTAATCCTCTGTGGCATCTTCGCCCACAATGTTGTCTTCGGCATGGCCGCCCTCACCCTTGCCACCGTCGGCGTACTCACCATGATGCCTCTCTTCTGGACCCTACCCACCGCATTCCTCGGGGGCACCGCCGCCGCTGCGGGCATCGCGGTGATCAACTCCTTCGGCAATCTCGCCGGCTTCGTCAGTCCCTACATGATCGGTGCCATCACCGACGCCACTCAAAGTAGTTCCGGCGGACTCTACGTTATCGCTGTCTGTCTCGCCCTCTTTGCCGTTCTGGTCCTGTGGAAGGTGAAAAAGCCCGCGTGATCTCGTAGCACAAAAGAAAGGCGACACATCGGTGAGATGTGCCGCCTTTACGGAAGCCGAGGACGCGCAGCCCGGCGAACCGCCGAAGCCCAACGCCTCATTACTGCGTTAAATTACGCAGTCTTCTTGGCTTCAATTTTCGCTAACAACAAGCGCTCCGCCTTTTGACGACGTTTCGCACGTTTTTTACCATTATCGCGGCCTTTAGAATGTCCCATAGTGCCGCCTAGAGCACACGGTTTTCAAAATAGTGCAAGCCATTTCCTCACATCTGCCCGATCAAATCCGACTTTTCGGTCACATGACGCGCACTTTCGGATAAGTCTCCGCGATGCCACGTGTGCCCATTCCTTCGCGTAAAATGAAACGGGCGGGAGATGACTCCCGCCCGTTTCATTTTCGAAGATTGCTACTACCGCCGCACACCGCTTACGCGGTGCGCATCGGCATGATCACGTACAGGAACGGCTTGTTGTACTTGATGACGCCGGGGCTGAGCTCGTCGATGAAGTCGAAGAAGATCGTATCGGACTCGAGGTTGCGCAGCGGGTCCATGAGGAAGTTCGGGTTGAACGCGATGGTGAATTCCTTGCCCTTGTAATTGATCGGGAGGGATTCCTTCGCTTCACCGACTTCCGGCGTATTGGCCGTGATGTCGAGGGTGTTCTTGCCGAAGATCAGTTTGACGGAATTCGATTTTTCGCTCGAGAGCAACGCCACGCGATGGACGGCATTGAGGAAAATCTCGCGCTCGAGGGTGATCCGTTCCTTCGCTTCCGTCGGCACCACCTGCTTGTAGTTCGGGTAGTTGCCTTCGATGAGCTTGGAGACGAGATAGACGCTGCCCATGTCGAACCCGATCTGATTATCGGAAAGGGTGATCTGGAGCGGCTCTTCGCCCTTGAGAATGCGGAGAAGTTCCTGCACCGCTTTTGTGGGTAGGATGACTTCAGCTTCGCTGCTCTTGGGAAATTCGAGTTCCTGTTCGACGAGCGCCAGACGGCGGCCATCGGTCGCGACGACAACGAGCTTGCCATCCTTGAAGGAGAGCAACACGCCGTTGAGCACATAGCGGCTTTCATCCGTGGAAATCGCATAAGCCGTGCGCTTCAGCATTTCCTTGAAGGAACCCTGAGTCAGCTTGAAGAGCTTGGCACCTTCCGCCTTGGGGAAAGCAGGGAAATCTTCCTCGGGCAAGCCCATGACGCGGAAGAAAGAGGGACCGGATGTAATCGTGGCGCTGTGTTTCGCATCGACATCGAGAACCAGTTCGCTGGCCGGAAGTTCACGGATGATGCTGAAAAGTCGGCGCGCAGGAATGGTCGTGGAACCGGCCTTGAGTACCTCAGCTTCAATCGTGGCTCGGATGCCGGTATCAAGATCGGTGGTCGAGATGACGAGTTTGCCATCGCTCGCGGTGAGCAGGGCATTACTCAAGATCGGGAGCGTAGTACGGGTGGTTACAACGTTTTGAACGAGTTGAAGACCGTTCAACAGCGCTTCTTTTCCGAGGACGCATTTCATACGGAATGGATAGTTATAGTTATTTTCTAAAAAAACAACCGTTTAATTCATCTTCTTATTCGTGTGAGTAACTCAGCCGATCGAGTCTAACTCGTTCTAAATAGAATAGGTTGTTAAATAAATAAATCTTCATTAACCGTCTAATAACTCCCCAGTTTCGGAAAGAAGTGCCGTTTATGAAGAAATTATCATCCGTTGTTCACAGGTTATTGGTGTCGGAATGCCAATAACTCATAAACCGGCGCAATTGGAGGCCCTGTCGCAGCCTCGATGATGCCCTAAACCGGAGAAAATGTCCCGCAGCTTCTCACGCGAACCGCTTCATGGGGGGGGCCGTCTTGTGGATGCAGCGTTACAGTGCAAAAAAAGAGCGCAGGGGCTGGAAACCAGGAAACAGCCCCTGCGCAGGATCCGACGCGTTCGGAAAGTATCTTTTGTAAGTTCGATGGTTTAGTAATTGGTATAAAGTCGAATGAGGGATTTCATGTACCGCTTGCGCCATTTCTCCTCGGGGCTGTCCGTCAGCGCATGCCAGCTGAGCTGGACGCCGTAGGCCGTGGCAGAAAGGGCGGCCGGGACGAGGACCGCGGCGAGTAGCACATTCGTTTCCATGCCTAATTTATCGTCTCGGGATGATAGCTCTGAAGTGAGTTTTGCGATTTATTTTTGAGCGGAGTTTTCTACCTCAAATAGACGCCCGATTTCCGCGTTCATGCGACAAAAGATTGTTTCCAGCGGCAAATTTTTACAGAGTGATGGCACTATGAAACATTTTGTCGTCGAGATCCTCTTCAGCGTGCCCTTTGAAAAGGTTGAACCGGTGGTTCCGGCGCACCGCGAATTCCTCCAGGGCGGCTATGACTCAGGTCTGCTCCTGATGTCCGGCCCGCAAAACCCCCGCGTCGGCGGCGTTTTGATCGCCCGCGCGGAATCGCTCGAAGCGGTCCAGGCCTTCGTCGATCAAGATCCGTACAAGCTCAACGGCGTGGCCACCTACCGCTTCATCGAGTTCAACCCGGTCAAGCGTCAGGCCTTCATGGAGTCGTGGGTAAGTTAAGAACACCCTTCTTGAGGTCTCTGCGTTGTGGCGGTTCTGTGAAGTGTTAGCGCACGGCATTGCCGCGACGGGGCACAGTCCCGTCCTACAAGAGATCTGTAAGTCTTTGGGAGTGGTGGCTTCTCGCCTCGCGCCCTGTCCACTCGACAACCCCCTACACCTGCGCTAGCCTGAAGATTCAGCGTCATGCTGGTTGCTGTGGGTAAAAAACGAGCTGCTCCTTCCGATGCTTTCGACCGCCTCTGTGCGTCATGGTGGACGCGTGGAGTGTGGACCGGCACTGCCTGCGATCTCTATTCCCTCGCCGGAATTCCCGCTGCCGCGCAGGCGTTCGTTCTTGCCGCCGCCAATTGCGACCGCTCGCTGGCCAAGGTGCCGAAGCTGGTCGTGGTCAAAAATGTCCGCGCGCAGGAGGAACTGGCCAACGACCTCGAAGCGTGGGGCGTCCCCTTCCTCTTTTTTCCCCAGACCGAGCCAGTCGTGGGCGAGGCCTTGCCCGACGAGGAAATCGCCGCCGAGCGACTCGCCGTATTGGAAAAACTCAACGGTGCCTATGCCGGGCTGATCCTTTCCACCGCCACCGCCGTCGCGCAGCCGATCCCAAAGCCGGAGGTGCTCTCCGAATCGCGCCTGACCCTCGCGGTACATCAGGAGCTGAACCGCGAAAAGTGGCTCGCCCAGCTCGGCGAGGCGGGTTACCAGCGCGAAGCGGAAGTGACGATGCGCGGGACCTTCAGCGTCCGCGGCGCGGTGGTTGACTTCTTCTCGTGGCACGCGCCCCTGCCGGTGCGCAGCGAGTGGATGGGGGACGAGATTGTCTCATTGCGGGAATTCGACGCCGTGGCGCAACGCTCGGTTCGCGACTTGTTGGAGGTGACGGTGAGCCTCGCGCCGCTGCAGGCCGCCTCGGGCGGATCGGCCACGCTGGCCGATTATTTGCCGAAGGGAACGGTGCGCTTCGCGCTCGATGATGACAGCGTGCAAGCCACTGCGGACCCGGTCAAAGACGACGTGGCCGTGGTCGATCTGGAATGTTTCGCGCACGACTTTTTGCATGCGCCGATCGGCGATTTCATCCTGCAGGAACAGCGCCGCGATTTGTTCCTCGATCATTTGCGCGACTGGCTTTCGGAAAAGTGGGAGATCGCGGTTTTCTGCAATAACGAGGGCGAACAAAAGCGGCTGATCGAGATTATCCAGGAGGAAAATCTCCCCACCGAACCACTCCGTTTTGTCCTGCGTCCGCTTCTGCGCGGATTCGTCTGGCCCGCTGGAAAACTCGTCATTCTCAGCGATGCGGAGATCTTCGGCCGCTACCAGACCATGCGCGCGCTGCGCAAGCAGGAGCGGCTCGTCGCGATGCGGGGCCGCTCGCAGGCGCTCGATTTCAGTGACATTCAGGAAGGCGATTACGTCGTGCACCTGCACCATGGCATCGCGTTTTATCGCGGACTGCAGACCCTGCCTGCGGAGTCGCTGGGCCGCACGGCCGACGCGGCTCCCACGAGCGCCCCGGCGGAACCGGTCGAGGTGCTTGTTCTCGAGTTCGCCGAGCAGAGTCGGCTCTACGTGCCGGTCGAGCAGGCTTATCTCGTCTCAAAGTATATTGGTGTCGGAAAGAAGAATCCGCCGCTCGACGTGCTCGGTGGCGCGCGTTGGGAACGGGCGAAATCGTCGGCGCGCAAAGCCGTGATGGACTACGCGGCGGAACTCCTCCGCGTGCAGGCCGAACGCGAGAGCGTGCCCGGCCATGCGTTCAATCCGGACACGCCGTGGCAGAATGAATTCGAGGAAGCGTTCTTCTACGAGGAGACACGTGATCAGCTGACTGCCATTGCTGATGCGAAGCGCGACATGGAAAAGCGCAAGCCGATGGATCGTCTGATTTGCGGCGATGTCGGTTTCGGCAAGACGGAGGTGGCAATCCGCGCGACGTTCAAGGCGGTGATGGACGGCAAGCAGGTGGCGTTTCTCGTGCCCACGACGGTGCTCGCGCAGCAGCATTACAACACCCTTCGCGAACGTTTCGCTGATTACCCGATTCACGTCGAAGTGCTCAGCCGCTTCCGCTCGCTCAAGGAGCAAAAGAAAGCCATCGCGGGATTGAAGGACGGCAGCGTGGATGTCATCGTCGGCACGCACCGGTTGATTTCCAAGGACGTGGAATTTAAAGACCTCGGCCTCTGCGTGGTCGACGAGGAACAGCGTTTCGGCGTCGTGCAGAAGGAACGCTTCAAGCAGCGTTTCCGGCTCGTCGATGTCCTCACGCTCTCCGCCACACCGATTCCGCGCACGCTCTATTTGTCACTTATCGGCGCGCGCGATTTGAGCACCATCGAGACCCCACCCGCGAACCGCGTGCCGGTCGAGACGATCATCGGGCCTTACGACGAGCGCGTCATCCGCGAGGCGATCCGGCGCGAACTCGCGCGCAATGGCCAGGTCTACTTCTTGCACAACCGCGTCTCCTCGATCCATGAGCTGAAGGACAAGCTCAAGTTTCTCGTGCCCGAAGCCCGCGTCGATGTCGGCCACGGCCAGATGGAGGAAGGCGAACTCGAGGAAGTCATGGCGCGATTCATCGCTGGGGAAACCGACGTGCTCCTCTCCACGACGATTATCGAGAGCGGGCTCGATATTCCCAACGCCAATACGATCCTCATCGACCGCGCCGACCGCTTCGGTCTCGCCGATCTCTACCAGCTCCGGGGCCGCGTCGGTCGCGCGCAGAACAAGGCTTATGCCTATCTCTTCTTGCCGCGCCATCTTATGACCGTCGGCGATGCCAAAAAGCGCGTCACCGCCATTCGCCAATACTCGCAGCTCGGCGCTGGGTTCAAGATCGCCATGCGGGACCTGGAAATCCGCGGCGCGGGCAACCTTCTCGGCACCGCGCAGAGCGGGCACATCACCGCGGTCGGGTTCGAACTCTACTGTCAATTGCTCAAGGTCGCGGTCGACCAGATGAAGACCGGCAAGACCGAGCGGCTGGTCGAATGCAAATTCGATTTCGATTTTCTCTCGTGGAACGAGGACGGCGACGGCAGCCGCGACGGCGCGTTCATTCCCCGCGCCTACATGGCCGAGAGCCGCCACCGCATTGAGGCCTACCGGCAGATTGCCGAGATGCGATCCCTCGACGACGTGGACGCCCTCGAACACGAATGGGCGGACCGCTACGGCCCGCTTCCGGCTCCGGCGACGCGGCTCCTTTTGGCCGCACGGATTCGCGTGCAAGCCGCCGCCGTGCGCGTCCACCGTATCGAGACGCAGGGCGAGAAGCTCATGATCAGTCAGGGTGGCGACTTCGTCATGATCGGCGGCAAATTCCCCCGTCTGAATGGCTCCACCGCCGACGCCAAGCTCGCGGAGATTCACGGCTGGGTCGCGGCCTTGGCCGGTCACGAGAAGCCGAAACGGTGAGAAAGCGCTTCGGCGAAGCGTTACGCTGGGCTTGACCCGGTTCCGAGGCGCTTCTAAGCTCCTCGGGATAAACCAGTGGATAGCTGCTTTGGCCGGGACTGCCCCGCTTTCGGCAGGTGCCCGCACCGCATGAACTTGTCAGCCTTACGTACTGCAATCGGACGCCGGTTTACGGCGGGAATGGCGATGCTCTTGTTGCTCGCGGGAGCGGCGCGTCTGGATGCGCAGATCGTGGACGGTATCGCGGCGATCGTGAATGACAAGGTGATCACCTTCTCGGAGGTCAAAAAGCGCGTCGATCCCACAGAACGGCTGCTCAAGGAAAGCTATACTGGCCAGGAGCTGGTGGACAAGGTGAAGGAAGCGCGGTTGAAGGCGCTCAACGCCGAAATCGAACGACAACTGATCATCCAGGATTTTTTCAAGGCGGGTTACTTCGTGCCGGAGAACATCGTGGAAGATCGCATGAAGGATGTGATCAGCTCCCAGTTCGATGGCGACCGGTCGGCTTTCATCAAGACGCTTTTGGCCAATGGCATTTCGCTGGAAAATTACCGCAAGGAGTTGCGCGAGCAGATCGTGGTGCAGTACATGCGCCAGAAGAATGTATCGGGAGCGGTGATTGTGTCGCCTTACCGCATCGAGCAGTATTACCAGGAAAACGTCCGGCAGTTTGTGCAGGAAGCGCAGATTCAATTGCGCCTGATTTACCTGCGCCGATCGGTCTTCAAGGAAAAGCGGACGAACGCGAACGGTCAGACCGAGGAATATGATCCGCAGGAAGAGGTGATGAAGGAAATCCTCTACAAGCTCGATACAGGCTCCTCATTCGCGGAAATGGCGCGCACTTATTCGGAAGGTCCGAAGCGCGAAGACGGCGGCGATTTCGGTTGGGTGACGCAGGAGACGTTGCGACCGGAAATCCGCGACGCGGCGTTCAAACTGAAGCCGGGCCAGCATAGCCGCATTCTGACGACGGACGACGGCTACTACATTTTGCGGGTGGAAGATGTGAAGCGATCCTCGGTGCAATCGATGTCCGATGTCCGCGCGCAAATCGAGAAGACGCTCATCCAGGAAGAGCGCCAACGCCTGCAGCAGGAGTGGATCGATTCGCTGCGCTCGAAGGCATTCATCAAGATGTTCTGATAAGCGGTCCACTTTCAGCAATCAGCTGTCAGCCAGAACGCTTTCACATCGGTTGGACTTATTCTGCTACCCCGTGCGGATTGATTTTTGGTGTGTTTGGTAAGACTCGTATTATTCTTACTACCAAATATGTCGCGCGCATCTTCCCCACTCAGCCCTACCATCGCCCTCACCATCGGCGACCCGGCGGGGATTGGTCCGGAGGTGATCGCGAAGGCATTGCGTTCGGGCAAGCTGGCGAAGGGTTTCCGTTATGAAGTGATTGGCGAGCGGGGCGGAATTGCGCCGGGTCGCAGCACGAAGAAGTCGGCGCGAGTGGCGCTGGTTGCACTCGATGAAGCCGTGGCGCGGTGGAAGCGCGGGGAACTGGCCGCGATTGTGACGGGTCCGATCCAGAAGGAGACGATGGCGGCGATCGGGTTCCCCTTCCCTGGTCACACGGAATATTTTGCCCACCATTGTGGGGTGAAGGAAGACGATGTGGTGATGATGCTGGCCGATGCGAAATTGCGGGTGGCGTTGTGCTCGACGCATTGTTCGCTTTTGGATGCGATTCAGCAGCTGAACGTGCCGAAGATTATTCATGTGGCGCGGACGAGCGCGGCTTTCCTGCGCCAAATTGGTATCGCAAAACCGCGCTTGGCTTTGGCCGCGCTAAACCCGCATGCGGGCGAGGGCGGCTTATTTGGCAATGAGGAGGCGCGGATTCTGGCGCCGGCTTTGAAGGCGCTGCGCCGCTACGAAAAGGCGGAGCGGTTCACCATTACGGGTCCACATTCGCCGGACACTTTGTTTCATCGAGCAGTGCAAGGGGGCTTCGACGCGGTGGTCTGTTTGTACCATGACCAAGGGCTGATTCCGTTTAAATTGATTGCATTTAGTTCAGGCGTAAATATTTCCCTTGGGCTGCCGCTGGTGCGGACATCGCCGGATCACGGAACCGCATTAGATCTTGCGGGAAAGGGAGTTGCGGATGCGAGCAGTATGATCCAGGCGATTAATACAGCAGCGCTTATGGTTCGTTCTTCAGTTACCGGATTTAAGACCGAAAAGAGATGTAGATGAATGAAAGACGAAATTGAATCGTCTAATCATCGAGGTGTACGTGCGCAGGATGCGTACGAGAAACGATGAATGCTACAGACAAAATGAAGTTGCGTGCCGCCCTCGGGTACATCGAACTCGGAATGCTTAAAGATGCGGCACTCGAAGTGGGAGAGCTTTCCACGGAGACCGCAGACAGTATCGACGGGCTAATCTTGCGCCTCGAACTGGCCCAGCGTTCGGGAACGTGGACCAAGGCGGAGCGAATCGCCCGCAAGCTGACGAAACTGCAGCCGGATGAGCCGGATTGGAGCATCGCGCTGGCCTACGCCGCGCGGCGTGCCCATTCCATCGAAGCGGCGCGCACGATCCTCTCGCAAGCGGTATCGAAGTTCCCGCGCGAAGCGGTGATCCATTTCAACCTCGCATGCTACGCGTGTCAAATGGGTGAGATCCCGGTGGCGCGCGATTGCCTGCGCCGGGCCTTTGCCTTGGATCGCACGTATATCGTGACGGCCCTCAAGGATCAGGACTTGCGCCCGATCTGGCCGGAAATCCTTTGCGCGGGGTAGACGTAACCATGATGCATCGCGTGGTGGCAGGATCGGCTCAGCGCCCCTATAATTAGGCTTCATCTTGGCCGGGAGAGCGCGTTAGACTGGTGGCTTCACCATGTCCAAGGCGTTAGAACGGTTGGAGGAGTTCGCAGTCGATGTGATTCTGGAGCGACGCTCCGGAAAGCGTGCGACGTTGTTGCGCGCCCTGCTCCTTTTGCTCTCGCTCTTGTACAAGCAGATCATGCGGTTGCGGCTCTACTTTTTCGAGGAGCGCATCGCGAAGGTACACAGTCTCGGCTGTCTCGTGGTGAGTGTGGGCAATCTGACGGTCGGTGGCACGGGCAAGACGCCGGTGGTGGAGATCTTTGCGCGGGCCTTGACGAAGGGCGGCCGGCGTGTGGCGATTTTGAGCCGCGGCTATAAAAGTCTGCCGCGCCCGTGGTATGAGCGATTGTCGGATTCCTTCAAGCCATACGAATTGCGCCGTCCGCCGCGCGTGGTGTCCGATGGGCGGTCGCTGCTGCTGGACTCGGAAGTGGCGGGTGATGAGCCGTTCATGCTGGCGAGCAATTTGAAGAATGTGCTCGTGCTGGTGGACAAGGACCGGGTGAAGAGCGGCCTGCATGCCATTCGCAAGTATGGAGTCGATACGCTGCTGCTCGACGATGGCTTTCAATATCTGCGGCTGAAGGAGCGGCTCGACGTGGTATTGGTCGACCGCGAATCCCCTTTTGGAAATGGTCACATGCTGCCGCGTGGGATGTTGCGCGAGCCGAAGGAGCACCTCAAGCGGGCGAGCATCATCTTCATCACGAAATGCGACGGGAGCGACCTGACGAAGTTAAAGGCGGAGTTGCGTCGATATAACCGCCATGCCGAGTTCATCGAATGTTCGCATCATCCGGTGTATCTGGAGGAGGCCTACACGCAGGAACGGCAGCCGCTTTCCTATCTGAAAGGCCAACGCGTCGGAGCACTCTCGGGCATCGCGCGACCGGAAAGTTTCGAGGACGGCTTGGTCAAGCTCGGGGCGGAGATTTTGTATTCGCGGCAATACGCGGATCATCACCGCTTCACGGTGAAGGAATTGCAGAGCATGTTCCAGCGCACGAAATCGCGCGGGGGCCGCGTAATCCTTACCACGGAGAAGGACGCAGTGCGGCTGCCCCGGTTGGACACGCGCCCGCTGCCGGTCTATTTCCTCCGCGTCGAAATCAAGATCACCAGCGGACATGAAACGTTCGAGGAATGTGTGAACCGCCTGTGCCGGACGAATCGCCCGGGTGCGAAAGCGGGACAGGGAGCGTTGGCGAGGGTGTGACGAGCCTGAACCCTAATTCCCGGTCCAGAAGACATCCGTGCTGTTGGCTTGCAGAATAGCGGTGGCGGTCCGCCATTCGACGTGTCCGTCGTAGAAAAGGATGTTGGCGCCGTTTTGGTGGGGAACCAATCCCACGTTATCCCGATAGGTGCCGAAATTGGCCTCGGCGTAACTGGCTTCCAACACCATGGCCGCTTGAGCGGGCCGGGTAATACGCGATAAGGGAATGGGGGTGGTGCGGTAGTTCCAGGGGTCCTGCGCCAGTGGGGTATTGTTCAACCCGTAGGACATGCGGCCACTGAGGCCGCTCTTGATGGAGCCAATGTAGATGACGGCATCGCGCGTGGCGGGACAGCGGAAGGCATTGGGCCGGACATTCGGATAAATGCTGCGCTGCATCTGGATGTCATTCAGCGGATAGGAGGGCAGTTTGCCGTTGTAAATGTAGGGCCAGACAAGCCAGCCCCAGGTATTTTCCTGACCTGCGTTACTGGGCCAGGCGAGGAGGACGGGAGGCAGGTTGTTGTCGTGATCCGCAGCGTAAGCGAAGAGGCCGGTGCTGAGCTGCCGGAGATTTTGGGCGCATTGGGTGCGTTGCGCGGTGGCGCGAACGGGCCGGATCGCGGCCAGCATCAATCCGGCCAGAATCATCACGATGGCCGTCACGACCAACAACTCCAGCAGCGTGAAGCCGCGGCGGCTCGATACACGGGAAGCGTGAAAGTTCACATGGCAGTCCGCCGTGGCAAGAACCACCGGCGGTAAAGTAACGGAGCGGCGGCGACGATCAGCAGCAGCGCCGTGCGCGGTTCCGGAACGGAGGTGACGAGGATGGAATCGATTCCGAAGGTGGCTCCGGTCGTGGGCTCGTTGGTGCCGAGGCTCGAATTGATCGCCCCAATGGCGAGCGAGGAGCTGGAGCCGAGGACACTCGCGTTGAAATATTGCAGCGAATACGAGTACGTCGACGGGCTGCCCGGCATGCTGTTGAAGGTAGCTCCCGTGAGGGAGATGGTCAACAAGTTGGCCGCGCCGTCAATGGTGAGCGAAATGGAAGTGGGAATGGAGCTCAGAGTCGGTGCCGTGACATTGCCGCCGTGGCCGTAATCATAGATCTTCAGGTAATTGGAACTGCTGGTCTTGAACACTTCGATGCCGAGATAGCCGCCGAGCCCCGTGCCGCTGTTGTAAGGGTTGTTGCTGCTCGGGTTGCCGTTGACGTAGAAGCTGTCCGGGTTCGAGGTGTTCATGTTGCCGAGCATCGCATAGAAACCGACGCGACCGCTGCCGGGAGTGCCGCCGAGGGTGAGGCCCGAGAGCGTCATGGTGATCGGCTGCGTGAACGGGTTGAACGTGTTGGCCTGGGTGACCAGCGCGGAATGGCTCAGCACATTGGTGGTACTGACCGCAGCCACGAGGGAACCGCCCGAGACGGTCGGCGCGTTCACAGAAGTGGTGTTCCACGTCGAGGGGTTCAGGGTGGCGAAGTCGTCCGAGAGCAACGTCTCGGCTTGCGCGAATCCCGTGATCAGAACCAAACAGATTGCGATCCATCTGCTCCACATGAGGCCACGTTTCCGTGCCGAAGTTACCGCCACGTCCAATCGGGTATGTTGGGAAGAATTCATAATGTTAATGTAGGAAAAATGGTGATGGTGTTGCGAGAGGGTGACTACCTTACATAAGGTGAAATCGTGAGTTTACAGAGCGTTCAGGACGGCGAGAGAAGGATCGTCCGTTTTGCGCGCCTCCGATGGAGCGGGCACGCGCAGGCGGACGTTGGCAGCAAGGAGCCGTTTCTGCAGTTGGGGCACATTGATGTTGGCGACGGGGCAAGACGTCTGCAAGGCCAGCGCTGCCGCCGTCCCCGCCGCCTGCCCGGTGAGCATGCAGGTTCCTTGGATACGCGTGCTGGAGTGGGCAACGTGATCGGTGGAAATGCAGCGTCCCGAGACGATGAGATTGGTGACGGTGTTGGGTACGAGGGAGCGATAAGGAATGTCGTAGCAGTCGCCGTGAATCTCGCCGCCAATGGCCTTGCGACGTCCCTGCGGATCGTGAATGTCGATGATGTAGGAGCCGTGGGCGATGACATCGGGAAAGGGCGTGCATTGGATGGCTTCCTTGCCCCGGAGCACGTGACGTCCGATCAGGCGACGGGTCTCGCGCACGCCGAGGACATCACCGCTTTCGAGCAGGTAGGCGTTTTCGAATCCGGGAATGAACCGCTTGAGAAAATCGATGACATGAAACACCTGCAACTGGGCAATGACTTCGCCGCGGCTGAGGTCGAGGGCGTCGGTGCCGTTGATGCCGGTCACGCGCGTCATATTCACGACTACCTCCCCTTGTCGCCGGTTCTTGAAGAACAGCACGCGGCCTTGCGGCAGCGGCAGTTCGTCGCCGTCCACCTGAAAACCGGGTGTGTTGGCGTAGGGCAGTTTGAGAAATTCCTCCTTCGTAATGCCGATGTCGGCGTATTTCAGCTTGCGGTTGATGAGCGGTTTGCCGCGTTCGAGGTCGACATTGCCCATGGTGAACATGATGGTGACCGGCTGCATCTGGCCGCTGTGCTCATACTCGCCATAGCTGGACTCTTCCTCGTGCACCTTGTTGAGCCCCGTCTCGGTCAGGCCGCGCAGCACGCCCGGTTCGCTGCCGGTGACGAAGCATTCTCCCGCTCGCGCCAGCAAATCGCCATCACCCGTGGCGTCGATGAAAATGTGGCCCTCAATCAGGCACAACCCCGATTTGGTATGGACGACGAGGCCTGTGATCTCGTCGCCCCGTCGCACCACATCCACCAGCGACGCATGGAAGAGCACATCCACGCCACTCTTCACGGCGGTCTCCACCAGGACATGCTTCATGACATGGGGCGAGGAGTAGAGGTGATGATCTTTGCCGCCACCGCCGGAATATTGCCGGGTTTCGGTGATGACCTGTTGCACCAGTTCTTCCAGAATACCGCCAAAGGGTTGATTGCTGCGGGTGGTGCGGGCATCGAGCGGAGTGACCATGCCGAGGGTCATCATGCCGCCGAGACAACCATACTGCTCGATCAAGAGCGTGGAGACGCCGTTGCGCACGGCGGCAATCGCGGCGCACGCTCCGGCGGGGCCGCCACCGACGACCACGACATCGGCGCGTTTCAAGAGGGGGAGAGGGGTGGAATAGGAGCTTGGATTTTTCATGTGTCGGAAAAGGTGGAGGTGAATCAATACGCGGCAGGTCGAACAGGTTGATGCGTGGAAGATAATCCCGCTGCGGGGCTTGACGCCAGTGAGGGGAAACCTTACATAAGGCTACGGATGGGGCTCTCCGCGCCTATGTCACGACCACTCCCAGAATCAGTCAGTCTCGGTGATATTGCCCGGGTGGCGGGTGTCTCGCGCATGACCGTCTCGTGCGCGTTGCGCAATCAGCCCGGAGTGGGCGCGGCCACACGGCGTCGCATTCTCCAGATCGCCCGCAAACTGGGGTATACGCCGGACGCCCGCACCGCTTCACGCATGAACGAAGTGCGCTTGGCTAAAGCCAAGGAACTGGTGCCGCTGGCTTGGATCAACACCGACGAGAATGAAAAGACGTGGCACCAGGAGAAGTATCTCACGCCTTATTATAATGGGGCCTATAGCCGCAGCCGTGAGCTGGGCTACGATCTGCAGGAATTCTGGTTGAAACAATCGGGTATGACGATGCGCCGTCTTTCGAACATCCTTTTTCACCGTGGCATTCAGGGCGTCATCATCGCGCCGCCCACGCAGGCGAGTCTCATTCATTTCCGGCTCGATTGGAGGCACTTCGCGGCGGTTTCCTTCCAAAAGGCCTTGGCGCGGCCCTCTCTTTTCCGGGTCACTCCGGATTATTACCAAAACATTCTCACGGCCTTGCGAACGCTCCAGCACCACCATTATCGGCGTATCGGTATGGTACTGCCCATCCAGAGTGACCGCCGTTCCCATCACGCGTATGCGGCGGCGTTGAGCTATTTTTACGATCAGGTTTCGCAACTGGAGAGAATCCCACCCATTCATGGTCTCGACGAATTCGGTCCCGTGCGTTTCCGGCAATGGATGGTCAAGCACCGCCCCGACGTGGTGCTGAGTCAACGCCGCGATCTGATTGATTTCATTGAAAAGGCGGGTTTCAAAGTTCCGGATCAAGTCGGCGCGGTGCACCTCGCGATGGAAGATGACTGCACGGATTGGGCCGGCATCTGGGCCCATAAACGGGAAATCGGCATGGCCACAGCCGAGTTGGTCATCTCGCTGGTGCAGAACCGGCAGTTTGGACTTCCTCCCGTGCCGCGCGATATCACCATCCCCGGTGTGTGGCGACCGGGCCGCACGCTGCTGATTCCAAAGCCGGGTAAATCGTGAGGAGAAGGCAACGAGAAAAAGCTTGGACCGCGCCTGCGGTAAATTCAGTATGACTGGATGGACGCGGTGACACCGGGTCCATCGAAATTTCCTCCACCCTCAACACTGTGCACATCGCTCTCATTCGCCGCCGTTTTTCCCCGACCGGGGGAGCCGAGCGCTACCTCGAACGTCTCGCCGGGGCGTTGCAGGAACGCGGCCATGCGGTGGCGCTGGCGTGCGAGTCGTGGCAGGAGGGCAGCGCGAGTGCGATCCGCGATGTGCGGCGTGTGGAGTCCAATGATCCGGCGAGTTTCGCACAGGCTATCGCGGCGTTGAAACTGCGGGACGAATTTGACGTGGTGTTCAGCCTGGAGCGTGTCCCCGGATGCGATGTCTATCGCGCGGGCGACGGTGTGCATGCGGACTGGTTGGAGCAGCGGGCCATGTACGGTGGACTGCTGGGCCATTTTCAAAACTGGATCAAGTTCAAGAACCGCGCGATGTGCGCGCTCGAAGCGGAGGTCTTTCGCCCGGAGAAGACGCGGCATGTGATCGCGAACTCGCAGATGGTGAAGAATGCCATTGTGTGGCGGTTCGGTTTTCCCGCGGATCGCATCAGCGTCATTCGCAACGGCGTGCCGGTGGAACGATTCGCCAGCGGCAACCGCGAGGCGGGTCGTGCGGCGCTCGGAATTGGCGCAGACGAATACATCGTTTTGCTCGTCGGCGCGGGCCGCGAGCGCAAGGGCGTGGAGTATGCGCAAGCGGCGGTGAATCGCACGCCGGGAGCGCGCTTGATTGTGATGGATAACGCGCCGCCCGTGCCAATGCCGGATGTGTATGCAGCGGCCGATGTCTTTTTACTGCCGACACTCTATGATCCGTTTGCGAATGTGACGCTGGAGGCGCTCGCCGCCGGATTACCCGTCTTGACCACACGCCACAACGGCGGGGCGGAGATTCTGACGCGTGGTCAAGACGGCATCGTCTTTGAACGTGCCGACGCGGTGCGCGATATGGCGCAGGCCTTGGTGCGATTGCGGGACCGGAACGAACGCGAGCGGTTTCGCGCCCCGGCGCAGGCGCTGGCCCGGCAATACGATCTGAGCCGTAACGTGGAAGAAACGCTACAGTGCCTGACGGTTTTTCACGGAACAAGATGATGAGAAGCCGGGGTAAAACATGCGGGAATTAGATCTTTCTTAAACGGGTTGCCCAAGATTAGTATGGCTGGATTATTTATGAGAGGATTGATTGTGAGGGTTGGCCTGTTTGTTCTGGCTTTTTTGGTGGGTGGAATCATCTCTTTCGAACAACGATTTGCTTTGGACGCGGATGCGCTTTCCTACGTGGACTATGCGCGCGTACTGACGCACTCTACCTTTTGGCAAAGCCCCAATGGGTATTGGAGCCCGCTGCTGCCGTTTTTGCTCTCGATACCTTACCGTTTTCTAGCGATCTCTCCCATGTGGATGGGGCCGGTGGCGGTAGGCGTTTTCTGGTTAACGTTCGGTTTGCTTTTGGTCAGCTACTTTTACTTTGAACGGTGGCTGGTGCGCTATATCGAGACGCGGGATGGCAAGCCATGGGATCCGCAGCGGAGGCAAGCGCTGTTTCTTTTTGGTTTTATGACGGTGGCGGTGGCGGGGCTGAATGTGCTGTGGGGTTATTTCAATCCCGATCTGCTGGTGGCTGCTTTCTTCTTGCTCGCGAGTGGTCAGTTGTTGAAGTTCAAGACGGGCCAACAACAGTGGCAGGACTGGCTCTTGTTTCCGCTGATTCTTACCTTAGGTTATTTGTCTAAGGCCGTGTTTTTCGTGCTGGCGTTTGCATTTGTGGGGGCCTTATTTTTCGTCCTGCGTCAGCACCGCTATCGCTGGCTTGCCACGGCGGCCGTTTTGGGGTTGTTCGTGTTATGGAGTGCCATCGAATGGCTGCCATTGTCGCTGCACAAGGGACGATTTACGTTTGGCGATACAGGCAAGATTAACTATGTGGCGGCCTGCGGAGTAAGCGGTGCCTATGCGTCGCAAAAGTGGTTTGTTTTTTGGCAAACCAGCCCGAATGGCGCTCCACTGAAGCATCCGATGCGCTATGTGGAGAAGCCCGTCGAGGTTTATGATTTGAACAGCCCTGTGCCCGGTGTTTTCCCGGTTTGGAACGATCCTTCCTACTGGATGGAGGGCCTTAAGTTCCAGTTCAACCTGCCACGCCAGCTTTCATTGCTGGTTCTCAATACCCATCGGTTGCTCAGTACGTTGATACAAGGATTTGCCTGGTCGCTGGTAGCCTTGCTCACGCTGGGGTTGATTCTCAAGCGGGAAGGTTGGTCGGATTGGCGTCGTTCTCCCTGGGAGCTTGCCTTGCCAGCCTTAGTCGGCTGTGGGAGTTATTTTTTGGTGGTAATCATGCTCCGTTATTGTCTGGGTTTTATCAGCGTACTGATCATTGTGATTTTCGGTCTTGGCTTGGCCGTTTTGAAACCGGCGCGGGTGCGCTCCATCTGGATGGTGTTGGTGGCGCTTAGTCTCATAGGCTTTGGGAATGAGGTCTTGTGCGCTGTCGACAAATTGCGGGCGGATCTGGCCCATCGCAGTGTGGAGGAGATCTTTTCGGATGAGGATATACAGGCGGCTCGACTGCTGCCAGAACTTGGTGTCAAAAACGGCACAGACGTAGCCATTATACACGAAGCGAACTCGGGGTACATGCGACTACTTCACTTTGGTAATTTTCGGCTCAAAGGCCTTATCCCAAATAATGAACAGTTTTGGAACAGCTCCCCAAATGAACGTGCTCAGACTCTGGATACACTGCGGGCCATGGGCGCCAAAGCTCTTTTAGCGGTAGTGAATCAAATTTACCCTCACATGGAGGGTTGGATTCCAGTTGGACAAACCCGGTATGCGGTCTATCTATTGGAAACGCCTCCCGGTAAAACGAGCGTAAAACTTCCATGAGCAAAGTGATTATTGTTGGTGCGGGCCCGGCAGGGTTGACTGCGGCGGCGGAACTGATTGAAAAAGGCCACCGCGTGGTAATTCTGGAGAAAGATCCCGAATACGTAGGTGGCATCGCGCGGACGGTGCACTACAAGAATTACCGGTTTGATATCGGTGGGCACCGCTTCTTTAGCAAGAGTTCCGAGGTGACGGAGTGGTGGCAGCGCCGCTTGCCGAACGATTTCATCAAGGTGCGCCGGCTTTCGCGCATTTTTTACAACGGTACTTTTTTCGATTACCCGCTGAAGGCCTTTAATGCGTTGTTCGGCCTCGGGGTGTGGACGAGTTTTCTGTGCGTGATGAGTTACATCTGGGCACGCGTGAATCCGATCAAGCCGGAGAAATCGTTTGCCGATTGGGTGAGCAACCGTTTTGGCCGCCGCCTGTTCTCGATTTTCTTCAAGACTTACACGGAAAAGGTCTGGGGCATGCCGTGCGAGGAGATCAATGCGGATTGGGCGGCGCAGCGGATCAAGGGACTTTCGCTATTGAGCGCGATCTGGAATGCGTTGATTCCACAGCGCAAAAAAGGCAGCGATACGATCAAGACGTTGATCGACCAGTTTGAGTATCCGCGCCTCGGTCCGGGCATGATGTGGGAGAAGACGCGCGATGACATTCGCCAGTCGGGCAACCAGGTGTTGCTGGGCATGAACGTGGTGCGCATACACCGGGACGGCAATCGTGTATTGTCCGTGGTGACGCGCGATGCCAACAAGGTGGAGACGGAGTGGGCGGCGGATCAGTTCATCATCTCAATGCCATTGCGGGAAACGATCCGGGCCATTGTGCCTTCACTGGGCTTGGAAGCTCAGGCGGCGGCGAACAAGCTGACCTATCGCGATTTTTTGACGGTGGCGTTGATGGTGAAGAAAGCGAATCTTTTTCCGGACAACTGGATTTATGTCCACGATGCCAGCGTGAAGCTGGGCCGGATTCAGAACTTCAATAATTGGAGTCCAGAAATGGTTCCGGTCGAAGGAGTGACCTGTCTGGGCCTGGAGTATTTCTGTTTCGAAAATGACGATCTCTGGGCGATGTCAGATGCGGATTTGATCGCTCTCGGCACGCGCGAACTGGCTCAGCTTGGGCTGGTGAATGCAGCGGATGTGTTTGACGGTGCCGTCGTGCGGATGCCGAAGGCGTATCCGATCTACGATGCGGAATACAGCCAGACCGTGGAGACATTACGGCAGTCGTTGGGCCAGCTGGAAAATCTCCAGGTTGTGGGCCGCAACGGCATGCACAAGTACAACAATCAAGATCACTCCATGATGACGGCCTTGCTGGCGGCGCGCAATATCGACGGGTCGCATTACAATCTTTGGCAGGTGAATACCGATGCGGAATATCACGAAGCGGGAGAAGCGAAGGATTTGGTAAAGTAGCCGCCTATTAGCCGCGCGAATACTTTCATTGCGCGGCTAATGTTTAGCGGGTCGATTCCGATAAAGAGAGAGTCCATATTTTACGATCGGTTGAGCGCCACCAGCCGGTCATTGATGAGGTACTCTTCATGTCTGCAATCAGTAATATTGGTGGCTTCTCCGGGACGCAATACCCCATGTATTCCGGTTCGGTCCGGAAATTATCGGATCATCCCTACAAGGTATGTGAGACGAGTACAGGTCTCCAGAATGGTCCCAATATTGTCACGATGAGCAACGCCGATGGGGACACCATTACGCTGTCGGCCTTGGCCAAGCAACTGGGGCAGTCGGTACAGAAGTAATCGGTCTTTCCCCGTTATACCTCACTGTCCTGTAAACTTCTCTGCATTTTGCAGGGAATCTCCTTGTCGACATTCCACATGGTGGATTACCGTGAGCGCTTCTTATGTCGATAAAGAGCGCAACCGCGATTCCCGAGAGTGACCGGATACCCTTTTTTCAGAAGATCATGTTTGCCGCGGGCAACAGCATGGACTTCTTTGCCACCGGTTTGATGATCGGCGTCTTATGGATGCCCTACTTCAATATTGGGCTCGGCATCAGTCCGGCGAAGCTGGGCATTGTCCTGATGATTCTCCAGGCGTGGAATGCGGTGTTGGACCCGATCATGGGTAATATTTCCGACAACACACGCACACGCTGGGGTCGCCGCCGTCCATTCATGGTCGTAGGTTCGACACTGACCGCGCTGCTGGCACCGTGGATCTGGCGTCCGCCGACTCAGTGGGGCGAAACGGGCATGGTCATTTATCTGGTCCTCGTGGGGATGGTGTTCTATGCCTGCTTCTCATGCTGGGCGATGCCGTATTACAGCATGCAGTTGGAGTTGACGCCGAATTACGACGAGCGCACGCGCCTGACGGCGTGGTCGACGGTCTTCGGCAAGATCACGGGGATGTGTGGTGCATGGGCCATGGCGCTGCTGAGCAGTTCGTTGTTTGCCGACCCGGTGACGCACAAGCCGGACATCGTGCATGGGATGAAGGTATGCAGTTGGTTTGTGGCAGGAGCGATTTTTGCGATTGGCATGTTGCCGCCGCTGTTTGTGAAGGAGCGCTATTATGAGAAGGAGGCGAAGCACCAGTCGCGCGATCCGTTCTGGCAGAGCATCAAGGAGTCGTTCCATTGTCAGCCGCTGTGGATGCTTATTGGGATTTCCTTTTTCATGGTAGTCGGCAGCAGCGCGGTGGGTACGCTGGGCCAGTATGTGAACATTTATTACGTGAACCGCGGCGATCTCGCGGCAGCGGGGATCATCGGCGGTTTCAAGGGGACGATTTTAACTGTGACGGGCCTGTTATGCATTCCGATCTATACGTGGCTCGGGGAAAAGTTCGATAAGAAGTGGGTAGTGGGAATGATGATCAGCGGAACAATGTTTGGTCATATGCTGAACTATTTCTGCATGACTCCGGAGCACCCGTACCTGCAGTTAATTCCGGGTATCTTCGAATCCTCGGCGATTTCGGCGGTGTGGTTGTTCCTGCCCTCCATGAAAGCGGATGCAGCGGATTATGACGAACTGAAGACAACCCGCCGTCGTGAAGGTGCGTTGAATGCGTTCTATTCCTGGTTCATCAAGGCTGCGTTGACATGCTCCATGGGGCTGGGTGGATTGGTGCTGCAAATCTCGGGCTTCGATGTGAAGCTGGCGCATCAGCAGCCGGCCGATGTGCTGCATATGATGCTGGTGCTGTACGTGGTCCTTCCGCTCTTTATCTGGATCGCTGCGCTGGTGTTCGTGTGGCTTTATCCGCTCGACCGCGCGGCGATGGGAGCGATTCGCGCCCAACTTGAAACGCGCCGCGGCAAGGTGTGATGGGGTTACGCGCCACTAATTCTGACGCTGTTGTTCAAACCAGCAGACGGCTTCGCGCAAGAGTTCGGTGGAATTTGAGAGGTGGAGCTTCTCTTTGATCCGCGCGCAGTAGGAATGCACCGTTTTCAGGCTGATTCCCAATTTCTCCGCAACCTGGGAGGTTTTATGGCCTTGGCCGAGCTCGCGGAAGATTTCCAGTTCGCGGCTGCTCAATTGATCCTCCAATCGCTGCGCACTCGAATCCGCCTGCTTGATCAGGTTCTCCGCCAGGCCCACGGCATGGGTTTCACTTAAATAAATGCCGCCCGCGAGCACCTTGCGAATCGCCGCAATGATCTGCTCGGTGCTTTCCCGCTTGATCACGTAACCGCGCGCGCCGGCACGAAGGGCTCTTTCCGCGTAGACGGTTTCCTCATGCATCGACAGAACCAGCAATAGCGTTTTCGGGTAAAGCGGACGTATGCTTTTGATCAAATCCAGTCCGGAAGTGGCCTGCAGGGAAATGTCGACCACCGCCAGATCCGGTTTCACCAAACCGATCTGTGCGATGGCCTCTTCTGCCGTGGAAGCATCGCCGCAGATGATCAGGTCGGGCTCGCGATTGATCAGTTGCGTCAGCCAATCACGCACGAGCGGATGATCGTCGACCAGAAAGACCGTGCGTTTGAGGGGCGGCAGGTTGGTCATGCGGCGATCTTTTCAGCAGGGTTGGTTATGTGCGGCAGGGAGCATTGCACGAGCGTGCCGTGAGGTTCGCGGCTGCGGACGAGCAGCTCTGCGCCGATCAACATCGCCCGGTGCGACATGATGCGGCGGCCCATCCCTCGCGTATGTGGTGCCGTTTTGGCCGCGGGACCCACGCCGTTGTCCTCGACCTGGATCTGCACTTGTTTCGCGTCATTCTTGATCCGGATCACGATGCGATTGGCTTTGCTGTGGCGCACCGCATTTGTCACGGCCTCCTGGGTGATCAGGTAAAGATGCGTGGCGGTGGCCACATCCTTGATGAAGAGAGGATCGTCGTAATCCAGCAGGCAGAAGATATCGTGCTGCTTACTCACCCGGTCAGCCAGTTGATGGAACGCATCCATCAAGCCCTCGGCGGTCATGGCAATGGGGGAAAGGCCTCGGGCCATATCGCGCGTCATCTCGATCGCCTTTTGAATCAGGATTTTGATCTCTCTGGCATCGGTGGCCTCGGGTAGTGATTTGGCTGCCAGTTTTCCTTCCAGAATTTTCACCGCAATTGTCGTGCTCGTCAGGTGTTGGCAGACCGTGTCGTGCAGATCATGGCCGATGCGGCGTTGTTCCTGTTCGCTTACCTCGAGGATTTCCTTTTCCAGTCGGCGCAGGGCGAGAGTCCGCTCTTCCATCCGCATTTCCAATCGTTTCAGGAAAAGTTCGAAATTGCTCAGTAGAAAAATGATGAATACAAAAACGACAAAGACTGAAAAGATATTCCAACCCGAAACGAAGGGGCTGTGCATGTGCAACCCGGCCGCCAGTTTGTTACTGAAAGTCCAGATGCCCACCGACAGCACGGCGGTGATCAGGCCGAAGCGCTTGCCGATCACCCACGTCGCAAAACAGACGGGCACCAGATAAATGACCAATAGTGACACCTCCGCCCCGACGAGATAATCGCAATAACCAATGGTGGCCAGCATCGTCGCCACGGTAGCCATGGACCAGCGCGGTCGCTTTTGGAAGTAATCAAATAGGCGTTGGATCACAATATTAACAAGGCAGAGCTCAACGTCGTGGCGTGGCAAAACGCCATGACATATGATCTGGTTCTGGTTTTCTATCCCCTCCCCTGAAAGCAGGTTCTGCACCCAGTCTTCCGCTTTTTGCCGGAAGTATGCTTCCCCAGAGAAGGTGCCATTTCGGTGATCTGTATGGTCAAAACAAGCCAGAATCGGTCATTTCCTACGGAAAATGGCTGTAAAGGAACATCTGGCGAGGGGAGAAGCCGATGGCCTTACAACCTGTAAGAGAAAATCCTACAAATTGGCATGGCCGTTGCTTTTCCGGACTAAAGTTCATTCGACGGCGCTCTATACCTCGCAGATAAGGATCTCGCGATGGCGGAGGGATGTCTGGTCGGGCGAAACTGGAAAACAACCCATCATAGGAGAATAAGAGATCATGTTGCGACGACCCAAGTATTGGCTGTCATTAATCGCCGTGCTGGCCCTGGCCACGCGAGCGTTCTGTGCGGAATCCACCCCTGTCCTGCTCGCGCAGGCGACTCCGGCTCCGGCCCCTGCGGCCGCAGCTCCTGCGGCTGAGCCGACGGTGGAACAACGCTTGACCGGACTGGAAGCTTACGTGGGCAACGTGGATCCGGCTGGCAGCAAAGTGGCCGGTGTGGCTGGTCCTGGCCACAACGCGTTCATCATGGTGGCGGCGGCTTTGGTGTTGTTTATGACGTTGCCCGGCCTGGCCCTGTTCTACGGTGGCTTGGTTCGTAAAAAGAACGTCCTCTCGGTTCTCGCCCAATGTTTAGGCATCACCGGTCTGGTTGTGATTCTCTGGTGGGCCGTGGGCTACAGCCTCGTCTTCGGTACGAGCTTCGGTGAGTCGGCCTTTGGACCGTTCCTCGGTGGCACGGAATTCTTCTTCCTGAAGGATGTCGGTGCGGCTCCGAACACTAATTACGCCTACTGGATTTCGCAGAGCGTGTTTTGCATGTACCAGCTCATGTTCGCGATCATCACTCCGGCCCTCATCATCGGCGCCATTGCCGAACGCATGAAGTTCTCGGCCGTGTTGCTTTTCGTGGCGATCTGGATGTTTGTGGTCTACTTCCCCATGGCGCACATGGTGTGGGGTGCGACTGGTCTGATGAACGGTGTGTGGAACGCCGCCGCCAAGATCCCTGCGATTGACTTCGCCGGTGGTACGGTGGTGCATATGACTTCCGGTTGGTCTGCACTGATCTTGTGCTTGATCCTCGGCAAGCGCGTGGGCTTTGGCACCGAATCGATGCCTCCTCACAGCATGGTCCTTTGCATGGTCGGTACGGGCATGCTCTGGGTTGGCTGGTACGGCTTCAATGCCGGTAGCGCCCTGGCCGCTGACGGCGTGGCCGCGAATGCCTTCATGACGACGACTTTGGCAACTGGTGTGGCCTCCTTTGTGTGGGCGGCGCTGGAATTGTTCACCAAGGGCAAGGCGAGCGTGCTCGGCTTCTGCTCGGGTGCGGTGGCGGGCCTCGTGGTCATCACTCCGGCTTGCGGCTTTGTTTCCGCGAACGGCGCGGTCATCATCGGTATCGCCGCGGGTGCGATTCCCTTCCTCTTCTGCGTGAAGCTCAAGGGTATCTTCGGTTATGACGACGCGCTCGACACCTTCGGGGTGCACGCGGTCGGTGGTACCATCGGTGCCTTGCTGACGGGTTTCCTCGCTTCCGGTAGCGTCAACTCCAACCTCCTCAGCGAAGGTTATGCGGCCAAGAACGGCCTCAAGGAAGCCGTCGAAGGCGGCACGCTCTGGATCGCGCAGCTCAAGGCGATTGGCATCACGCTGGTCATCTCCATCGTGGCGACGATCATCATCGCCAATGTGGTGAAGGCAATCATCGGCCTGCGTCCGACGCCCGAAGCCGAACGCGAAGGTCTCGACACCACGGATCACGGCGAAGAAGGCTACGTCCACTAAAAATGGCAGAATATGCGGTGATCCCCTGGCAACAGGGGATCGCTGCCTGACCGAACTATCTCATGAAAAAAATTGAAGCGATCATCAAGCCTTTCAAGCTGGAAGAAGTCAAAGTCGCGCTTACCGAACTCGGCATCGAGGGAATGACGGTCAGCGAAGTCAAGGGCTTCGGCCGCCAGAAGGGTCACACGGAAATTTACCGCGGAAGTGAATACACCGTTGATTTTCTTCCCAAGGTGAAACTCGAAATCGTTGTCTCCGACGACAAACTCGAGCCTGCCGTGAAAGCCATCGCTACCGCTGCCAAAACCGGCAAGATCGGTGATGGCAAAATCTTTGTCCTCACCATCGAACAAGCGGTGCGCATCCGCACCGAGGAGACGGGCGAAAAAGCGATCTGACGGTTCCATAAAACAAAAAACGGTTTGGCAGCGATGCCAAACCGTTTTTTTGTGGTGTGAGAGACGCCGGGTATCCGCTCACTTGGCACGTTATGGATTACCCAGAAACCCGAATTTCGCGAGGATCTTCTGGCCTTCGGGAGAAAGGACATAAGCCACGAATTCCTGAGCCAACGCCTTATTCGGCGCCTTAACCAGGGGCGCGATCGGATACTGCGCGATTTCGCTTAGGCCGGGCGGTAAACCGATGGTGAAGAGCTTGCCTGCTTCCACACTCTGCGCATCCGTGGCATAGACCACCCCCGCATCGGCTTCACCCAGAGTTACCTTCGTGAGTACGGCGCGGACGTTTGTTTCATACGACACCACATTCTTCAGCACTGCGTCCTTGTAGCTGGCACCGAAGGCTGGATCTTTTGAGGCGTCCTCGAGATACTTGACCGTGTATTTGCCGACCGGAACCGATTTGTCGGCGAGGACCAGCTTTAGTTTGGCGGTCGCAAGATCCGTGGGTGATTTCACCGGAACATCGCTCTGGGCATTGACGGCAATCACGAGTTTATTGCGCGCAAAAATCTTCGACTGTGCTTCGTCCACGTATTTCTTCGCCGCGAGCGTCTTGATCTCGTCGAGATTCGCACTGGCAAAAACATCAGGCGTGGCGCCCTGCTCTATCTGTGCGCGCAATTGCTGCGAACCCGCGAAATTGTAGGTAATCGTCACGCCCGGATGCGCGTTTTCGAAGGATTTCTTCAGCACCTTGAATGCATCCACCAGAGACGCGGCGGCGAAGACTGTGACTTCCTTCTTCGCCGGTTCGGCGTGAAGTAGGGTGAGGACAGAACCCGACGCCAATGCCAGACCGATGAGCAGGGCTGACAGCGAACGGAGAAACTGTTTTCGATTCATAAGAAGTGGTCTGTGTGTTTTCCGGAAACCGTAACTAATCGACGCCGACGATGATGTTTGAGGACTTGATGATGGCATAAGCCTCTTTGCCCTTCTTCAACTTCAAATTCTTGGCCGAGGGACTGGTAATAACTGAGCTCAGGACGACCCCTTTGGCCACTTCAATTTCGACGATGGTGCTGACTGGACCAGCTTTGATGCTGATGACTTTTCCTTTGAGAACATTACGTGCACTTAATTTCATGAAGGCTCCTTGGTAAGTGGGAATGACAAAATGAGTATCGTTTCAATTTGCGGCGACTCAAGAGCGACGCGTGCCGAAGTTCCGCATCTGGGTTGGTAACGGTCAAACGTTCCATACTCCTTATAGGTGGGCTCCAATGGTGAACGCAGCCCATGCGCCCACGCCAACAAGCGTGATAAGAATTCCTCCCAGGATGCACAATTTCCAGAGCCGCGCGGCGGCAGGTGAATTATCCGGCGTAAACTCCCACACCATCGCGCTGGTGGCGACGCCGTTGGCGAGGTGATAGACCGCAGCGAGAATGGAGACGAAATAAAAACTCATCACGAGGACATTGCCCGGATGCCACGGCTGCTGTTCATTCCAGAAGGTGTGCACACCGCGGACGGTCGACGCATATGCCTTCGCGGGATCGAAAAGTCCGCCTGGCGCATAGCGCTCCAGCGCGGACCAATGAGTAAGCTGGTAGATCGCATGGAATCCGTAGCGATGCAGCGTTGCCACGTGAAAGAGAATGAACGCCAGCAGGATGATCGCCGAAACGCGTTGCCAGAAAAAACGCGTCGCATTGCCGTAATGATGCTTTTCCCGGGGCAGCGTGACTCCTTCACGCAAAAGAAAGCGGAGTCCGTAACCAACATGCACGACAAGTGGCAGGAGAATGAAGACCACTTCAACGATCAGCAGTGCTGCGCTGTTGCGATGAATGAACGAGAGAACGGCCTGATAACGATCCGGCCAGAAACCGAGCAAGCTGATGCCGAGATGAACGAGCAGATAAACACCAAGGACAAGTCCCGCGAGCGAATGGTAACGACGCGGGCAACCACCGCAACTGCAAGCGTGCTCGACATCGGCGTGCGGATCATGACTGTGACCGCCACATCCACAGCCGCCACCCTCTTTGCCGTGGCCTCCGCAACACTCGGTTTCATCCGCCGGAAGAACGGTGAGCGGAATGCCACCTGATCGACCCGATACGCGTGCAGGTTGCCGGGCCGTGGCGTGGTGGTGACCACCACCGCCACACTGGCAGGGTCGGGAGGAGTCAGAATCGTGAGAGCACATGGAAGGTGGAGGCCGCTGATCAAACCAGGCGGCGTGGAGTGTGAAAGTAAATCATGGGAGAATGTGGTTATTTTGGAGCGATCACCCCGGCATTGAGAAGTTGTTCGATTTCCATCCAGCGCCAGGTGCCGGAGCGGGTACCGCCGGAGAGTTTCAGATTTTCGTAGATGTCGGGCTTGCCGACCGAGGAGTCCGTGGTGAACTTTGTTCGGAAAGAGGACAGATCACCAACCTTTGCATTGTTCAGCAAAATCTTGAAATGGGCGATGAACTCGGTGGTGTCGTCGGTGCTGCGACCGTGCAGGCTTACGAGCCGGTATAGTGTGATATGGCCGGGTTGATCCGAGCCCGCCTCGAACAGGATCGCGGTGCTGTGGATATCCACTCCCGGCTTTGCTAGGGCAATCAGCTCAATCTCACTCAGGTTCCAGGTCTCTTGTTTGACGGCTTTTACATAACCCGCCAGCGGACTGGAGAATCCGGACAGGATGAGGGATTCCGGATTGTGATAAGTTTCCCTCAAGTTTTCACCGACTTCGAACCGATACATCTTAAAACCCATAATGTTCTTTCCTTCGGATTGACAAATTACCAACGAAAAAAGAAGCTGTTCACGCCCATGAAAATGCTCGCACGCTTGAAATATCTCAATGACGAGGGCTTTGAGATCGCCTCCCTGTCCGGATACGACGACGAGGAAAGCGATTGCAATGCGAAGATTCTTTTCCTCAAGCCGAACATGAACGGTGGTTTCCGGGTTTGCTCGGAACTCTTCAAGGTCGACTCCGAAGAGATGGAAAAGTGCTGCAATCTGTTTTTCACGATTCTCTCCGAGCGTAATTAAACTCCGCCTGGAGTTCGGTCGTTTCCGCGACGAGCTGGCGGAGTTCCTCCGCCGTGAGCGCCCGCTTAAGCAGGCGCGCCTGTTCCCGTGCGAGTTCAAGCAATTGCGATGCCGTAGCTTGGTCCACCTTGATGCCGATACGTTCCAGCATGTGCCGCAGCACCGCTTTGCCGGAATGATGACCGAGCACAAATTCCGAGCCACCCCGGCCGACTTCATCCGCATTGAACGGTTCGTAGGTCTCGTGATTGCGCAGCAGCCCTGCGCAGTGGATGCCCGATTCATGCAGAAACGCCGCTGAGCCGGTCACGGGCTTGGAAGGATGCAAGTCGCGGCCCGAGGCGGTGGCGACAAAGTGCGAGAGCTGCCAGATGTGGCGCGTCTTGATGCCGCAATCGATGCCGCAGGACACGCGCAACGCCATGACGACTTCTTCAAGCGGCGCATTGCCGGTGCGTTCGCCGATGCCGTTGACGGTCACGCTGGCGGCCTCGGCTCCGGCTTGAAACGCCGCGATGGTATTGCCCACCGCCATGCCGAGATCGTTATGGCCGTGAAATTCGAGTTCGATGCCATTGGTGGCCGCGCGCACGGTTTCAATCAACTTCGCAGTGCTTAGAGGATTGAGAATGCCCACGGTGTCCGCGATGCGGAAACGCTTCGCTCCGGCAAAGGCGGCCGCCGCCGCGAGATCTCCGACGAACTCCGGTTCCGCGCGGGAAGCGTCCTGCGCGCCGACGGTGACGTACGAAAATCTGCCAAGTCCTTCCTGCACCAGTTCGTGCAGAATGGTCAACGCCCATTGACGCGATTTGCCCCACGCTTCGAGATGGATCGACGATGTGGGCACGGAAATATGGACGCCATCTGCGCGACAGCATGCCGCGAGATCCAAGTCCGCATGCGCGGCGCGGCACCACGTGAGAATCTTGCAGCCGGTATTCAGGTCGCACACCGCATTGATGTCATCGATCTGCCGACCGCCCATGGCCGGAATGCCGACCTCGAGCTCGGGAATCCCGAGTTCAGCGAGGCCACGGGCGATGCGGATTTTTTCCTCACGCGAAAACACCACGCCCGGCGTCTGCTCGCCGTCGCGCAACGTGGTGTCGATGAGGTGAGGAGTCATAACAAACTAGGCGACGAGGAGATGTTCCTCGGCCACGCTGTCGTTTTCGATCGCATCGAGGATCGCGTCCGCGGCGGATTCGTTCACGCTCTTGTACCAGTGACCTTGCGGATAGACCACGACGACAGGACCGTGATCGCAGAGTTTCATACAGCCGGTGCTCGAGACCATCACGTCATCGAGACCGCGATCAGCGGCTTCTTCCGTGAGGTACTGGAGCAATTGCGCGGATTCCTTTTTGTGGCAGACGCCCTGCGCGCCGGTGGCGCGGAAGCTGCCGCAAACGAAGATGTGAGTTTTCGGTTTCGTGATCATGTTCTTTTCCTAAGTAGAGGTTTGAATGGAGGTTGAGTTTTTGGTCGAAAATCAGGCGCAACCGGTGCCCGTGCCGCGACAGGAGGGACCGCCGCAACCGGTGAGGCGCTTCTTTAAAGTGGCGGGAAGTGGCTGACCCGCGAAGAGCGGGCGCAGACCTTCGTCGATGAGCCCTTCCATTTCGGTCACGAGCACGCCGAGTTCTTCCATCACCGCGCGCGGGCCGGTTCCGGCCGCACTCACCAAGACCATGCGGCAATCGTTGAGCGTTTCCGCGAGTTCCTTCCACCGTTCGACGCCGCGACCGGGTTCGGGTGCGAGCCGGACTTCCTTGAATTTATAACCCGCGCTCGATTCCGCAGCGGGTTCATAGACGAGGAAACGGGTGGCTTCGCCGAGGTGTTGATTCACCAGCATGCCTTCGAGTGATGCGACGGCGATGCAGGGACGGGTTTCACCACTGGGTGCGCGTTGGGAATACTCGTTGAGCTTCGCCGCGACTTCCTCGGTCGGTTGTTCATTGATCAGACCGACCGCATCCGCACGACAGCGGGCGCAATGGACCATCTGCGGCAGAGAGAGGCCGGATTGCAAGCGCACGCGGGCGGTCATCGTGGCGCTGGGCGCTTCCATGTCCTCAAACACCGCGCCCTTCACCGGGATCAGCGGCATGCAGTTCATGATGTCGACGCCCATTTCGCCCATTTTCTTCGCGAGGATCGGGATGTGCTCATCATTGATGCCGGGCATGATGATCGTGTTCGTCTTCACCACGATGTTCTTTTCCTTCAACTTGGCGATCGCTTCGAGTTGGCGCTCCAGCAGCAGTGCTGCACCGGCGAGACCCCGCAGCGGTGTCTTGTTGTCGCGCACCCAGGCATAGACCTTGGCCGTGATGGCGGGATCGATCGCGTTGATCGTGATGGTCACGTGACTTGTCTTCAACTCAGCGAGTTCGTCGATGTACGGCCCAATGCCGAGGCCGTTACTTGCGAGGCAAAGAATGAGATTCGGGAATTTCGCGCGGGCGAGTCGCAGCGTTTCCATCGTCTCCTCGCAATTCGCAAACGGATCGCCCGGACCGGCAATGCCGAGCACGGTGATCTCGGGACGCTTTTCGAGCATCTCGCTCAAGTAATCCACCGCCTGCCATGGTTTCAACACCGAACTGGTGACGCCGGGCCGGCTTTCATTCATGCAATCGAATTTGCGGTTACAGAAGTTGCACTGGATGTTGCAGCGCGGCGCAACCGGCAGATGGATGCGGCCGAATTTGTGATGCGCGTCGCGGTTGAAGCACGGGTGCTTCGAAAAATCGAGGGCCACATCCCCGGGAGTGGGGGCCGTTTCGCAAAGGGTGGTTTCGGTGCTCATACGGAGGCTCCTTCCTGTTTGACGGATTGGATACGAACACACACACCGGGCAGCGTGACGCTGCACCCATTCATTTTGTGTGCCGAAGACTGAAAGCTGAAAGCTGACGGCTGAAAGCGATTCATAAATAGCTGTATCCGATTTCGGATCCCTCCTGTTTTGCTTCAAGTAGCGCGTTGACAATCTCGTCGTAGAGCCTTTGCGCGCCGCGATAGCCGAGGTGCAGGAGGCGGTGACCGCCGATGCGGTCGTGGATGGGGAAGCCGCAACGGATCAGCGGCACGTTGAGCTTTTTTGCAATCTTGTAACCCTTGCTATTGCCGATGAGAAAATCAGGCTTGAGGCGTTCCGCATCTTCGCCGATTTCTGCGAAGTCGACTCCGCCGCGAATTTCCATCTTCGCCATGCTCTTGCGCAACGGTGCGGGATGCGCCGTCTTGATCGCTTCTTCGAGGCGACCACTTTCGCCACCGGAAGCACAGAGCACCGGTTCCACGCCGATTTCGCAGAGAAAGGCACAGAGTCCGGCGACGAGATCTTCCTCGCCGTAGACAATCGCCCGCTTACCGAAGACGTATTTGTGACCGTCCACCAGTGAGTCGACCAGGCGGCCCCGCTCCTGGCGGTACTTCGCCGGAACGGTGCGGCCACTGGCCGTGCCGAGCGTTTCGAGAAATGCGTCGGTTTCGCCGATACCGATCGGCAGTCCGAGCGAACGGCACGGCACACAGAATTTTTCTTCCAAAAATTGACCGGCGGTTTTTGTTCCCGCGATGGTGTGACCGAATTCAATCGAGAGCTGCGCGGAACCTGTCTCCGCAATCGCCTTCATCGGCGTGCCGCCGCTCGGCAACTTTTCGTACTCGGCCCAGGTCTCGCCATCGAGCGATTCGGAATAATCCGGCAGCAGCGTGTAGGGCAAACCGAAGTCAGCGAGGATTTCTTTCAGATGCTGCAAATCGGCGGTTGAAACCATGCCCGGCAGCAGATTCACACGGCGCGTGCGCGGTCCGGAAACCGCGAGCGTCTCTACGAGAGCCCTCACCGCGTTATGGAATCCGTCGATATGCGTGCCGCGATAACTGGCCGTCGAGACATGCACCATGTGCGGATGCCCCTCCTCCCAATTCTCGGCATAATACTCGTGAAAGAGCCGCTTCATGTCCTCGCCGATCGTTTCGGAAAGACACGTCGTAGCGACGGCGATCAACTCGGGCTCGTACTGGCGGCGGAGATTTTTTACCGCGGTCTTGAAATTACTCGAGCCTCCAAAGACCGCTGAGTCTTCCGTGAAATTGGAGGAAGCGATGTCAATCGGCTCGCGAAAGTGGCTGATCAGATAGCGACGGATATACGTGGAGCAACCCTGCGAACCATGCAAGAGCGGGATGGCCCCCTCTACTCCCCGAAACGCGAGACACGCGCCGAGCGGCGTGCAAAGTTTGCAGGCGTTCCGTGTTGCGGCGGTAATCCCTTCCGTGGACGCAGCAAACGGCGCGGTCTCGACAATTTCTTCCACGGGTTGACGTGCCGAACAGGTCGACGGATCGCAATCAAACGAGTTGCACGAAGCACAAGCGGAAACGGTTTGGGAAGAGAGCGTACTCATGGGGTTTTCTCCTCGAGAGAGACACTCTTTTCCTGAGCACTGGGCATGCCAGTGTGAGCGCGCCCGGGCTGTCTTCTGGGAACAAAATTCCAGACCGGACTCATCACGGACGAATAGACTTCCTTCGCAAAATTCAGCATACCGACAAAGCCGGCGAGCGGCTCTTTGCGCTCGTGATTGTGGTCGCAGAACGCCACGCCGAGCTTGTATGCGATCGGGCGTTCCTTCACGCCGCCGATAAAGAGATCCACATCCTTTTCGAGGACAAATTTAGCCAGCTCGAGCGGGTTCGAATCGTCCACGATGATCGTTCCTTCATCACAAATTTCCGCGAGCTGCTTGTAATCGTCCGGTCCGCCCGTTTGCGAACCAACCACGGCGGTTTGCATCCCGATCAAACGCAGCGCGCGCACGAGGGAAAACGCCTTGAACGAACCGCCCACATAGATGGCGGCTTTCTTGCCTTGTAGCTCTTCGCGATACGCCTGCAGTTGCGGGTAAATATTACCGACTTCCTCGCGTACCAGATCTTGGGCGCGTTGCATGATCGTCGGATCATTGCTGAAAAATTTCGCCGTGTCGTAGAGCGCGGCGGACATATCCTCGATGCCAAAGTACGAGACGCGTTTGAAGGGAATGCCGTACTTCTCCTCCATCATCTTCGCCAGATGCGTCATCGATCCCGAGCATTGGACCAGATTCAATTTCGCGCCGTGCGCGCGGCGGATGTCTTCGATCTTCGCGTCGCCCGTGATGCAGGTGACCACTTGAATGCCCATCCGCTCGTAATACTTTTTGATGATCCACGTCTCGCCCGCGAGATTGAAATCCCCGAGAATATTCACGCTGTGCGGCTTCACGTCCTCGGTGGATCCGGTGCCGAGAAGAGTAGCGACCGCCTCGCAGGCGGCGCGGTAACCATCTTTCTTGGTTCCCTTGAAACCTTCCGAATGAACTGGAATAACCGGGATGCCCGCTTCGGCAGTCATTGTCCGGCAAACCGCTTCGACGTCATCGCCGATCACCCCGACGATGCAGGTAGAATAGATGAAAGCGGCCTTGGGCTTGTAACGCGCGATCAGCTGGCGCAAGGCGAGAAGGAGTTTTTTTTCACCGCCGTAGATGACATCCATCTCGCGCAGATCGGTGGAGAAACTATTGCGGTGCAGTTGCTGGCCGCTGGAAAGCGAACCGCGAATATCCCACGTGTACGCGGCGCAGCCAATGGGACCGTGGACGACATGGAGCGCATCGGAAATCGGATAGAGCACAACGCGCGAGCCGCAGAAAACACAGGCTCGCTGGCTGACGGAACCGGCGGCGCTCTTCTTGTTGCACGCCATCGGTGCCGAGACGTTTCCCTTGCGCTGCACCTGACCCTCGCGCTCTGGGATGATTTCGATTTCCTTCATGGATGGCTCCGATGTTGAGAACAGGAAGGACTCCAGGAAATTTGACCGACCACCTTGGCGAAGTGGCGGTTCAGCGTCCCGATTTCGCGTAGAAATTCCGCCACCGCATCGGGCGTGTGGCAGTCACGCCCGAGGGCAGCGGAACGCTGCGCCCCACCACACGTCCCTTCGAGTCGGACCGACTCGTGCTGGCTGACTCCCAGCGGAAGAGGCGTGCGGCGCGGTTTCATTTTTCAGGTCTTCACGGGTGAATAGGTGTTACGACCGGAAGTTGATTATTGGATCAATTCGAACCATTGCTCATCGCACTCGCGGTCTTTCTTATCGAGGAGTGCATTCACCATCTCGTCGATCAACCGCTTTGCGCCGGTGTAGCCCACGGTCGGGAACAGGCGGTGCGTGCCGCGATCCAGGATCGGGAATCCGAAGCGGATCAGCGGGATGTTTTCCACACGGGCGATGTGTTTGTTGTAGGTGTTGCCGATGATGAGATCGACCGGATCGTTTTTGATCCACTGATGCATCTCGAACAGGTCGCCAAACTGCTTTACCGTGGCGTTCGAGCCGGAGTCCTTCAAAATTTCCGCAATGCGGCGTTCGAAGAACTGGCCGGGCGTGCCGGTGACGATGTATTTCGGTTTCATGTCGAGATCGACCAGGAACTGGGTCATGGCGATGACATGGTCCGGGTCGCCCGCAATGGCCACCGTCTTGCCGTGCAGGTACTGGTGCAAATCGCTCATCAAGTCGATCAGGCGCGCGCGCTCTTCCTCGATCGCTTCGGGAATGTCGATCGTGGCGTACTGACGCACCGCATTGATGAAGCGGTCCGTACCAGTCAAGCCGATGGGCAGTTCCAGGAATCCGGCAGGCACGTTGCACTGATTTTCCAACTGCGTCGCCGCAGCGTGCGAGGCGAAGTGACCGCAGGCGATAGTCGCGAAACTGTCGCCCATGCTCTTGATGTCCTCAACGGTCGTGCCGCCTTTCGGGAACATGGTGTAGTTGCCGTCCAGGCCGGTATCGAGCACGCCCGAGGTGTCGGGCAGGAGGATCGAGCTCACACCGAGGATGCCAAGCAGTCGCTTGATTTCGAGGATGTCGCTTGGATCGAGGTAACCCGGAATCACGTTCAGGCGATCCGTGGTCTTGCCCGTCTTTTCCGCGAGGTACTTGATGGTCGAGGTGACCATGTTCGAGAACCCGGTGACGTGCGAGCCGACGAAGCTTGGGGTGTTGGTGTGGATGACCACTTTGCCTTCCGGCACCTTGCCCTCATCGCGGGCCTTCTTGATGATCGTGGGGATATCGTCGCCGATAACTTCCGACAGACAGGTGGTGTGAATCGCCACCACATCAGGGTTGTAGATCGAGAAGATATTTTGCAGCGCGGTCGTTAAGTTCGCCAAGCCGCCGAAGACCGCCGAGCCTTCCGTGAAGGAGCTGGTCGTCGCCATGACCGGTTCCTTGTAGTGGCGCGTGAGGTGGCTGCGGTGATAGGCGCAGCAGCCTTGCGATCCGTGGCTGTGAGGCATGCAGCCGTGGATACCCAGGGCGGCATACATCGCGCCGATGGGCTGGCACGTTTTGGCCGGGTTGATCCGCAGTGCGGTACGTTCTGTCAATTCTGCTTTCGTTCCGTCGAGCATGGTATTTCCTTTTGCTTTTGGGGTTGGGCCGGAAGCGCGTCAGGCTTCCTCTGCGGGTTCAACATTCTTGGCTTTCATCGAACGCTTCGGCGTCAGATCCTCAGCCGCGGCGGCCTTGCCGAAGGCCATCGTGGCCTGCAGTTCGGGATTTTGCTTCCACGGGGGAACCACGAATTTCCACACCTTTGTCGAGGTCAGGCGGTCGATTTCCTTGTAGAAATTCGCCGCACCGGTGAAGGCGGCGTATGGTCCACCGTAGTCGTAGCTGTGAAGCTGTTTGCAGGGCACGCCGAGTTTTTCGATGACGAATTTGTCCTTGATGCCGGAGCAGATGACATCGGGCTTGCAGATCGCGATCAGCTTTTCCATTTCGTGGTGGCTGATGTCGTCGATCACGAGCGAGTTCTTCTTCATCTGCTTCATCATTCCGTCGTAATCGCGGAAGGTGAAACCACCGGCTTCGAGCGCGGCGATTTGCTCCGGTGACTTGCGCGGGTTATAACGTTGCGGATCGGCCTCGACATGGATTTCCTCGATGTTGCGGCTATCGGCATCGATCTTGATGGTCGGCAGCACGGCGCGGCCTTCATAGTCGTCGCGATGGGCGAATTCGTAACCGGCGGAGATGGTCTCCATGCCGATGTCGCTGAAGAGATCCTGATAGTGGTGAGCGCGGGAACCACCGACGAACAGCGCGACCTTCTTGCCCTTCGTGCGGCTGGTCACATCCTTCTGGATCGGCGCGAGCGCAGCCATTTCGGCGGCGATCACTTCCTCGATCCGGTCGATGAGACCCTTGTCGCCGAAGAACTGACCGATCTTGCGGAGGGACTTCGCGGTCGCCGCGGCACCGATAAAGTTCACCTTGAACCACGGGATGCCGAACTTCGTTTCCATCATCTGCGCCATGTAGTTGATGGAGCGGTGGCACATGACCACGTTCAAATTCGCGGTGTGCGAGGAGCAGACCTGGTCGTAGTTCACATCGCCCGAGAGCGTGGAGACCACGTGAATGCCGCACTTGCGCAGGAGCGTATCGATTTCCCACGCGTCGCCGCCGATGTTGTACTCACCGAGGACGTTGATCGAAAAGGGATTGTCGTGGGTCATGTCGAGCTTGCCGACCATGTGCTTGAACACGCCGTTGTTGGCAATGTGGTGACCGGCCGACTGGCTGACGCCTTTGTATCCCTCGCAGCTGAACCCGCAGACATTAATGCCGAGCTCTTCACTCATCTTGCGGGCCACGGCGTGCACGTCGTCACCGATCAATCCCACCGGGCAGGTGGAATAGATCGCGATCGCGCGCGGTTTGAAGAGTGCGTAGGCCTCGCGGCATGCCTGTGCGAGTTTCTTTTCGCCGCCGAACACAATCTCCTCCTCCTGCATGTCGGTCGACATGCAATACTGCAGGTAGTTCGTGTCGCCCTTGTTCACCGGCTTCGCCAAATTACGGCGCGAGAGCCAGGAGTAAAATGCGCAACCGATCGGGCCGTGCGTGATGTGGACGATATCGTGGATCGGTCCGAGCACCACGCCCTTGCACCCAGCGTAAGTGCAGCCGCGCTGCGTGATGATGCCGGGGATCGTGCGCGTATTGGCGCCGATTTCCGGAGGAAGCTCCGGGTCATTGGAGAGGATTTGCTTCTCGCGCTTGCGCTTGGTTTTGGCCGGATAGATCTTGAGCATCTCTTCCTTGAGAGCCTGCGGAGTGATCGTCTCGCCGGTGACCGTCTTGATTTCAAATTCTGACATAGTGGTTCCTCCGTGATGGATGAGAGTTATTTCTCGTCGAGGGCTGCCAGCCCGCGTTCTCCCGTGCGAATGCGAACGGCATCGCCCACATCCTGGACAAAGATTTTGCCGTCGCCGTGATTGCCGGTCTTGTTGATGGAGATGATGGTCTGCACCAACTTCTCCACCAGGTTGTCCGGGACAACGAAGGTAAGCATGCGTTTCGGGATCAGGCGCGGGCCCTGGCCGAGTTGCGCGATCGCTTCTTCCTGCCCGGTTGTGGCCGCCTGGAGCACGCGGAAATCCACGGCTCCCAGACCCCGACCCAGCACCTTTCTGACCGTGAAGCCGCTGATCCCCGCCGCCACGCAAGCGGCCTTGGTGGCGTTGATCTGCTGCATCCGGATGATGGCGGTGATTTCTTTCACAGGAATTATTCCTTGGTGCCGGTGCTGATGGTGTAAACGTCTTCGACTTTGCTGACGAAGATCTTGCCGTCGCCGAAGGCACCCTTGCCCGCGGTACGGCCCGCCTTGACGATCGTATTGATCACGGCTTCCTGATCCTCATCCTTCACCACCGTCAGGAGCATGTCCTTGGGCAATTCGTCGTATGTGATGTCGCCGACCTTCAGACCGCGCTGCTTGCCGCGGCCGAAGACGTCGAACTTGGTGATGGCCGGAAAACCGGCGTCCAGCAGGGCTGCCATAATCTCATGCGATTTTTCCGGACGCACGACGGCTCGAATCATGACCATAAACTTGAATCTTTCTTCCTTTTGAGTTTTCTCGTTGGGTGTAAGCAGCGGACGAATCAGACTTCAGCGAGACCGAAATCCATGAGGAGTTTTTCCAGCTCACTGATCGCGAGCGGCTTCGGGATCACGAACATGTCGTTGCCGTCGATGGCGCGGGCCAGCGTGCGGTACTCGTCGGCCTGCTCGGCCTGCGGATTCCACTCGATCACGGTCTTGCGGTTGATTTCGGCGCGTTGCACATCGTTGTGGCGCGGGACGAAGTGAATCATCTGCGTGCCCAGCATCTTCGCGAACTGCTCGATCATCTCGCGTTCGTTGTCGACCTTGCGGCTGTTGCAGATCAGGCCACCGAGGCGGACCTTGCCGGTCTGCGCGAATTTGAGAATACCCTTCGAGATATTGTTGGCCGCGTACATGGCCATCATTTCGCCGGAACAGACAATATAGATTTCCTCGGCCTTGTTTTCGCGGATCGGCATTGCGAATCCGCCGCACACCACATCACCCAGCACATCATAGAACACGTAGTCGAGCTTCTCGCTCTCGTTGTACGCGCCGAGCTGCTCGAGCATGTTGATCGAGGTGATGATACCGCGACCCGCGCAACCCACTCCCGGCTCCGGCCCACCCGATTCCACGCAAAGGGAACCGCAATAACCGGGGCTGCGAATATCAGTCAGTTCAACGTCTTCACCTTCTTCGCGGAGTGTGTCGAGCACACTGCGCTGGGCCAAACCGCCGAGGAGGAGGCGGGTCGAGTCGGCCTTGGGATCGCAACCGACCACCATGACCTTCTTACCCATCTCGACCAGACCGGCAACCGTGTTCTGGGTCGTGGTGGACTTGCCAATGCCACCCTTACCGTAGATCGCTACTTTTCTCATGTCAGAATACCTTTCGATTTTTAGTTCAGGGATTGCGTGCACGCCTCAAGCATCGGGGCCGCGGCGGTTGTTAAATTCTTGTCTTGCACGGTTCTTCTCTTTGCAGCGCACGTGCCATGATTTTTTTTTGCCGTGCCAACTTCGCGAGACCTCGTGCAAGTGACTTGTTACAAGTCCGTTAAATCTCGAAAAAAATCGTAAATAAATCTAAAGTCCGAAAATCAGTCCGACTTATTCACTACGGATATGTAGAAAGGGACTTCTAATCATCCTACCGAGCTACCAAAATGTAGGGCGACGGATTGCGTGATTCAGTACTTTGGAAACAATCCGGAATTTCCACTGGGCAAGATTGGCTTTTTCGTCATTTTCTGCTATGAAGGGAGCGCATTCGGCATCGCATTTCCCGGATTGGGATGGGCAAAAGGTGCCGTACACACATCTTGGTGGGATTGATCTGAAAGGGCGGGAACCATGGAACCGATGGGCGAATCGAACGTGCGGCCAGTCGTTGAAACTCTCCAGTCACAGGAGAAACCGCCGCTGACTCCACCCCCGGTTGTCGAGGAAGCAAATCCTCCGCTCATCGGCGATATCATGCGCGCGCCGGGCTGGTTGTGGCTGACGCATGTGGTCCCGGCAGTCCTGCTCTTCGTAAGTTTCTTTCACGCGTATTATCTCGTCTCGGGCGAAACGAATGCCACCCAGCGGTGGGTCGCGGGAGGTCTCGCGGTGGGGCTGGCCGTCCTGACCGCTGCCGTGGGAGCATTGGCGATTCGGCTGCACGTGCGACGGCAAGTGATTGGAAATTGGGTGGCAGCGGGACTGGTCCTTGTCTCGTGTTTAATGGCCGCGGTGGGGGTGGTCTTGCTCGAATACGCAATTCCAAGGGATACGCCGAGATGGATTCTTTCGACCGGCGAACTGATTTCTACTGGATTTGTCCTGAGCATGCCGGGGGCCTTTTACGGACTCGTATTACTGGCCTCTTATCCACGGCGTTCGATGAGGACATCCCTGATCGCTGTTAGTGTATTTGTGGTGTTTTGCATTATGGCGCCATGGGTGATGCAAGCGGCGATATGGCTTTTGGGAAAACTGAGCATCACTATACCGTATCGCCTCATCGAATGGTTGGCCTGGCCACTACTCACAGCGGGAGCAGTGGGACTTTGTTTTGTCACGATTCGCACGACGCTGCTGGCCTATTATTTGGTGCGTGGGCGCGGGCCGGGAGTGCAATGGGTGTTGATGGTTTTGGTCGCGCTGGCGGGACCGCTGGGTGGCCTCTGGCTTAATCTAAACATTCCCTTTCCGGTGAATTTCCAAGCACCGATTGTCTACATGCTCGCGATCATCAACGGTGCTTTGCTCATACTGCCTATTGTTCGATCCCATTTCTGGAGCCGCACGATCTGGTTGGCGCAATGCGCGATGCTGCCGTTCTCCGCCTATTTCTTTCTCGTCTTCCTGCCATGGCTGCCGCTGGCTCCGCTGGCGCTCATTGCGGCGGGTGGTGGGGCGCTGATCCTCGTCCCGATTGTGTTGGGGTTGATTCACGGGTATCGCGTGGTGGATGGCTATCGCGAGGAGATTCGCGATGGCCGCGCGTGGAAGCCGGCGGTGATGGGAGCGATCGCGGCTTGTATTCTACCGGTCGGCTACGGCGTGCGGCTGGTGCAGGATCGGCACGCGCTGCAGCAGGCGTTGACCTACTATTATAGTCCCGACTATCGCCGGGACATCACTTTCCCCGGCAATCTGGATCGCTTGGAGAATACGCTCCAACACCTCCGCGACATGAAGCGCGGCATCTGGCTCCCGTTCCTCTCGAGTCTCTATAACTCCGTCGTGTTCGACAATCTCGTCCTGCCCGACAGCAAGATCGATACGCTGCAGCTCGCGTTCTTCGGTGTCCCGGCGGACGAGAGTCGCTCGTTGATGAATCCCATGAACAGCTCGCCGCAGGGCTGGGAAGGTCCGGTGAGCCGCACGGCTCCGCCCCATGACGCCGTGCTGCAGGATCTGAAAGAAGAGACCACGGCACAGGATGCCATCGCCACGACGAAGCTCATGCTCACGATGGAAAATCCCACCACGCGGCAGACCGAATTTGTCACGTCGATCACGATCCCAGAGGGCGTCTACGTTTCTGATTTCGGACTCTATATTGGCGACCAACTCGTCCCCGGAAAAATCGTGGAGAAGAAAACCGCGCTCTGGGTCTACGAAAAGATCAGCGTCGTCGAACGCCGCGATCCCGGCATCCTCACCTACAAAAGTCCCACTGAGTTGGAACTGCGCGTCTTCCCGCTCGAAGCCAATCAAAAACGGCGTGTCGTGATCGAGCTCACCTATCCCACCGCAATGAGTGTCGTGGGCAAAGTGGGCGACCGTCCGCTCTACCTCGGCCCTGCGGCACTCTCCTCGCTCGGTCCCGTGGCAGCGTGTTGGACGCCGGAGCAAAGTGTGATCATCCCGCGCGGCGACGGCGCGAATCGCCTCGTGCGCGAACCCTATCTGCACCTGCTCATCGATTGCTCACGCGGCGCGTCCTACTCCGAGGAGCAACTGCGGCAGGCCGTCGCGGAAGCCGCGCGCGCCGTGCCGGAAGCGCGGAAGATCAAAGTCACCTCGGTGAATTTCGAGATTCGCGATTTCAAGCGGGCTCTCACGGACATCGAGAAACTCGACTACGCGGCGCTGCACAAATCGCTGCTGCCGATGCGCGGCGGTTTCCTGCAAGACCGTGCGTTGAAGCGCGGTTTGCTGTTCGCGGCGGACGACGCACAGAGCGAATTCTCCGCGCTGCAGCGTCCGCAATTCGTCATTGTCACCCGCGACAACGAAACGTACTCCTACCAATCCAAGCTGCGCGAAGCGAATCTCAACGCGTTCCTCCGGCGCGTTCCCGATGCCCGGGTCATCTACCTCCAAAAGATCGGCAGCGTGCCCCAAGCGCAAGATCTCGTCACCCGCGAAGCCGTTGCCCACCCGGCGGCAAAGGCGGTCACTCTCTGGAAATGGGGCGGCAGGTTTGCGGTGTCAGATGGCGGCCCGGCGATTTTCCCCGAAGGTGTGGCAGCTGGCACGCAACCATTTGTCTACCGGCCCGCACTGAAGGTATTCGAAAGCGAACCCATGGAGTTGAATCTGCTCGCGGAAAACTCCCGCTACGCCGATGGCGTGCGCACATGGGCGGCGCAGGAACGGGCCTACTTTCAGCCTGCTGCGAGCGGTCATCAATCCGCCGCGACGCTGCGGCTTGGCAAGAAGACGCGCATTCTCACCACCGATGCCGCCTACATCGTCGTCGAACGCTCCAGCCAGTGGAAAGCGATGGAGGAAAAGGAAAAGCAGAAACTTGCTTCCAACCAGGCATTCGAGATCGAGGAACCGGAATCCATTCCCGAGCCGACGACGGTTACCTTGCTGCTGATGGGCGCGGTAATGCTGCTGTTTGTCCGGCGTTATCGCTACGCCATGGCCCAATAAGCAACAAAAGAGCTTGAAAGGATGAGCTAAACTGTTTTAAAGTCATCCAATGAGCCGAGCAGAGTCTTCAGATAAGGTGGAAGGACTCTATTTTACTCTGAAGGAGCGGATTGCCAGCGGGGCGTGGTCAATAGGTGAGCAAATGCCGACAGAATTGGCCTTGGCGCGGGAATTTGACTGCAATCGTACGACCATCAGCAAGGCGCTGACCCGTCTAGCCCACGATCATCTCGTCGAACGCCGCCGCCGTACCGGCACGCGAGTGATTCGCCGGGAAGCGACAGCGGCCCCCGAAAAAGCCGCGCTGCAGCTCGACGCTTGCGCCTTTATCTACCCGAGCGACGAGCACGAGGGCATCTGGCAGACCGCGCGAGGTTTTCAGCGCGCCGCGCATGCGAGCGATCGCCGCAGTATCTTGCTCACCACCGGTCTCGACGCGCGCAAAGAAGCGGAGATTATCGAGCGGTTAGGCGAATTCGATGTGAAGGGTGCCGTGCTCTATCCCGTGGCGACCGATCCCGAGATGGAATTGCACTACCGGCAGATGATTCTCGCCTGTCCCTTTCCGGTGGTTTTGGTTGAGTTGAATTTCCCCGGCGCGCAACGGCCCTCGGTCGTTTCGGACGGCCTGCATGCGGGCTATACGATGACGCGTTACCTCATCGAGCAAAAGGCGACGCGGATTGGATTCGTCACCAACTACGCCTCGGCTTCCTATCTGCGCGACCGTTATCTCGGTTATCGTCAGGCGATGAACGAGGCCGGTCTTGGCGAAGGCTTCGCTCATCTCGAGCCGAGCATGCATCCCGACTTTACCGATCCGCTGCGCGAAAACGCTGCCGTGGCGCGGGTCTTTCTTGAGAAATATCCCGATGTGGAGGCCGTGGTGGCCACCACCGATTTCATGGCGTGGGGCGTGATCCGCGCCGCGCGCGAACTGGGTCGTCGCGTGCCGGAAGATTTGAAAGTCGTGGGCATTGATGACTATCAGCAGCACGCGCACGACACCTTGCCACTGACCACCTATCACATTCCGTACACGGAAATGGGTCGACAAGCTTTCCTCCAGCTCAACCAAATACTAAACGGCCAATCCCCCGATGCGCAGGAAACCCAATTGCGCGGTCATTTGATCGTTCGCCAAAGCGCTTAGCTTTCATCACCGACTCCAATCCACCCCCTCAACCACCCCAACTGAAACAGTTCCGGAATTTTATATGAACATAACAACACATTCCATCGTGACGTGGAGCCTCCTCGCGCTCCTTTCCTGTCTTGGCGTGGTCCGGGCCGCGGACGCCGCCCCGGCTCCGGTGAAAAAAGGCGACATCGTTTATCGCGAGTCGTTCACGGACGAAAAGGAATTCCTCGCCCGCTGGAAAGATCCCAAGGGCGGAGCGAAGATCACCAAGGACGGCCTGTTTGTGGAGCAGACGCCCGCCCAGTTACCGGGCGATCATGCGGTGACGCTCAACCTCCCGGTTGAAAATCTGCGCGGAGCCGACGTTTATATCACCGTGATGGCGAAGGCCGAGGGTCTCTCGAAAAAACTGCAGCCGTGGAATGGCGTGAAGTGCCGCTTCCTGGTGAAATCCGCTTTCGGCGATCCCAGTGCCGCGATGGCCAATGTCGAGGACAACACCTACGCGCAGGCCACCACGCCCGATGGTGATTTCGGCTGGATGAAACTCGGCTTTGCCACCTCCATTTCCCGCAACGCCACCGCGATTAATTTCATGCTCGGGCTGGAACAGGTCTCCGGCAAAGTCTGGTTCAAGGATGTGCAGGTGAAGGTGCTCAATGTCACGCCTGAGCCGCCCAAGGTGCCGCCCACCGGTCCTGTCTACAAAGGGCACAAACTCTCCGGCTTGCGCGGGGTGGAAATCCGCAGCGCAGTTTCCGAGGAAGACTTGCGCGTGCTCGCGGAGGAATGGAACGTCAACGTGGTGCGCTGGCAAATCGGTGAGAGCATCTACCGCGAAGGGTTGGAGACGAAACATTACGATGCGATTTTGCAGCACGAACTCGAGCAACTCGACCGAGTCATCCCGTTGTGCCGCAAAAATCGGCTCTACATGGTGATCACGCTGCAATCCCTCTCCAAGCGGCTCTTCGTCAGTCCCGCCAATCAGGAAAAACTGCTCTCCGTCTGGCGCATGCTGGCGAAGCGCTACAAGAACGAGCCGGTCATCTGGGCCTACGACATCGTCAACGAACCCAATCAAAACACGTGGCAGGAAGGCTCGCTGCTCTGGAACGATCTGGTGCAAAAACTTTGCGAGGAAATCCGCAAGATCGATCCCGACAAACCGCTCATCATCGAGACCGACCTCATGAACATCCCGGAGACCTTCGCCACGATACGACCGGTCACCGTGCCGGGCGTCATCTACAGCCTGCATATGTACAATCCCGGCATGTTCACCCACAATCGTGTCTGGGATAAGCAACAGAAGATCGAGACCTATCCCGGCATCATCGACGGCGTGAAGTGGGACAAGCAACAGATCGAACGCAATCTCGCGCCGGTCATCGCGTTCCAAAAAACCTACGGCGTGCAGATTTTCGTCGGCGAATTCGGCGCAATTCGCTGGGCCCCGGGCGCGGGTCAATGGGTGAATGACTGCATCGAGGTATTCGAGAAATATGGCTGGGACTGGACGTTCCACTCCTACCGCGAGTGGCATGGCTGGAGCTTCGAACATGATGCGGACCCCGCCCATACAACGCCCCCCAAGGAACCCACCGCCAACGAGAAAATGTTGCGCGGATGGTTCTCCAAAAACCAGCGTCCCACTTGGTGATCATGGGGGCAGCGCCCCCAAAGTTCACGCGGCGGGGGTGGCTTGGCGGAAGATACCGGGTTCGATCACGTGCTTCCTCACGCGCAGACCCATGATGCGCTCCGTGATGCCGAGCATGCGCGCGGCTTGCGACATGTTACCCTGCGTCGCCTTGAGCGCATCGATCAGCATCTCGCGTTCGAGTGAATTCAGCGCGCTATCGAGCGTGCTGCGGGATTGGATGGAAGCGGGTTCGGCGGCTTGCAGCGTGGGCGGGAGATGATGCGCGTGGATCGCGTCGTCGTTGCAGAGCAGCACGGCCCGCTCGATACAGTTCTCCAATTCCCGCACGTTGCCCGGCCAGTGATAGCTCATTAGCAGATCGATTGCGGCGGTGGAGATCCGCCGGATATTTTTGCCCGCAGCGAGGCTGTTCTTCTCAACGAAATGATCCGCGAGCTGGAGGATATCCGATTTCCGTTCGCGCAGTGGCGGCACATAGATCGGGAAAACGTTGAGCCGGTAGTAAAGATCCATGCGGAACTTTTGCTCCTCGATGAGCTGCTCCAGGTTGCGGCTTGTTGCCGCGATCACGCGCACGTCGCAACGGATCGGCGTCTGGCTGCCCACGCGCTCGAACTCCTTTTCCTGCAGTACGCGCAGGAGTTTCACCTGGGTGGCCGGTGAGATGTCTCCGATTTCGTCGAGGAAGATGGTGCCGCCGTTGGCGATTTCGAAGCGGCCCTTGCGCATTGCGATGGCTCCGGTGAACGCGCCTTTTTCGTGACCGAAGAGTTCGCTTTCGATGATCGAGTCCGGCAAGGCTGCGCAATTCACCTTCACGAAGGCTTTGCTCTTGCGGTTGCTCGCGTTGTGGATCGCGCTCGCGACGAGTTCCTTGCCCACGCCGCTTTCGCCGCGGATGAGCACGGTGGTCGTGGCGCTCGTCGAGACTTGCTCGATGTGGAGGTAGACCGAACGCATGGCGCTCGAGCTGCCGATCATGTTGATCGGCTTGAATTGATTTTTGATCTGCTCCTGCAGCCGTTCGTTTTCCCGGCGCAATACCTGCAGGCGTTCCTGCGTGGACTGGCGCACGCTTACGGCCTGGGCGATGACCGAGGCGATGAGCGTCAGCAGGCGCAAGTCGTCATCCGTCGGTTCCCCGCGACGCATGACGCGCTCGATGCTAAGGGTGCCGTGAATGGCTTGCGTGGTGCGGATGGGCACGCAGAAAAAGGCGACGGACACGTCGCTCTCGTTGAATTCCGCCGGCGTGGGAGTCCGGTCGCGGAAATGTTCGCTCTGGCTGATATTGGAGACGACGATGGGCTTGCCGGTTTCGCCGACCATGCCGATGAGACCCTCGCCGAGTTTGGAGTGGCTCTGTGATTTCTCCTCGGGCGTGAGACCAAAAGATTCGTCGATCGGCAGTTCGGAGGTCTCGCGGTTGATGATGTTGATCATTCCCCGCTGCGCGCCAATGATCGTGCAGAGTTGCTTGAGAATGGGCTGGATCGTTTCACGCACTTCGAGATTACCGGCGACGATCTGGGAGATTTCGAAAAGCAGGGTGAGATCACGAATGATGCGGCACGCATTCGGCGCGATGCCTTCCAGCGCGGTGGGAAGCGGTGCGTTGTCAAAATGGCTGCAGCCCGAGCCATTGCATGGAGTAAAGTCAGTCATAGTACGTCGTTAGGGTGGGCGTGCGGACCTGTTTACCGACACGAAACCTGACGTTCAGGAAGCAAATCACATTCCAGAGTGCGACCTTCCCCTCTGTAATCCTACCCAACGGTGGTTCGGGAGAGTCAACGAACAGCAGTGTTTATTAGCTGGCTTTAAGCGAGTCGCGCGAAATTCTAATCATAAGGTTTTTTTACGACTCAGGTATCAACTGTTTAGGCCGATTACAGAGGTAAAGCGATTTTAGCTTTTCGGGGGATGGACTATGCCCGAATAGCGGCCATTTATTTTGAATAAGGATCTCATGAACAACCAAAAACTCAGTACCAAATTGATCGTCGCGTTCCTGATTTGCTCAGCCATCACGCTTTTGATCGGCGTGGCGGGCATTTACGGGGTTGTCCGGCTGCAGTCCCAGATCCACGAAGTCGGCGTGGTGCGGGTGCCAAGTTTGATCGGTCTGGGAATGATAAATGAAGCCATTTCGAGTTTGGATTCGATGGAAAACACCACGCTGAGCCCGGTTTATCCTGCCGACAAGCGGGCCGAGCTGGAGAAGGACATCCAGGAGGCCTGGGCGAATTACAAAAAGGGAGTGGCTCTATACGAACCGCTTCCCCAGACTGCAGAGGAGGCCGTTCTGTGGAAGGAATTTGAAAAGAATCTGGCCGAATGGAAAAAACAGCACGAGGTCTATATGGGCTTGGAGCGCGAGTACATGAAGCTCCAGCAACAAAATGCAGATGCGGCCACCTTGAAGGCGGCCAATGAGAAAATGACCAACCAGATGTTTGGTCACAATGACGAGTGGATCGACAAGACCAAGGACATCTTGGCCAAAATCGTCGAACTAAATGGCAGGATCGGTGTCGATTCCACCAAGCAAGCCTTTGCGGATAGCCAGCGGTTGCAAGGGGTGATGGCCATTCTTGGACTCATCGGCGTCGTGGTTTCCATCGTGCTCGGGATCGTGATCGCGGGATCGATCTCTCGCCCGATTCGCGAGATTGCGCGGCAGCTGGGCGAAGGAGCCGCGGAGACCACCTCCGCCTCGGGACAGGTCTCCATGGCCAGTCAATCGCTGGCGGAAGGTTCGAGCGAGCAAGCGGCGTCGCTGGAGGAAACGAGCTCCTCGCTGGAGGAAATGTCGAGCATGACCAAGCGCAACGCGGAGAATGCCACGCACGCCAAGGATCTCGCGCAGGATGCCCACAAGTCCGCGGAAAAAGCGGCGTCTGATATCGTCACCATGACGCAAGCCATGGACGCGGTGGGCAAATCGTCGGAGCAACTGCGCGTGGCGATGGACAAGATCGAATCGTCCAGCGGCCAGATATCGCAGATCCTGAAAACCATCGATGAAATTGCCTTCCAGACCAATATCCTCTCCTTGAATGCCGCGGTCGAAGCGGCGCGGGCGGGCGAAGCCGGTGCGGGATTTGCGGTCGTGGCCGATGAGGTGCGGGCTCTCGCCCATCGTAGCGCGGAGGCCGCCAAGCAAACGGCCTTGATGATCAAGGAATCCACCGATAGCAGTCACCACGGCAAGGTCGTTACGGAACAGGTCGCCACCGATCTTGGCCATATGGAGCAGGCCTCGAAGCGGGTGAGCGTGGGCTTGGACGAAATTGTGAAGAAGGCGCGCGAGGTGGATTCGGTGATTGCCGAAATCGCCACCGCCAGCCGGGAACAGGAAGCCGGGATTGCGCAGGTCAACATGGCCGTGTCGCAAATGGACAAGGTCACACAAAGCAATGCGGCGAGCGCCGAAGAAACCGCCAGCGCCGCCGAAGAATTGAACGCGCAGGCCGAGGAGCTCAAGGGGGCCATCGAGCGGCTGTTGCGTCTGGTGAATGGCGGGGCGGCTGTCGCGAAGGGAGTCCAACTGGCTCCGAGCCCGAAGGAAACCTCTTTTGCCCAGGAAGTGAAGTTGCGTCCCACCTCGACACCGACAAAGGCTCCCACTGAGAGCAGTCACGCGAAGAAAGAACGGTCGACCATACCGTTGAATGAATCCTCCTTCCACGATATGTAGGCGCAGCGTGACGCTGCACCCAGTAGCTGATTTGCTGCGCAAATCGCCTCCAAGATATTCGCATCTATAAAAACGATAGCCGCTGGTGCCTTGCTGTAGGGCGCTTCGGTGAAGCGCATGGCGGGACACCGTCCCGCCCTACAGAAAACCGCAGGGCATCGGCATTCGATAATTTGTGCAGGATACTATGCTCTCGTGCGATAGCGTTACTGGGTTCAGGGCTCAGCCCTGGGGTGTAACCGGCGGATTGGCTTTGACGTCTTTGGAAGTATGATCACCCCCATGCGTTTTATTGTCTTTGGTCTCCTGCTCGCGACGGTTTGCGTTCTTGCGGAAGAGAAGACCGGTTACACCACTACCGAATTCACCTGGCACGACAACGCCCGTAATCGCGATGTGCCTGCGTTGATCTACGCTCCCACCACGGGCACTGGGCCGTTTCCTGTCATCCTTTTCTCTCATGGACTCGGTGGCTCGCGCCATGGCTATTCCTATTTGGGCCAATACTGGTCCACGCACGGTTTTATTTCCGTGCACGTGCAACATCCCGGCTCGGACGAAAGTCTGGTGAAAAGCGGGGGCGGTCCCCGACAGGTGATCCAGGCCATGAAAGAGGCGACCACCGATGTGGACAATCTCGTCAATCGTCCCAAGGATATCTCCTTCGCCATTGATCAGCTTACCGCCCTGAACACGGCGGATGGTGCATGGAAGGGGAAATTCGATCTCGCGAAAATCGGGGTCGCAGGCCACTCCTTCGGCGCTTACACGACCATGGCGGTGGTGGGACTTTCCTTTCGCGATAAAAGCCTCATCGATCCGCGCGTGAAAGCTGTGATCGCCATGAGCACGCCCGCCAATGCCACCACCGGCACCCGCGTGAATTCCTACGCCAATGTGCACGTGCCCGCCCTGCACATCACTGGGACCGAGGATACCAGCTTCATCCGGCCCGAGGACACGGCCGAGTTTCGCCGCAAACCCTATGACCTGTCGCCCGGCCCGGACACTTACCTCATCATCTTCAAGGGAGCCGATCATATGGTGTTTGGCGGCAACCGCCAGCGGCTCATGCCCGGCAAAGGTGGTAACGATTCCCCAACTCAAAAAATGGTGGGTGAAGTCACCACCACTTTTTGGAATGCCTACCTCAAGGACGATGCCAGTGCCAAGCAATGGCTGACACAGGGCGGATTGGCGCAAGCGCTCGGTTCCACCGCCACGTTGGAAATGAAGTAGGCATCGCCACGCTCCATTCACACCCTTTCGGGGATTATCTCCGGAAGGGTTTTTTAATCGAAATTAATAAACCTGATAATGTCAATAGACTTAACTAATACATTTGGATTCAACAGAATAAAGCGTTGACTGTCAGCTTGGTTATTATTACATACTAATTCTATAGAGATTAATAAATCGTCAGGTTCGAGATCTGACTAATCTCTGAAAAACCCTCAAATTCAAAAACGATTCATCGAGCCGGACCGCCGGGCGGTGACCAAGGAGAATAACGAAAATGAAACTCATTCAGGGGCTATGGACCGGTGTCGTAGCCATACAGTTCGCGGTGCTACCCGTGGCCTTGCAGGCGGGCGCGACAACGGAAGATCCGAAGGATGTGAAAACGCTGAGTCAGGGGAAATTGGACAGCTTTTCCAAGGAAGTCGACAAGGACATCGCCGATTACGAAACCAAAAAGGGACCGGCTCTGCCGCTGCACACGATTGATGGGGTGGGTGGTATCCTGATCACGCCGGTGGCGTATCTTTCCAACCCCGGACCGAAAGACGAGATCGCGGGATTGCCCTCCTTTTCCGCCACCTACATCAACGCCCGCGAAAAAAACGTGCAGTCGTTTGCCGTTTCGGAAACGTTGATCCAGCGCGTGGAAATCAGCTTTGCCGCCAGCCGCTTCGGTACTGGCACCCTGCGCGACCACGTCCGCGACGCCACCACGGTCGACATTGGCCGCGATGACGTCTGGCTCTACAACGCGAACGTACGCGGTGTCATCATCCCCGAAAACAGTTTCGATCTGCCCTTCCCGCAGATCACGGGCGGCATCTCGTTCAAGCAGAACGATGGCATCGATCAGATCGACAAATCTCTGGGCGGCGCGCTCACCAATATCGGTTACAAGCGTGACTACGGATTTGACTACACCCTCACCGCCACCAAGGCATTTCCGAAAGTATTCGACCGCACCTTGCTGCTCACTGCCGGCGTGCGTTTCAGCGAGGCCAATCAACTTGGCTACGTGGGTTTCAGCGACACCTACCATGCGACCTTCGAGGCGAACTTCGCCTACTCCCTCACGCCGTGGCTCTGGCTGGCGGGTGAGTATCGCCAAAAGACCAGCGACTACGGCCGCATCCCCGGCCTGGTGGAAACTGAAAACGACTGGTGGACGGTCGGCCTCGGTTTCCTCCCCAGCCGCCACACCAGCGTGACGATCGGCTACGGCTACCTGGGTAATGTGCTCGATACACGCGAAAAAGCCGCGTGGGCGGCCCAGTTCAAATACGAACTCTAGGACTCTTCTTCACACGATCGGTCACACCGGCCCCGGTCTTCTCCCTCTCCCGTTGTGGGGAAGACCGGGGTGCGGATGTGCCGCACAAAATTCTGGACCTTCCCTCCCCCTTTCCTAAATTCAGGACTCAACCTCTGCCAACCCAAAGGACCCTCTATGTCTCAACATCGACTCGCCACCCTCGCCCTTCATGCCGGACAAAAACCCGACCCGACGACGGGCTCGCGTGCGGTTCCGATCTATCAAACCACATCCTATGTTTTCAAGGACGCCGACCATGCGGCCAATCTTTTCGGTCTGCGCGAGCTTGGTTATATTTACACCCGCCTGATGAATCCCACCACGGACGCGTTCGAGCAACGCGTCGCGGCGATCGAAGGAGGCAGCGCCGCGTTGGCGGTCTCCTCGGGTCAGGCCGCGGCGAGCTACGCCCTGCTCGCCATCACTCGCGTGGGCGATGAAATCGTGGCGGCGGACAATCTCTACGGCGGCACCTACTCGCTGCTGCACCACACGTTCCCGAAGCTCGGTCGCACCGTGCGTTTCGTCGACGCCACGAATCCCGAAGCATTCCGTGCCGCGATCACGCCGAAGACCCGCGCGGTCTTTGCGGAAACCATCGGCAATCCGAAGCTCAACGTTCCCGACTTTGAACCGATCGCGAAAATCGCGCACGAAGCGGGTCTTCCGCTCGTCGTCGACAACACCGTGGGCGTCGGCCTCGTGCGCCCCATCGAACACGGCGCGGACATTCTCGCCACCTCGGCTACGAAATACATCGGCGGACACGGCACCTCCATCGGCGGCATCATCGTCGACTCCGGCAAATTCAACTGGGGCAATGGCAAATTCCCCGAATTCACCGAGCCCGACGAAAGCTATCACGGCCTCAAGATCTGGGACGCGTTCGGCAATTTCCCCGGCTTTGGCAACGTGGCACTGGCGTTCAAGATTCGCCTGCAACTTTTGCGCGACATGGGCGCGGCGCTCAGCCCGTTCAATGCGTTCCAATTCCTGCAGGGACTCGAAACCCTCCCGTTGCGCCAGAAGGAACATTCCGCCAACGCGCTCGCGGTCGCGCAGTTCCTGAAGCAACACCCCCTCGTCTCGTGGGTGAATTATCCCGGCCTGCCGGACAGCCCGAATCATGCGGTCGCCGCGAAGTACCTGAAACGCGGTTTCGGCGGCATCGTCGGCTTTGGCATCAAGGGCGGTCACGAAGCCGGCAAGAAGTTCATCAACTCGGTGAAGCTGTTCTCGCACCTCGCCAACATCGGAGACGCGAAGAGTCTCGTGATTCATCCGGCATCGACCACGCACCAGCAGCTTACTCCAGCCGAGCAAGCGGCCACGGGTGTGACGCCGGATTATATCCGCCTCGCGGTCGGGATCGAAGATATCGAGGATATCAAAGAAGACCTCGAACAAGCTCTCAAAGCTTCACAGGCCTAACGGGGGGCTGCCCCCATGCCCCCGCCTAAGGGGGTGACTCCTTAGGAATCCTCAATTTTGCGTTTTGACTTTTTCCGCTGCGGAAAAAGTCAAAACGCAAGTTGGGGTTCCAAGGGTATCATACCCTTGGCAGGAGGTTTGGAGGACGGAGTCCTCCATCAAGCCTTGTCAGGAAAGCGAAGAACACGTAAAACGGAAAACCTTGAGTCATTCGCTTGGAAAGATAGAGACGCAATTCTTCGAGTTTCACGACCCGAAGAATCCCCTGACATTGAGCTGTGGCACCGCATTGGAGCGCTACACGCTGGCCTACGAATCGTATGGCGAGCTGAACGCCGACCGCTCCAACGCGATCCTGCTCTTTCACGCCATGACCGGCAGCCATCACGCCGCCGGCATCAACACCGAAGTGCCCGGTCTGGATGGACGCTGGACCGACGAGTTGCACGAAGGCTGGTGGCATGGCTTTGTCGGGCCCGGCAAGGCGCTCGACACGAATAAATACTGCGTTCTCTGCGCCAACTATCTCGGCGGCTGCTATGGTTCCACCGGTCCCGCCTCCATCAATCCCGCCACGGGCCAACCGTGGGGACCGACTTTCCCCGTCCTGCGCATGAGCGACATCGTCGATTCGCAAGTGCGCCTGCTCGACTCACTCGGCATCCGGCAACTCCACGCCGTCGTCGGCGCGTCAATTGGCGGTTACCTCTCGCAAGTGCTCGCCACCCGCTACCCCGATCGCGTCCGCAATGTGGTGCTGATCGGCACCGGTCTCGATGTTCCGATTCTGCAGCGCATCATGAATTTCGAACAAATCACCGCGATTGAGTTCGATCCGAATTTCAAGGGCGGCAATTACTATGGCGGCCCCCGGCCCGATATCGGGCTCGCCCTCGCACGCCGCATTGCGCACAAGACCTTCATCTCGCCCGAGGCCCTGCGCGAACGCGCCCGCCACGAAGTGGTCAGCAACGCGCCGCCCTTCGATTGGTACGAGATGAACAGTCCGGTGGAGTCGTACATGCTGCACCAAGGGCAGAAATTCGTGCGCCGTTTTGATGCGAACGCCTACCTGCGCATTCTCGACGCGTGGCAGTGGTTCGATCTGCTGGCCGGGACGGGCGCGAAAGATCTCGTGGAATTATTCTCGCGCTGCCGCAATCAGGAGTTCCTGATCTTCAGCATCGATACCGATGTGTCATTCCATCCTTCCGAACAAGCGAAGCTGGTGCAGACATTGAAAAACGCCGGCGTCAACGAAATGTGGATCACGGTCAGCTCCGACAAAGGCCACGATTCATTCCTGCTCGAACCCAAACTTTACACCCCCCACCTCACCCAAGTTCTCGGGGCGTGAGTCTTTGGGGGCGCTGCCCCTACTCTTTGACGCTTTCGGCGTAGATCGGACCGAACCAAGTATCCACGAGGCAGAGGCCGAACACCGCGGCGAAAGGGATCGTATAGAAGAACGCGGTCGTGACCGAGTTCAAGCCGATCAGGAACATCGAGGCTAGCAGATAATCTTTCCAGTTCCTGCGGAACAAGCGGACATTCGTCGCATAATCCAGCGCGCAATCCAGCACGCTCGCGCCATCCAGCCAGCGGCAGCACGCCACCCCGCAGAACGGAATCACCAGCAGCATGATCGGCTGCACGAACATCGACAGCAACGCATCCGGCAGACCGCACAGGCGGATGAACACCACGTAACAAAAGGCCATCCAGATCCCCACTGGCAGCAGAAGCGTGAAAATCGCCAGCACCAATTTCACTGCGCCCTCCTTGGCAAAGCGGGGCAACACCGCGACGTTCCAGTCCGGCAATTGCGGCGCGCTACCCGTGCGGGCGCGGCGCAGCACTTCATAGGTGAACCCGAGCGGGAACCAGAACGTGAGCACGTTGAAACCGAGAATCCAAGGGAAGGCGGCCTTGACCCAGGCGATTTCCGTGGCGGGATCCTGAATGCCGCGCAGGTACGCGGGCAACAGCGCGAGCAAAAATGGATTAATCAGCAAGAAGCCTCCGAGCAATACCTTCGGCAGCCAGTAACGGTCGGACAAGATCTTGCCGAAACCTTCCTTAAAATCGAAAAAACGAACCATGATCGACAATATAGAGGGAGAAGCGCAAGACTGGTCAAGCCGCTTGTCGAAAAAACGGTGTTCCATTCCGACTTATTAAAAACATTGAGGCATGGCATGCAAAAGGTTATGAAAAGGGCGATGGCTACGCCCAAAAATGTTCCCACCCTGACCACAGAGGAAGAAGCGCGCCAATTGCTCGCGCTGAAGAAAGGGGAGGACTCCTTTAATAATGCCATTGCCATGCTGCGCGCCCAGTTCGCCGTGATCCAGTCCCGCTACCAGTTCATGATCACCCTCTGCGCGTTGGCCATGACGATCACCGGTTTCTCCGGACCGAAGATCGCCGCCAGCAACGAATTCTCCCGTTACACCATGGCCATCGGGCTGGTGTTCGTCCTCGCCACCACGCTCCTCATGCTCCTCAGCAGCTTAAAGCTCAAGTGGGTCACCCAAATGGGCGGCGACAATCCGCAGGACACCATCGAAGGCATCCTTCGCTACCGCGATCTCAAGACCAAAATGCTGGGCATCAAGATGATCCTGCTTGCCATTGGGCTTTCCTTCTACGTTTCCAGCGTGGTCTATTATTTTCTCGCGTACGACCGGGTCTGATCGCACGAGCGAACATAACTGACAGTAGGGCGAAATTAGTATTCGCAATTTTGAGGCCAATACTTACGCTCTTTTCCTTATGAAATCCTCTTTTCTGGTTTCGATGATGGCGTTGCTGCTGGGCCTCGCTTCGGTGGGGGCGGCAGAGAAAGTGTACACCCCTCCGGTCATTCCCGAAGGCATCAATCCCGCGACCTATCCCCTGCCGCGCGACGATTGGTATGCGCGCGTGCAAAACAATTTCAACAAGACCCAGGGCAAGCAGTTTGACCTGATCTTCGACGGCGACTCGATCACCGACGGCTGGCAGGGCAAGGGCAAGGAAGTCTGGGCGCAACGTTACGGCGCGCTCAATGCCGCCAATTTCGGCATCGGTGGCGACCGGACCGAGCATGTGCTCTGGCGTTTGGGCAAGGGACAGGTCGATGGGATGAACCCGAAGCTCATCGTCCTCATGATTGGCACCAACAATTCCGGCCGCGACACGGCGGACCAGATTGCCGAGGGCGTCAAAGCCGTCGTCAACGAGTACCTCAAGCGTTGCCCGAATTCGAAGCTGCTTCTCCTCGCGGTTTTCCCGCGCAGCGAAAAGCCCACTGACGCCATCCGCGCCAAACTGGCCGAGGTCAACACCAAGATCTCCGCCCTGGCCGACGGCAAGCGCGTGACCTATCTCGACATCGGCGCCAAATTCCTCTCGCCCGATGGCACCCTGTCGCGCGACATCATGCCCGATTTCCTCCACCCCAACGAAAAGGGCTATCAGATCTGGGCCGACGCGATCCAGCCGGTGATTGACCAGCATTTCGCGGCCGCCAAGAAATAACTGGCGCATTTTTCAGCAACCTGCACAAGACGGCATCCCCTCGGGGGTGCCGTCTTTTGTTTTGGGATTGGAGTCCATTTATGCTAATAAAGCCAGCCAGTGAAACTACTGCGCTCCTGTGTTGTCCGACGCATTGAGACCTCAGGGCTGATCTTCGTCACGGGACTGCTCTTCTTCGTGATGTTTGCCGTAGTCGAAGGTCCCTGGGATAGCCTGGCCGACTGGCATTTGCTCACCGATCAATCCCCCATACCACTTGAGATCGCCCGATGGGTCTCGCGTTGGTGTGATTTTTGGCCCGGAGGCCTCTTGTTTTGCCTCACGCTGGGGGCCGTCGGCGTGGGGCGGCGCCGACCGGATTGGGCGCGTGCGGCCCTCGTCGCCATCGCCGCTGCCTTGCTGGCGGGAACGGTGACCATGGCGCTCAAAGGCATCCTGGGCCGGGCCCGGCCGCATGTGGCGCAGACCCTGCAGATCGACGATGGTTTTCATGGACCCCGCTTCACATCCGGCTTTGCCAGTTTTCCATCGGGTCACACCACCACCGCCTTTGCCGTCGCGGTCACGCTGGCTATTTTAGTGCCGAAAGTCGGAAAGCCCGCCGTGGTGATGGCGGGGATCATCGGTTGGTCCCGGGCCTACGTCGGCGCGCATTATCTGGGCGATGTCGTCACCGGGATGTGGATTGGCTCCTATGTCGGTTGGCTTCTGGCCATGTCCTACCGCACGTGGCGGCTCTGGAAAGAGGAGTCCCACGATCTACGGCAGGTTCGGACAGAGGAAACGAATCTGGTTTAAGAGGGGTGGAAAGAAGGGGGCCTCCCGCTCCGGACGATGCGCTAGTACTTGGCATGGAGGCTGCTGCAAGCCCTTCGATGTCATCCCTATCGAAAACACTCTTGATCCTGACCACGGCGCTTTTCGTCAGCGCGGCTTCGCTGACCGCCCAGGATGCCACTACGACAACCCCCGAAGCCTCCGTACCGGCGGCCTCCCATACGGCCGTCATGGCCAACGCGGCGGACATCAAAGCCCTGAGCGATAACGTCCAGAAAATTACCGACGGTCTGGCGACCAGCGGCGTTAATCTCAACATCGTCTGGACTCTGCTGACCGGGTTCATCGTCATGTTCATGCAGGCCGGATTTGCCCTGGTGGAAACCGGCTTCACCCGCGCGAAGAACTGCTGTCATACCATGTCGATGAACTTCATGGTGTACGCGCTCGGTATGCTGGGCTTCTGGATGACTGGCTTTGCCATCATGTTTGGTGGGACCGGAGCCACGACATCGGTCAGCACCGTGGCCACGCTCGGCCCTGATGTTGGAGCCGCACTCAATAGCGCACTGAGTTTTAATCTGGGTGGCAAAGAGTTTCAGCTCATGGGCACCACGGGTTGGTTTCTGACCGGTTCTCAATTCTGGACCGGCGGCATCTTCGCCCTCTTCCTCTTCCAGATGGTGTTCATGGACACCACCGCCACCATCCCCACCGGAGCCATGGCGGAACGGTGGAAGTTCTTCCCCTTTTGTATCTATGCCGTGTTTGTCGGCGGCTTTATCTACCCGCTCTATGGCAGCTGGGTGTGGGGCGGCGGCTGGCTCGCAGCTTTGGGCAAGAACTTTGGCCTCGGTCACGGTCACGTCGACTTCGCCGGTTCCTCGGTCGTGCACTTGTGCGGCGGCGCGATTGCTCTGGCCGGTGCGCAGATTATCGGACCGCGCTACGGCAAGTTCAACAAGAACGGCACCTCCAACCCGATCCCCGGTCACAACGTGCCCATGGCCATGCTGGGAACCTTCATCCTCGCCTTCGGCTGGTTTGGCTTCAATCCCGGTTCGACCCTGTCCGGTAACGACCCGCAGATTGGAATTATCGCCACGAACACCATGCTCGCCACCGCCTCCGGTGCGGCCGTGGGGATGATCCTCACCTGGTTCCGCTTCGGCAAACCCGACCCGAGCTTCATGTGCAACGGCCTCCTCGCCGGAGCCGTGGCCATCACCGCCCCCTGCGCCTTTGTGGAGTCCTGGGTGGCAGTGCTGATTGGAGCCATCTCGGGTGTGATCGTTCTTTACGCCGCGCTCTTCGTGGAAGAAGTGCTCAAGGTCGATGACCCCGTCGGTGCCATCGCGGTCCACGGCTGCAACGGCGCGTGGGGTGTGATCTCCCTCGGCCTCTTTGCTAACGGCAAGTACGGCGCGGGCTGGAACGGCGTGGAAGGCAACGTAAAGGGTTTATTCTACGGCGATGCCAGCCAGCTGGTGGCCCAATGCATCGGAACCATCACCTGCATCGTGGTCGTCTACGGCATCTCCTACGCCTTCTTCACCCTCATCGAAAAGACCATCGGCAACCGGGTCGAAGTCGTCGATGAAATCGCCGGTCTCGACATCCCCGAAATGGGTGCCCTCGGCTACCAGGCCGATATCAACCCCGAATCGCGCTAAATTTCGTCTGCCATAAAAAAGTGATCAGGGTCGGCTCTCGCGAGCCGGCCCTGATTTATTTCCAGCTCCCACCGCGAAAAATATCGCACACGCAGCTCACCTATCTCACCTAACGCAAACACTTCCACCCGATTCCTGCTAAAACAGGAATCATGCGCGAGCTCTCATCCCCTGATATCGCCAGCCTGAAATGGGAAAGCGCCCGGTTGGACCGACACCGTCGTCGACACCCAACAGAAGGGGTCGATTCTTGTCGCCGCTTGTCGCCGTCATTTATTTTTTGAGCCCTGCATTTCACTGTTCCACAAAATCGCGTCCCCTCAGACGTAATCAGTGGACAATTGGGAAAAAAGTGCCAAGACTCAGTAAATCGGTAAAGTTTTCCCAGTAGAGTTCCGATCAACTTGGTGAGGAAAAACCGATGAAGGAGAAAAATTCCGCAATCTATGCTGAAGACCCCTTAAGGGTTTCGACCTTGACGGTAACTATTACCGCCCCTAAATAGAAAAAACTTACCTAATCATCATGTTTAAAGCCATTTCCAGTTTCTTCATTAACGACATTGGGATCGACCTCGGCACCGCTAATACTCTGGTCTACGTTCGCGATCAGGGAATCGTTCTGCGTGAGCCCTCCGTCGTGGCGATCCAGCAAGGCACGAAAAAGGTGCTTGCGGTCGGCGACGAAGCCAAGCGCATGCTGGGTCGTACGCCCGGCAGCATCATTGCCGTGCGCCCGATGAAGGATGGCGTCATCGCGGATTTCGAAATCACCGAGGCGATGCTGAAGGCATTCATTCTCAAGGTTGCCAATCGCCGCAAGCTGCGCGCCCCGCGCGTCGTCATCGCGGTGCCGACCGGCATCACCGAAGTGGAAAAGCGCGCGGTGAAAGATTCCGCCCTTCATGCCGGAGCGCGCGAAGTGCATTTGATTGAAGAACCGATGGCCGCGGCCATCGGCGTCGGCCTGCCGGTGCAGGAAGCGGCCGGTAACATGATTGTGGATATCGGTGGTGGCACGACCGAAGTGGCGATCATCTCGCTCGCGGGCATCGTGTTCAGCCGCAGCGTCCGCGTCGCCGGAGATGAGCTCGACGAGAGCATCATCAACTACATGCGCCGCGCCTACAATTTGATGATCGGTGAGCGCTCGGCCGAAGAGATCAAGATCAAGATCGGCTCAGCCTACCCGATGGAAAAAGAATCGTCGATGGAAGTCAAAGGCCGCGACCTCGTCGCCGGATTGCCGAAGACCCTCACCATCACCTCGCAGGAAGTGCGCGAAGCGATGCTCGAACCGATCTCCGTGATCGTCGAAAGCGTCCGCATTACCCTCGAGCGTTGCCCTCCAGAACTCTCCGCCGACTTGGTCGAGCGCGGTATCGTGCTCGCCGGTGGCGGTGCGCTCCTGCGCGGCATGGATCGTCTCCTCGCGGAAGAAACCGGCCTGCCGGTGCACGTCGCGGAAGATCCCCTCAGCGCGGTGGCCGAAGGCACAGGCAAGGTGTTGCAGGAATTCAACTACCTGCGCAAGGTGGCCGAAGCCGAGCGTCAGATGTAGATGTAAATGGGAAAGCGCACAACGCAGACCTCGAAAACTGGAAGCGGCGTTCATCGCCGCTTCTGGTGTTTTACGGTAGGCTGCTTTCCGCTGAAAACTTTGATGGAATGCCACCCCGCAAATAGTTGCGGGCAGCGTCACGCTGCATGATTAATCAAAAATATCTTTTCACCTTCCTGGCCCTCGCGGTGCTGGTGGTCCTGGGCCTGTCCCAATCGCCCAAGACGCAGGAGAAAATGCGCCACGTGGCCTATGAGGTGTCCACCCCCGCGCTCAGTTTCTTCAGCAAGATCAAGGGGTTCTTCACCCGCGTCGACTCCGGCCTGCAGACCCTGCAGGAAGCGCAGGCCGAAGCGATCAAGTTGCGAGAGGAAAACGCCCGGCTGCAGACCGAGATCAACCTGCTGCACGATCTCTCCAAGGAAAACGATCGCCTGCGCGAGATGCTCGGTTTCAAGACCGATTCCCTTTTCAAACTGCTCCCCTGCCGGGTCATCAGCCGCGATCCCTCGAGCTGGTGGAATTCGGTGCAAATCAACCGCGGCTGGTACGATGACAAGAACCTCGAAAAAGACATGCCCGTGGTTTCCCCGCGTGGTGTGATCGGCAAGACGAGCGTCGTCAACGACCGCTATACCGAGGTGCTGTTGATCGTGGACGAGAATTGCAAGATCGCCGCGAGCATCCAGGGCTCCAACGCCCAGGGCATCGTGGTCGGAGACAGCAATTACCAGGAGGGTCGTCCCCGGGCCCGCATGAAATTTATCGATCGCGCCGCGAACATCGCCGTTGGAGAATTGGTTTACACCAGCGGTCTCGGCGGCGTCTTCCCCCAGGGCTTGCTGATAGGCACGGTGGCCGAAGTGCCGAAGTTGAAAGACACCACCGCAGCCGGACTTTACCAGGAAGCCATCATTGATCCCGCCGTCGACTTGCGGCAACTCGACGAGCTGTTTATCATTATTGGCGCGAAATGATCCTGTTTTTCTACACCCTCGTTCTGGGCTTGCTCTCGGTGCTGGTGCAAATGTTTGTACCCGAGATTCATTTACTGGGCGGCGCACGACCGGCCCTGCCGGCGTTGCTGGTGATTTATGCCGCGATCTGCCTGCGCGACCTGCGGGTTTTCTTCATCGCGGCGGCGGTGGGATTTTACATCGACCTGCTCTGCCCGAACCGCATCGGGGTCAGCGTGATTGCCTTGAGCCTCATGGCTGCGCTCATCCTCACCCAGACTCAGGGCCGCCTGCTGCACCGCCTCGATTTTCAACTGCTCGTGGTGCTGGTGGGAAGCTTTCTCTATCTCAGCCTCACCTATTTTTTCTTCCTCATGCAAATCTGGAGCGGCTCTTCCACGCCGGGAGATTGGATACTCATCACCTACGGATCGATTATGAACACGATCCTGAGTCCGTTCCTTTTTGCCCTGTTGAATCTGCCATTGCGCTTGTTGGGTTGGAAGCCCGGAAGCCGGAGCGAGTACACTGGTTATGCTGCTGAATGACGACAGAAACCTCCCGTACGGACGGTTGCTGACGCTGGCGCTGATGGTGCTGCTGGCGATGGGCATTCTCATCACCCGGCTCTATGATGTGCAGCTCGCGCGCGGCGATGTGTATACGGAGAAGCTGCGCACGCAAACGACGGTGGCCACACGGCTCTCACCCGCGCGCGGTGCGATTGTCGACCGCAATGGCGTTCCCCTCGCGGAAAACCGCGCCAGCTTCGATGTCGATTTCTACCTCGATGAACTCCAGCGCAATTACTCCCGCGCTCATCGCGGTCGCCTGCCGAAGGTGAAAGTACCGGTGAAACGTCACGGCGAGATTCACTACGTCGAACAAGTCGACATCGTGAAAATCGTGGACGAGGCCATTGACCCCATTGCCCGCAGCCTCGGCTTTTCCCACCGTCCCGACGAGCGAGAAATCCGCGAGCACTTCCGCACCCGCAAGGAAATTCCCTTCCAATTTCGCACCGACGTGGATTTCAACACCCTCGCCCAATTCTCCGAGCGTAATCTCGGCGTTCCCGGCATCGACATTGTGGCACGGCCCGTCCGCCGTTACACCTACGGCGCCTTCGCTTCGCACGTGCTCGGTTACGTTGGCAAGCCCGACGAAAACAGCGAAGCACTGGCCGCGGACGGTTACCCCTACGAAACGGTGGGCCGTCAGGGCATCGAGGGCCGCATGGACCCGCAATTGCAGGGTCAACCCGGCGGCAAAATTCTGCGCGTGAATTACCGCGGCTATGTGGATCGCGAAGAAGAGGTCAAATGGCCCACCGTCGGCAACACCGTCAAGCTCACCCTCGACGCCCGCATCCAGTACATCGCCGAGCAAGCCATGCGCGGGGTCGGTCGTGGTGCCGCCGTGGTGATGGACCCGCAAACGGGTGACGTCCTCGCCCTCGTCTCCGTGCCGAATTATAATCCGAACGATTTCATCCCCCGCATCACCAGCGAAGAATGGAAGGCGCTCAACACCGATCCCACCGCCCCGCTGGTGGATCGCGCGCTCTCCACCTACCCACCGGGATCGACGTACAAGGTCTTGATTGCCCTGGCCGCCTTGAAGGCGGGAGCCATCACGAAGGACACCATCATTGATTCGCCCGGCGTGGTCTACATTGCGGGGCATCCGTTCAAGGATTGGTCGCCCAACGGTCAGGGCTCGATCAAACTGCGCGACGCCTTGCGCATGTCGTGCAACACCTTCTTCTATCAGCTTGGCGCGAACAAGACCGGTATCGATCCCATCGTGAAAATGGGCCAGCGCGTCGGCTTCGGCGAACCGACCGGCATCGAACTTTCTCCCGAATCGAAGGGCATCATGCCCGGTCCGGAATGGCTCAAGAAGAACTTCCCCCGCGAACGCTGGACCTCAGCCTACACCGCCAACGTCTCCATCGGACAGGGCGCGGTACAGGTCAGCCCGCTACAAATGTGCGTCCTCATGTCCGCCGTGGCCAACGGCGGTCACATCTACAAACCGCGCCTCATTCAGGAAGTGGTCGATATCGACGGTGAGCAGAAAGCGGAAATTCCCGCCGCCCAACCGCGCGATCCGGATAACCCCACTCTTGGGATGAAACCGAACGATATCGAAGCCGTTCGCGACGGGCTGCTCGCCGTCGTGGCCGATGGCACGGGCCGCCGCGCCCAAGTGCAGGGGATCAAAGTGGCCGGCAAGACCGGCACCGCACAGGCCTGGCGCGTGCTGAACGGGCACAAAATGCAGGACAACAAAACCTGGTTCTACGGCTTCGCACCCTACGATAAACCGCGCTACGTCTTCTGCGTCATGGTCGAGGGTGGCGTCTCCGGCGGCGGCACCTGCGCCCCGATAGCGCATGAGATTCTCCAAAACATTTTCGACATGGAAAATGGCAAAGAAATCACCCTGTCCTACCTGACCCCCGCCGTCGGTCATTTCCGTGGCGTGGTCGATGTGCCCCATCCCCTCGGCGCCAATGCCCCGGCTTCACCCTCCGCCCCCGCCGCCAATGTGGACCCCAGCGCACCTGCGGCTCCCTCGTCGGAACCGACCAATGGCGGCGGCGATGAACCGGCCACCGTGCAGGAAGATGATGCCCCTCCCATCATGCCCAAACGGAGGGGATTCTAATGAAACTCTCGATCTTCCAGAAACTCATGCGCCTGGACTGGATTTTATTCTTCGTCATGGCCGGCTTGACCGCCTCGGGCGTGGCCTTCATCTACAGCGCCACCTACACCAACGAGATCGAGGAATTTCGCAACTCCTATCGGGCGCAGATGCTTTATATTCCCGTTGGTCTCGTGGGCTTCTTCTTTTTCTCGCTGATCGATTACAAGATCTGGGTCAAGTACGCCCTCATCATTGCTGGCCTCGCTCTCCTCGCCCTGATTCTCGTCCACCTCGTTGGCACGGAACGCTACGGCCAGAAGAACTGGATACGACTTGGCGGCGGCATCAGCATTCAGCCTTCGGAAATGGCCAAAATGGCCTTCATATTCTTTCTCACCTGGTATCTCCTCGAACGAGGCACCCGGGTCAAGGAATTCTCCACCTTCATCAGCGTCCTCGGCATCACCCTCGTACCGGTCGGCCTCATCCTCAAGCAACCCGACTTGGGTTCCGCCGCCGTGTTCCTGCCGGTGGCGCTCGTCATGATGTTCGTGGCCGGGATTCGCTTCCGCTACATTTTCATCATCCTGCTGGCCGGGGCGGCACTATTCGCCTTCTGCTACTTTGGCATATACAAGGCCAACATGAAGATTCCGAAGGTGAAGGAATATCAATTGGCCCGCATCAAGATGTTCTTCGACCCCAGCCTCGATCCCAAGGGCCGCGGCTGGCAGATCAACCAATCCCTCATCGCCATCGGCTCCGGTGGAGTCTCCGGCAAAGGCTACTGCAAGGGCACCCAGAACGTGCTGGGCTACCTGCCGAAAAAAACTTCATATAACGACTTTATTTTTTCTGTAATCGGAGAAGAATGGGGCTTCGTGGGAGGAGCCAGCGTGATTGCTCTGGAGGGTTTGTTGCTACTATTATGTTTACGGGCGGGAGCCTCTTCCCGTGATCAGGCCGGCTGCCTCATCACGGCCGGTATCATGGCCATGCTATTTACCCATATCTTCATCAACATCGGCATGAGCATCCAGGTGGTGCCCATTACCGGCATTCCACTTCCCTTTATCAGCTACGGCGGCACCTTCCTGGTGGTCTGCATGAGCTGTATTGGAGTGATACAAAGCGTTTGGATTCACCGTAAAGGTCAAAACTTTTAGTTCTAACTCGTATTAATTCATTTAATAGCTCTCGAAACTTGGTGTATACTCAAGCGTTAAGGAGCTTTGGAGACTTTCATGATACTCGACTCAATCCGCGGATTTTTTGGTTTTAAGAAAAAAGGCGACGAAAAAGAAATCATCATCAGCTGTGAACGCCTCGAACGGCGCATTGCTCTGCTTGAGGGAGGGCGGCTCGAAGAATTCTCCATCGAACGCGATAGTGACCGGCAGATTTCCGGCAGCATTTACAAGGGCAAGGTCAAGAACCTCGAACCCGGCCTCAAAGCCATGTTCGTCGACATCGGCCTCGAAAAGAACGCCTTCCTCCACTACTGGGATGCGATTCCCGCCGCACCAGACGCCGGCATCGAAACGATCGAACGCGAAGGCCGCCGCCGCAACCAGAAGAAGATCACGGTAGGCGACATCCCCCGCCTCTACCCTCCCGGTTCCGACATCATCGTGCAGGTTACCAAAGGCCCGATCGGTACCAAGGGACCCCGCATCACCACCAATATCTCCCTGCCCGGTCGTTACCTCGTCCTCATGCCCTTTAGCGACCAATGCGGTATCTCCCGCAAGATCGAGGACCCGAAGGAACGCCAGCGTTTGCGCCGCATCCTCAACGAACTCGACATTCCGGACGGCATGGCCGTCATCATGCGCACCGTGGGCGAAGGTCAAAAGGCCCGCTTCTTCGTGCGAGATCTCGCCATGCTACTCGACCAATGGCGCACCATCGAGCAGAAGATGGAAGCCGTTCCCGCGCCGAACCTGCTCCTCTCCGAGCCCGACATCATCGAACGCACCGTGCGCGATTTCCTCACCGACGAGATCGACCGCATCGTCATCGACGACGAAAAGGCCGCCGACCGGATGAAAAACCTCATCGGTGCCATCTCCAAACGGTCGCAGAAAAAAATTCGTTTCTACAACGAAGCCACACCCATTTTCGAAAAGTTCCAAGTAGATAAACAGATCGACAGCGCCTTCCGCCGTCAGGTCTGGCTCAACTGCGGCGGCTACCTCGTCATCGATGAAACCGAAGCCCTCGTCGCCATCGACGTCAACACCGGTCGCAACAAGGGCGGCAAGGACCAGGACCGCACCATCCTCCAAACCAATCTCGAAGCCGCCGAGGAAATCGCCCGCCAGCTCCGCCTCCGCAATATCGGTGGACTCGTCGTTCTCGATTTCATCGACATGAAAAACCGTCGCGACCAGCAGGCGGTCTACAACAAGCTCAAAGAAAACATCCGTCGCGACAAGGCCAAGACCCACATCCTTCCCATCTCGCCGCTCGGCCTCATGGAAATGACCCGCCAGCGCGTGCAGGAAAGCGTCAGCCGCACCGTCTTCATGGAATGCCCACACTGCAAGGGCAAAGGCATCATCAAATCCCCCGAGACCATGAGCGTCGAAATCCAGCGCGGCATCACCCGCGTCATGCGCATGCACCCGGGCGTGCACGAATTGCGCATTCAGGTCAACCCGCAGGTGCTCGACCGCCTCAAGAAGGAGGACGAAGAGCTGCTCGTCGAACTCGAACGCCGCTTTCAGGGCCGCCTCAGCTTCCGCCCCGATCCCAAGTTCCACTTTGAAGAATTCAAACTCTTCAATGCCGTCAATGATGAGGAATTAACCTAATCCGTAAAAAGCACTCACGGGATGATTACGGCGCTGGAAGCGGTTGGGGCTCTCGTTTTTTACGGTCTACTGCTGTCTAGCGGTGCCAAGGCGTTCGGTAACAGGATGGGGAGTGTGACACGCGGAGCGGTCATTCCCCTTCTCTTCATTCCGTTGATTTGCGACTGGATTCGATTTGCCGGGAATTTGCCATTCAAGACGAGTTGGGCGTTGGCTTTACTCCTCTACGCGACCGTCGCATTGGCGTCCTACTTGAGGCTAAAACCCGGTCAATGACCGCTCGGCCATGCCTTCCTGGATCATGGTTGGAAACTGGCTTTCGCCTTTTTTCTCGTGCACGTTCTCATCCGCACATGGATCTTCACCGGTTCCTGTCCCAATCCCGCGGACGATGTTTTCGGTGGTTACAAATCCTCTTCGCTGTTGCATGCCATGGGCTGGCCTGCCCCACACCCGCAAGCGCCGGAAATCGCCTTCAGCTACTACTATTACATCTATAGCTGGCCAGCGGCACTGACGAGCTGGCTCGGGATCAGTCTTTGGGCGGGCTGGTGGGTGACGGCCGTTGTGGTGAGTACGGTGGGGGGCTTGCTGATTTTGGACTTTCTCCGCGTACCCGTGCGTTCGTGGTGGATGGCTGCCATCATGATCGTACTCGTGATTAATGGAGCGTCCTTCCTGGTTGTGATTTCGACGCTATTGCACATGCCCCCCAAGATGTGGGGCGGTGAAGAAATGCGCGCCATGCAACATGCCTTTGTGGCCAAGGATCTTTATTTGTGGCTGCCTCAAATCGCCCGTGCCTATTGGGCTCCTTTTGCCGTGCTGGCAGGCGGTGTCTTGTTCCAGACCTTGCAGCTCCTGTTGCAGCAATGGCGGCATCGGCCGTCACCACCTCGCGCGCTTTTTTGCATGCTGGCTATCGGGTCATTGGCCGGTTACTGCACCTTTCACCTTTTGGGTTTCCTACTCATCATCATCCCGCTGCTCCTGTGGGTGCTCGTTTACAAACTGCCGACCGAAAAGCGGTGGCGTGCCGTGGGCCTATTAGCCGTGATCGGCCTCGTATCCGCTTTGTTGAGTATGCCCATACTTGCCGAATTTGCCCAACGCGCACCGGGCGTGAGAGACATCCGTTTTGTTCCACTGCTGGAATGGCTGCAACACTCCTCCGCCGTCACAGCTCCCACCTTGATGAAGCTGGCTCTTTTCATCGCCGGAATCTGGGCATTCAATAATCCTCTGGGTGTGGCGGCACTATTCATGAAATCACGGACCGACCATTCGTTGCAGACATGGATTTGCCAGGGAATTTTTCTCTGGGGTTCAGTCGTCTGCTTGTTTGGTGTAGTCAATGAGTTTGGGCCGAAATTTGGTTCACTTGTTTTCCTGGCTGGCATTTTCGTCTTTTTACAGAGAGCGGGACAATCGCGTCGCTGGCGCATTTTTCTTGCGTTGGCAGTAGTGAGTTCCGCTCTGACCCTAGCCAATAACATCCGGGCTAACTTTGCCGTCGCCAAGCTGGACAAGGTCTGGCGGGTTATTGATCGCGAATGTGAGGGTGGGAAAATTCCAGTCTATTACGATGTGACGGCGAAGGAATTGGAGTCCACCTCCCTCTGGATCGGAGCCGCGCCGCTCTTCGCCCGGGCTCAATTCTTTATTCCGGCAGGAGAGATTGATGATACCGGGTATAATTTCCTGCGGATCCCGGAACAACAAAAACACTTGGGGGACACACTGAATCGGCTCCGGACGTTCTACCCCCACGCCGAGCATTACCTGTTACTCTCCAAACCCCGGGGCCGCCTTGCCGACCGGCCCTTGCTTTATCAAGGGGGAGTATTTTTGGCTGGAAAATTGCCTTTAAAAAAAGAAGCCCCATAATGCAGATTGATCGGTCTCCGTTTCTGGATTTCTGGGACTTGTCCATATCACATGCCTTCTTCACCACTAGTCAGCGTTGTCATACCGAGTTACGCCTGCGCGAATTCGATCCCGGCTGTCTTGGAAGGGCTGAGGCGGCAAACCTATTCTCTGCTCGAGATTCTTGTCGTTAACGATTGCTCACCGGATCATCTCGAGGAGGTCTTGGCACCTTTTCGCGACCAGATTCGTTATCTGAAAAATCCCCAAAATCTGGGCTTGTCCAAAACCTATAACCAGGGCCTGCGGGCGGCGCATGGCGAATACGTTCTCACCTTGCACTCCGATTGCGTTCTGGAACCCGACTACATCGCTCGGCTGGTGGCCCATCTTGCGACTGATCCGAAGCTTGGTGCCGCCACAGGCCGCTGTCGTTATGTGAATTTCGACGAACTCGGATTTAACGAACAGCTTTTCACCCTTCTGAACCGTCTTTATGTCGACTGGCGGGAGAGTGATACCGTGGAAGAGGTGCCGTTTATCGAGGGCAAAGCCGACCTGTTCCGCCGCGAGACCTTGGAACGATATGGCTATTTTAATGAAACGTTGCGACTCACCAGCGAGGATCAGGATTTATCAGCCAAGATGCGTCGCGATGGATTGCGACTGATTCAGGACAACACGTGCGTATTCACCGTCCACTACAATCAGACTCAGGACAGTCTCATCAAAGTCCTGCGCAAACAACGCTCCTATGCGGCCGGGCAGGCCTACGTACTCCTCACCTACGGCAGTCATGCGGTCAAGACCTCGACAGCGGCGCGCAATCATCGGGCCCTGCACCGTTTTCTACAATTGCTGACAGCGACTGCGGTGACTGGCAGCCTGGTGCTGGGTTTATTCCAAACGGCATTTCTTTGGGTGGCTTTCGCCGTTTTGGTGATAAGAGGGGGCGAGTATTTTCTGTACAATCGACCACTGCCCCTAGGCAAAAGAATGCTGGCCAGTGCGATCGGATTGGCGGCAGACTTTTTCTATACGACAGGCTTGATCGAAGGAACCATCAAAACTCTATTTAAAAAGAAGGTGTGAGCATGAAAACTTTAGTGACGGGCGGTGCTGGTTTCATCGGATCGCATGTCGTGGATGCGTTGATCGCAGCGGGACATGATGTGGTGGTTCTGGACGATCTAAGCGGTGGCTTTACGGAAAACGTCAACCCCAAGGCATGTTTCGTTCAGGGGAGTATCCTCGACCACGATCTGATCAACCGGCTTTTCGACGAGCATCATTTCGAATATGTCTTTCATCTGGCCGCCTACGCCGCGGAAGGGTTGAGTCACTTTATCCGCCGATTCAACTACCAGAATAATCTCGTCGGCAGCGTCAACCTGATCAACGCTTCCGTGCTGCATAAGGTCCGCTGCTTTGTCTTCACCTCATCCATTGCCGTCTATGGCAAAAACCAGTTGCCGATGGTGGAGAGTTTACAACCCAACCCGGAAGACCCCTATGGGATCGCCAAGTTTGCCGTTGAACTGGATTTGCGGGCAGCGCATGAAATGTACGGGTTGAATTACGTTATCTTCCGCCCGCACAACGTGTACGGCGAACGCCAGAACATCGGTGACAAGTACCGCAATGTGCTTGGCATTTTCATGAACAATGTCATGCAGGGAAAGCCGATGACAGTATTTGGAGATGGCGGACAGACACGCGCGTTTTCCTATATTGCGGACGTCGCCCCCCTGATTGCCTCCTCCATCACGACTTCGGGCTGCCAGAATCAGGTATTCAATATCGGATCGGACGATTGGCACAGCGTGAACGAAATCTCTTCACTCGTGGCGGAAGCCTTTGGTGTGAAGCCGGACATTAGCCATCTGCCCGAACGCAAGGAAGTCGTCCATGCCTATGCCAGCCATGAGAAGATTAAAGCGGTCTTCTCCGATCGAAAGCAAACCTCATTACGCGACGGTGTTTTTCGCATGGCCGCTTGGGCTAGGGAACACGGACCGAAACAAAGCAGCGAGTTCGGCCATATCGAAGTACCGATCAATCTTCCTGCCGGATGGGCCATTAAAAAGTAGGCACTCCGGCCATGAACCAGCCCTTTCGTTGTGATGTGTGCGGGAGTGAAAAACACCGTGTGTTGCTCACCGACTGCCAGGATCTCTACTCGGGGTTTCCGGGACGCTTTCAGTATGTGCAATGCTTGGATTGCCAGCTGGTGCAGGAGCATCCCGTGCCAGAGAATATTGGCAGCTTTTACGAACGCTACCAGGTTCACCAGAAAAAAGGCCGTTTGCATGAGTTCATGCGCTGGCTGTTGATGTCGCACGCCTATTACCCATGCGATGCCTCCATTCGCGGTCGCCGGGTGCTCGATTTTGGTAGTGGCGACGGTTGGTTCTTAGGCCGCGCCCACCAGGCGGGAGCGGTATGCAATGGATTTGAGATCAATCCGGAACATGCGGCTACCTTGGCCGCCTCATTACACTTGCCTGTCCACAGCACGTGGGAAGAACTGGAAAAAGCAGGGCCATTTGATGTCATCACGATGCACTTCGTGCTCGAACATCTTCGCGACGCGCCCCAGCTCATTAAGCGTCTGGGTTCGCTTCTTGCGCCGGGAGGGAAACTTTACGGCATTGTACCCTCGATTCACTCATGGGAGTTCAAGGTATTTGGCAAGCTCTGGCATGGGCTCGATGCCCCCCGGCATTTGATTTTTCCCGATGAGACGCATCTGAGCCGGATTGCCCGGGAAGCGCAACTCACGTTAATCGAATCGCGGCAGGTGGCCATTCCTTCCAGCTTGGCTGGGACTCTGGCGTCACTGGGCAAGGGAGGATTTTCCTACAAGCGGTTTACCCTGGCCATTCCCATGGCGTGGCTATTCGGACTGGTACGTCCCAAAGGCAATTGGTGTTTTATTTTGCAGTCGAACGCCCGATGACTTCTTGAATTAGGAAAAGCGGACGGCGTTTTGACTCGATGTAAATGCGGCCGAGATACTCGCCGAGTACTCCCATGAGGACAAATTGCGCGCTGCCGACGAAAAGCACGACGAGCATTAAGCTCAGCCAACCTGCAACCACATAACCACCCAGTGCCCAGCTGATGAAGAGATAAACCGCGTACAGCACGGTCAGAGTTCCCATAATCAGGCCGAAGTAGGTAGCCATGCGTAGCGGCCGAATGGAGAAGGAGGTCACCGCGTCAATGGCCAGCTTGAGCATCTTGCGAAAGGGATAGTGAGTTTCCCCGGCGAAACGTTCGTCACGATGATAGGGCAGGGGCACCTGTCGAAATCCCAACCAAGTCACCATGCCGCGGATAAAACGGCTTTGCTCTGGCATGGAAAGAAGCGCTTCGAGAGCATTGCGCCGCATCAAGCGGAAGTCACCCGTATCGCGTGGAATATCGATGTCGCTCAGGTAATTGAGCAATCGGTAAAAAGCGGCGGCGGTTGCCTTCTTGAACCAGGTTTCGCCTTTGCGCGAAATCCGCTGTCCATAGACTACATCTGCGCCCTCCTCCATTTTTTTCAGCATGTCGCCAAGTAATTCAGGCGGGTCCTGTAGATCGGCGTCAATGATCAGGATGAACTCGCCCCGGCAAAGGGAAAGACCGGCGCTCAGGGCCAGTTGATGGCCGTGATTGCGGGAGAGATTGATGCCGACGACCGTGTCATCGTTGGCACTGAGTTCCTGAATTTTGGCCCAGGTGGCATCTTTGGAGCCATCATTGATCAGGATGATTTCGTACGGCTGGCCGACCCCGGCGCACGCTGCCTTCAGCCGTCGGTACAATTCCGGCAAACCGGAAGCCTCGTTATAGCACGGAACCACGGCGCTCAAAAAAAAGGCGGCAGGCATGAGACAATCATCACAGACCAGAGTCTGGGGACACACAAGTATTTTCTTGGTTGCGATGGGCCGTAGCCTAGGCAAAGTGGACTCATCATGGTGCCGTCTGAGCCCCCCACCCTCCTGCTGGTCATGCCGGTTTTCAATGAGCAAGCCTCCGTGCGCAAGGTGGTGCTGGAATGGTTTCACGAGGTGGAAAATTGGACGGAGGATTTTGTCTTCCTCGCCGTTAATGATGGTTCCACCGATGGCACGCGCGCCATTCTCAACCGGCTGCGGGAAACACTCGGCCCCCGTTTCGAGATCCTCAATCAGGACAATCGCGGTCACGGGCAGAGCTGTCTTGCCGGTTACCGCGTGGCCGTGGAGCGCGACATTCCCTATATTTTCCAAATCGATTCCGACGGCCAATGCGATCCGCAGTTTTTTTTCCGGCTCTGGCGTCAGCGTGACGAGTGCCCGGTGATCTATGGTGTGCGCAAATACCGCGACGATGGCTGGCGTCGCGTGCTGGCCAGCTTCATTCTGCGGTGCTTCATCCTGATTCTGTTCGGACGCAATTGCGCGGATGCGAACGTACCTTACCGCTTGATGCGGACCCGCAGTATTGCCAAGTATCTGGATCGCATTCCCGAGAGCTTCAGTCTTGCCAATATCGGGCTCGCGATCCTCTTGCGGGGAGATCCCAATTGCCGGCATGGCTATGTGCCCATTCGTTTTCGCGAGCGCTATGGAGGCGAACCAAGCGTGAAACTCTCGCTTTTCGGTCGAAAGGCTTTCGAGCTGTACCGCGACATTCGCAGCATGCTGGACCGCAGTGAAAAATAGCCGGGAAAAAGCGATGCCTGAACAGTACGACTACCTGATCGTCGGTTGCGGATTTGCGGGCGCCGTATTGGCCGAACGACTCGCCTCGCAGTGCGGCAAGAGCTGCCTCATCGTCGAGCGGCGCAATCATATCGGCGGCAATTCGCATGATCATTACGATAAGGCTGGGGTGCTGCTGCACACGTACGGCCCGCATTATTTCCGGTCCAACTCGGAACGCATTGTCGAGTACCTCAGCCAGTTCACCGAATGGCACCCGGTCGAATACAAAATTCTCTCGTGGAGCGATGGCCGCTACTGGCAATTTCCGATCAATCTCAACACCTTCGAGCAATTACTCGGCCGCCCGAGCACCACGGAGGAAATGGACGCCACGCTCGCCCAATGGCGCGTGCCCATCGATAATCCAAAGAATTCCGAGGAAGTGATCATCTCGCAGGTCGGGGTGCCGCTCTACGAAAAATTCTTCAAGAACTACACGCGCAAACAATGGCGTCGCGATCCGAAGGATTTGGATGCGAGCGTTTGTGGTCGTATTCCCATTCGCACGAATCGCGATGACCGGTATCTCTCAGAAAAATTTCAGGCGTTGCCGAAAGACGGCTACACGAAACTGTTCGAACGCATGCTCGCTACGCCCGGGATTGACGTGCGCTTAAATACGGACTACCGCGACGCGCGCCAGCACATCGCATACAAGCGTCTGATTTATACCGGCATGATCGATGAGTATTTCGATTTCCAGTTCGGGCGGTTGCCCTATCGCTCCTTGCGGTTTGAGAACGAGACCTTGCCGCAGGAATTTTTTCAACCCGCCATGCAGGTGAATTATCCGAACGATCACGAGTTCACCCGCATCGTGGAAATCAAGCACGCGACCGGGCAGAAGCTTCCCGTCACCACCATCGTGCGCGAGTATCCTCAGGATCATACTCCTGAAACCGAGCCCTACTATCCGATCCCGGCCCCGGATGCCCACGCGCTTTATGAACGGTATGCGGCACTCGCAACCGCTGAAAAGGGGGTTAGTTTTGTCGGCCGCCTAGCTACCTATCGTTACTATAACATGGACCAAGTGGTTGGCATGGCGCTGGCAGAATTTGAAAAACTGCGGGCAACGAACGTCTAAATTAGTAATAGAAACAGTCAAAACGAATCAGGAGAATCGTTATGGGAACCAATCCGGGCAGCGATCCGAATAAACCGTCCAGCAATCCATCGAACACGCCTCCGCCCCTTCCTGTGGCCAAAAGCGGAGGGCAGATCGGTCGGTTCATGCCGCTGGGAATCATCGGAGCCATCGTGATCCTCGTGCTTGTGGGGTCGGGCGTTCTGGTGGCGCGCCTGGTACAGGCACCGGGTTCGACTCGCAACGACGAAGTGAACTCGGCCAAGAAGCAGGCTAGCGATTACGCCACGTGGACGGCGTCCCTGAAACGCATCGAAGGCTCCGGAGAATTGCCGAATTCGGCCAAAGTTGCGCCGGAAGACGAAGAGGGCAAAAAGGTTTCGGCTTGGGACAAATGGTTTATTCTGCCGAATGAAACCGCCGTACGCGCCGCATTGCTGCGCCGGTTGCCGAAGGAAATCAAACTCGTCAGTCTCGTGCCCCAATCCTACGAAAAGAACGAGGACGAACTCAGCGTCAATTATCTCGTCACCGTGCGATTGAAAGCGCCGCTCTATCTCGTGCCGATTTCACGGATCAAATTCACGCAACCGGACCTGATGAAATACCAGCGGCTGACCCAGTACGTGCTGGCCAGCACCGATCTCGCCCCCGGCCTGACGTATGATGACGCGGCCGCCAAGCAGGTCAGCGAAGGACGCAAGAATCTCACTTTCTTTTGGAAGATAAACCGCGCCGCCATCGAGGACGGCAAATGGCAGGTACTGGATGCCGACCCGATTTTTCTGCAACAGATCCCCGCGTTGGAAGAGCGCCTCGTGAATGCCTCCGGTGGTCGCGCGCTCGTGCTGCGCACGCAAGCGGAGTTGGATACGATGGCCACGGCTCGCGATGAGGCGTTGACGGCTTTTGCGACGCGGTTGAAATCGATCGATGATCAGGTTGGCAAATTCCGCTCTGAACGGATGGCTGGTGTTCCCGGCAAGGTGAGCCGCAGTTCCGCGAAATTTGGCGGCTCCGGTTCGGGTGAGCCGACAAAAAGCGCCGCGCGTATTGGTGGCGGTGCCGCATCCGGCGCGGCCATTGGCGCTCTCGCTACGGGTGGTGATGGCGAAGCAGCGGGAATTGGGGCGGGCGCGGGATTTGTCGCGGGCCTGATTTACGATGCGGTCTCGAAATCAAACGACAAAAAGAAATTCGAAGCGGCTAAAGAGCGGGATTATCAGGAACGGCTCGCGGCCCGTAATGCTGCGCTTCGCGGTGCGGAACGGGAAGTGGCGCAGTACGAACAACAGCTTCTCAACGAGTACGAGAAGGAACTCGCCACCGCTGCGCAACAACGTCTCGCCGATCTCAAAGCCCGGCAGGGATAGGCTGCCAGTTGCCCCGATCACGCGGAGCCGATGAGGATTCCGGTGATAAAGACCAGCACGCCGCCGAGCACGACTTGAAAGACGGCGGACAGCAGGGGCGTGTCCATAAAGTGGTGCCGAATCCAGGCGATGAGCGCCAGTTCGACCGCTACCACGCCTCCGGCCACAGCGGTGGCGGTTGTAAAATCATGGATCAAATACGGCAACGTGTGGCCAATGCCGCCGAGGGTGGTCATGAGACCGCAGACACCACCGCGTACCCACGGATGACCGCGACCGCTGAGGGCGCCATCGTCGGAGAGCGCCTCGGCAAAACCCATGCTGATGCCAGCTCCGATGGAAGCGGCAAGTCCGACGAGGAAGGCATCCCAGCTATTTTTTGTGGCGAATGCGGCGGCAAAGAGCGGGGCGAGCGTGGAGACGGAGCCATCCATCAGGCCGGCGAGCCCGGGCTGGACGACTTGTAGGACGAACACACGACGGCGTGTGGTTTCCTCCGAGGAACGCACGCCGGAAGTGATTTGCTCGTTCTCCAATTCTTCCGCGAGTTCGCTGTGCTTGGCTTCCTCATGGGCCAAATCACCGAGCAACTGGCGCACGCCCGCATCGGTGCTGTGCTGCGCGGCGGCTTCGTAGAAGCGGCGGGTTTCGAGCTCCATCACCTCCACATCGCGCCAGACTTGCGACACGGTGAGCATTTTGGCCAGCCAGAGCGGCCGGCGTTCGACAAAACCCTTCACATCCTGACGGCGAATCAAGGGAATATGATCGCCGAATTTCTCGCGGTAAAGATCGAGCAGGCGGTGACGGTGGGTCGATTCTTCCTCCTGCATTTTCAGTAGCGCGTTGGCGGAGGCCGGATAATCGGAGCGTAATCGATCGGCGAAGTCAGCGTAAATGCGGCCATCTTCTTCTTCCAGGGAAATGGCCAGTGCGAGAATTTCGCGCGTGCTCAATTCATGAAAGGATCGGGCCATGATTTACTCCGGGCTAGATTGCCGTCCAGCCGCCATCGACTACGAGACCATGGCCGGTGACGAAGCTCGACGCGTCCGATGCGAGGTACAGCAAGGCTCCCGCCAGTTCGTGGGCCTTGCCGGTGCGTCGCAGGCAGGTGCGGTTGTTCAATTTTTGTAGGAAGTCGTCATTTCCGGAGCGGACAGCATTCTCGCTGGCCGTTTCCGTGTTCGGGAAGGGACCCGGCAGAATTGAATTGGCGCGAATATTGTGCGGTCCCCAGAACGATGCGACGTAGCGCGTGAATGCCATGAGTCCGGCCTTCGAGGTGGAATAGCCGGGGGGGTTCATGAAGGCTGTGTCCTCGTACAGCAACGGTGAAGGCGCGACGAGCGCGTACATGGTGGCAATATTAATGATCGATCCGCCGCCCGCAGCTTTCATGCCCTCGCCGACTTTTTGCGTCGCGAGTGCGGCCCAATAAATGCCGCCGGTGAGATTGCGCAGCCAATGGTCCCACGTCATGCCTTCAAGGCCACCGTTTGGAACGTTGAAACCGGTATTTGCGCCCAGTTCGTGCGCGTTGTTGACGAGCACATGGACGGGACCGCGTTCGATGATCTTGTCGAGTGTGGCGCCAAGTAGCTCGCGATCGTACATGTCGATGCGGTGTACCGTCGCGCTCCCCGCACCGTACTTATCATTCCAGCCTTGCGCCCGCTTTTCGAGTTCCTCCGAGCGGCCCAGCGCATGCAGCGTGGCGCCGTTCTGCAGCAGGACCTCCGCGAGGGTTCGGCCCAGGTAACCGCTGGCTCCGGTGAGCAGGGCGGTCTTGCCTTTGAGTGAGAATAGATTTTGCGCTTCGAGGTTCACCAGCAGCTCCTTCCTCCGTCGATGATGATGTTCTGACCCGTCAAATAAGTGGACGCATCGGAAACCAAAAAGAGAACCACGCCGCGATATTCATCCGGCTTGGCCATGCGGCCCAGGGGGATTAACTGGGAGATGCGGTCGAGAAATTCCTGCGGTTGGTTCTGCTCCACGCCGCCCGGCGAGATGGCATTGACGCGCACGCCCGCCTCGGCCCAATACGTGGCGAGATAACGGGTGAGCCCGACGAGGCCGGTCTTCACTACGGAGTAGGTCACCGGCTTGACTGGCTGCTTGTCCGCAGTCACGCCGTCTTTGCGATAGAGGCGCTGGTCGGGGGCGATCACGGCGAGATCGGAGGCAATGTTCAAGATGACGCCGGAGCGTTTCTCGGCCATGACAACGCCAAAAATCTGGCTGCACAAAAACGCGCCGGTCAAACCGACGGCGATGTCGGCATGCCATTGTTCCATCGGAAAATTTTCCAACCGCGACCACGGCACATCGCCCTTGGCTTCGACCTTGGGATTGTTCGCGGCATTATTGATCAGGATATCGATGCGGCCAAATTCCTTGAGCACGGAAGCACGGATCGATTCGAGTGATTCGCGGCGGGTGATGTCCGCTTCGTAAGCGCGAGCCGGAACTCCGTATTTTTCCTTTAGCATTTCGGCGGCTGCTTGCGCCGGTTTCAAATAGAGATCGAGCAGGATCGGCGTGCCACCCGCGCTGGCAATCGCTTCACAATGCTGCTTGCCCAATAAACCGCCCGCTCCAGTGACAATCGCCACCTTCCCCTTCAAATTAAACAGATCATTCATATCTCAAAGGACTTTGCATGGAGGGCTCCTTCCTCCAAACCTCTAGCCAAAGGGTATGATACCCTTTGGAAACCCCAACTAAGGCTTGGGTATAGACGAGAGAGGGGGCTGCGCCAAGTCCTGTTTCAGGAGCAATTCGACCCGTTCCCGGATGGCATGGCGGACCGAGCGGATTTCTTCCGTGGCGGCGTGTGTATTGAGTTCGAACTGCGACGGCTCTTTCTCGTCGAGCACCGAACCGACCGGTAGACTCGCGAGATTGTAGTAGAAGTACCAGTAACGGAGTGCCGTTGCGCGCGCTGCCTCATCCAACCGATTGGAGGTGGAGTCAAAAATTTTCGCCAGGTCTTCCGGGATAAGTACTTCCTGCGTGAAGCCCTTCCCCGCGTAGTGCGACTGCGCGATGTTGAAAATGCGATACCCGAGTGCGGGCAATTCCATACCGAGTGTGCCGTTGTACACCACCGTGGCGCTTGCCTTCTCGGCGAGTAGATAGGCATTCCAGGTTTCCTCGGGTTTGAGGCAATGAATGGTCGAATAGGCCAGATGACCACGCTCTGCGAGAAAATCCTGCACCCGATAAGCGCCCGCGCTGGTCTCGGCGGCTTCGTCTGGGTGAGCGCGGATCACCAGCTTGACTTTGCGCTGGATGGCCTCCTTGCAGAGGGCATCGATCGCAGCGAAAACGTCGGCGAATGGCGACGGCTTTTCCATCGAAGCGGTATCATGAAAAACTGGCGGAAAGAAAACGACATACGGCTCCTTCGCCAATTCTTCGTACGGTTTGGAGTCCGACACCTCGATCGGTCGCGGCCGGCCGGAGGGATCGAGATTGAGGCGCGTGCGCGACTCGACCGAAGCTCGCGCTTCTGCAATCTCCGCTTCCCCGATGGTGCCTTGCTGCGATTCCCAGAGGGCTTCCGCCCGATAATGACAGGCGGCATCGCGGGAGAGAAAGAGCGTATTCTTCTTCGGCCCGCGCTCCGTGCAAATCGTGGCCACGCCGAGCGACGTACTCATGTGATAGAAGATGGACTCGGGCGCGAAGAGTCCATTAAAGAACACCGCGCACGATGGCGTGAATCGCGCCAGCACCCGTTGATAGCGGCACACCAGCCGCACCACGCCGCGCACATGCTGCAGCACCTCGGGATTATCCAGCGAAATCTTTGCGCGATGACCACGTACATAACGTAGGAGATACGGTTGCATCCAACGACCGATCGGCAAACCATCGACCGTCAATCGCGCGAGTGAATAATCTTTCTGTTCCTCGATCAGCTCGATGAGCAGATCCTCGCGCTTCGAGGCGAACTCATCGAGGCTCATCGTCTGAAACGGTTCCGTATAGAAACTATGTGCGAGCGTGCGGCATTCCTTGCAGAGATAAGGCGGCGCTGTGGTGGGCTTCGCGCTGGAACCGCTGCCGCAGCTTTCGAGCAGGCCATCGCACTGAATGAGCTGCACATGGTAGCCCAAATCCTTGAGCGCATGCGCCACCATGTAGTTGTGAAAGGCATGCGCGTACCCAAACGAGCGCAGCATGAACACCAGCGCTACCCCGGCATCGTCGTGAGCGACGAGAGGCTCGGCTTGCAGGGAATAATTCTTTGTCGCCACGGCAATTGATTGCGCGAGCGGCTTCAGCTTCCCGTGACGATTATAGAGACGACGTATCGTGCGCGGACGCCAGGTTCCGGGACGACTCTCCTTGATCTGATCCGACCACGCTTCCATTACCGCATTGGCCAGGAATTGGGGCGTACGCAGCGGCTTGCGCCACGATTGGCGCAGGGCCGTGGCGAAGGGCGAGGATGGGGCTGTATTGATTGCCATGACTCAAATGTACAAGTTGCTTGGCACGCTACCAAATGGGGGAGGTTCGAGTCTATGTTACGTATAAGAAATTATTTGGCGAGCTTCTGTCGATCAATGTATTGCTGTAGCATGTTCAGATAAGTTGCATCCGCCAAGGACTTGGTTGCGGCGTTCTTTAAGGCATCGCGATGACCTTCTAGGAAGGGCACTGCCGCGCGGTTGGGATGAAGATCGAGCAAGGTGCGCAAGGCACGAAAAAGGACTTTATCTGCTGGGAAATGAGATGCATAGGGTTCGATCTCCTTCCAATAAACTGACTTTGGATGCAAAATCAGCCGCTCCCAAACTCCGGCCCACGCGCCGACGTTCTTTTGTTGCAACAACTTTTCATCTAGACGAAAGGAATCCCGATATTGACCGATCAAGGCAGTCCAGCTTGGCGTACAGTCTTCGGACCGGTACCGAATTTCTCCTTGCTGCAGCCACTCTTCAATATATTGGGCCATTGTCTCCCAAAAAAGAGAGATTGGGTGCTCCATATCACGGGAAACAGGTAAATTAAAATAGGGCAGGAATCTTAACCAGGGTGACGGCCGGCATTTTTCGCTCGCTCGCAGAAAAGGAAATATTTTTTGTATTGTCAGTCCCGTATTCCGCATCAAGCCTCCCACCACGCGGTCCATCTCCAAAATGGAAACATCCTTCTGTAAGCGTACCCAGGTTGCAAAACGTGGCTCCAGCATCTCCCATTTTTCAAGATATGAATTGGGTATGGGCGCGTAAGCTGCCAAATGTTTAACGCGCTTGACGATGAGAAACCGGGCTTGCGGATAATGTAGGCGCAGAGCGTCGAGAAAAAGAGCATATCGCTCCAGATACAACAGAGGATCGGGATGGAAACGATCGAAGTGTTCGTTTAACCAAGCCTCGTAGTCGGGATGCTTGCGAGAGGCCTTGGACACAAAGAGAACATACTTTTTCTTTTTATGCTGATAGAGCGGTGTCGCTTCATGAAAAAGGGTGAGAATGATGGCCTGAGGGGGAGGCTCATGGGATGAAGCCAACAGAAACTGATTTTCCAACCAGCGTGATTCCAGAAGAGCACGACCTTCGTTCGAAGAGAATCGCTCTTGTAAGCCTTCGGGAATCGCATCGGGGTGGCTGAGGTATGTCGAAGCGCTGGCCAAATAGCGGGCTGCATAAGCAGGACTGCATCCTTGCGATCGGGCTTGCAAGGCGCTTTGCAGCGAGAGCGCCTGACAGTTGCCCAAAAGAAGAACTCTTTGTGCGGTAGCAACTGGCAGGCTGTGGGCTGTCATGAGGGGCGTTGACTCTACTCGGTGCTCAGACGTGCCGTTGCACCTCCGTCAATCACGATAGCTTGACCCGTCATGAAAGCGGATAGTTTGTTATCTGCCAGGAAGATGATGAGTCGGGCGATGTCTTCGGGTTTCCCCACTCGGCCCATGACATGTTTTTTCCCAAAGCCACGAACGAGTGCGCGGGTATCGCGTTCATTTGGAAAACTGCGGCTCAGGCCAGCATGCAACATCGGTGTGTCGACTGCGCCCGGCAATACCGCATTGACGCGAATCTGTTCGGGCCCCATTTCCAAGGCTACAGCTCGTGTGAGTGCTAGAAGGGCTCCCTTGCTAGCGGCATAGGCGGCTATACCAGGCGATGTGGAAATGGCATGAACAGAACTGATATTGACGATGCTGCCTTTGGCCCGTTTCAGCATAGGGTAGGCTTCGCGAATGGAGAGGTAAATCGAACGAATGTTGGAGGCCATTACGGCGTCCCATTCCTCGGGTGTCGTGTCGACGAGTTTTTTGGTGATCTGGATTGAGGCATTATTGACGAGAGCGTTGAGGACGCGGTGCTTCTTGGTGATGGCCTCAAAGACCTGACGCGGAGATTCGGGCAGGGAGATGTCGACTTGAAAAAACTCATGCACGGCTCCGCGTTTGGTTAAGGGACGACGGTCCACTCCAATGACATGCCAGCCATCCTTCGCAAAGCATTCCGCTGTTTTGTGGCCGATTCCCCCTGCCACCCCGGTAATAAGCACTGAGCGTTTCATAAAATTAGTTGGTTTTTGGTTGCTGAATATCGAGAAAGCCGAAAAGCAGACGAATGGCTTTTTCGCTGGCGGCGATCACGGCATCTCGGGTGTTGGAGCAATTGTGAGAACCGAAAATACATTGATCGAACTGACGTAGCGGAGAAGAAGCCTGGAGTGGTTCCACCTCGAAGACGTCGAGTGCCGCAGCAGCGACGGTGCCATCTTGCAGTGCAGCGACAAGATCTTCCGTTTTCACCAGGGGGCCCCGTGCGATATTAATGAATCGCAAACCGCGCTTGCAGCGGGAAAAAATTGCGCGGTTGATCATGCCTCGATTTTCCGGGTTTAGCGAACAGGCTATCAGCATGAAATCGGCGTCTTCGATGCGATCTGGCCATTGGAGATGACGTACCGCTTCGAGCCCGGAAACTGGTTGGTAAGCAGGATCGTAAACATTCACTTTTAGTTCGCACGCCAATAGGCGGCGGGCCGTGTGACGCCCAATATCCCCAAACCCAACCAATGCAACCGTCTTGTTACGCAAGGATACACCTACCGGCTTGGGCCATTCCCCGGCCCTCACTTTGCGATCCGTACGAACTAGATCCTTTGCTGTGGCGATGAGGTATGCCAATGCGACGTCAGCCACCTCTGCGCCAAACATACCGGGAGTATTCGAGAAGGGAAGGTCGAGATCTTTGACTGCTTCGAAATCGACGTTGTCCACTCCTACCCCCCACTTGATGAGGGCTTTGAGCTTGCCTTGTTTGCCTGCTGTGAGTACCCGGCGGTTGACGGGATCATCCCCCGCAATCCAGCCATCGTATTGAGGCAAAAGGGGAATCAGCTCCTCTTCGGTCAATTGCTGCTGGAACTCAGGAATATCGCAAATCACCCCCGCCTTGGCAAAGTGGTGGCGCAATGCATCCATCGACGAAATCATGGGCGGGCAGGTGAGAAGGATTTTCATGGCGTGAGTGTCTGAATAATCGGGAAATCTAGGCGTGTCAACGAATGGCTATGGCGGCAGACAGGGATTAATCTTTCCACTGCAGGGCGAACAATTCGGCCACCTTCCAGTTGATCATGTTGTCGATATCAATCGACTCCCGATGCGGAGTGGGATAGAGCAATGGCTTCTGGCCGATGCGCGCTTGGGTTTTGGCGAAGCTTTGTCGGGTGAAAATGTAGAAGTTGGAGTTCTCTTCGTAGAGCGGTGGGAGATCCTGTGTGCGAATCAGATTTGCGGGATCATGATTCACCGGAGTACCGTCTGCGCGATAAAAGCGGGATTGGTAAGCATTGACAGTGAAAAGACTATCAGCGGTTCCTGCAGCGATGCCTTGATAATAGGCCTGCAGTCCTCCCTCGATTGTGCGGGCTGAAAGAAGTGGATTGGTGGCATGAGTCATCAAATACGTTTCCGAATCCACAGCCTCAATGTCATCTGCGAGGATGAGGTTCATGCTCGTGAAATCACCGCAAAGTTCCGGCTTGCGATCGCGTAATTCTATGCGCGGATTATTCAGGCAATCGTGACCGGCAAGGATGTGACGCGCATCAGTGTTAATGATAATTTTTTCGATCTGCTGGATTTCCAGTAAGGTGTCGAGTATCCAGCGATAAAGTGGTTTGCCTGCAAATTCTCGGAAATTTTTCCCGCGCACCCGCTCGCTATTGGCTTTCATGGGCAACAGGGCCACAAGCTTATGTTTGGACATACTGGGGAGGGCCGCTTAGTTGAGGAAGTTGCCGCCACGCAAAATTCCATCGTGAATGATTTGCATCTCGCGGTGACGGGATGGACGAAGATCATCGGCTTGAAAATCCTGCAAGGCCCATCCGGGTGAATAGGCTGGATAGTAAAGATAACGGGAAATATCGAGAGAACTGCGGAAAATCAGGAAATAGAGATAGCGACGTGCGCGCTCCACGGCATTCGCAGGTGGCAATGCTTGCGCAGCATGAAGCAGTTCGGTCACCTTGGCTTCGAATTCGGCAGCCGTATTGGCCACATAGGTTACTCCATGAGAACCGTATTTGCTGCGGGCGGCGCTGAGGCAGGCCTTACCCATGAGCGGACATTCCAATCCCACTGTGGAATTATAGACGAGTACGAATTTGGAGAGGCGAATCAGATCGTAGGAGCTCGTTTTGTTCTGGGGCGCGACAAATTCCATGTTTTCGAGACCCAGCCCGCCATTTTGCTGCAGACGTTCTTCGATGGTCTCCCGGCTGGCCTTCGAAGCGCGTTGCTCGTCGGGGTGCGCACGGATGATGAAAAGGGTTTTAGGGTTCTTGCGGGCTATATCCACAACCGCATCGAGCCAGTGAAACAAACTTTCAAAAGCGGTATGCGATGTGGCTTGAGTTGTGTCGAAGACCACGTTTGTATAAGCCGAAACCATCTGGGGGTAACGCTCTATTTTCTGTTGAAGCGTGGGAGGAATTGATTCGATCTTTTTCCAGAATTTGATACCACCCATGAAAAAATCACCTTTGAACCGCTTCTCCAAATAGGCATCCACGCGGTGATTTTCCTCTTCGTTCAATACATAATCGTCCGGAATCGGTAGCGGTGTTTCCGTGGAAATACCCCGCGTGAGAAAGACGGAGCCCTTGCTGTGGCCAATTTCAAAAGTAATCGTGTCGAAGCCGCGCTGGAGCGAAATATGGCGGGCGATGGCTTCGGGATAAAATGTGCCGTTGAAAATCACGACGTGACTGGGACGCACCCGATCGAGCGTCTTCTCAAAGGCTTGGTAAAGATGCAATCCCGAGCGGATGTAATGGGTCAACATCTCACGGGCTCCTGGTTGCTTTTCCACGTGATGGCAGCGTAACGCCCAGCGCAGGGAGGTGCGGCAGATTCTCCCGAGAGGAAACCCATCATGTTCGAAGGCTACGAGCTCTTCAAACGTCATATCCTCGCGTACAGGCAATGCGTCGAAGGCGGCTCGATCCATGGTGAATGCGATATCCTCCGCTTGGGAATAGAGGAGCTGGCTACTCAGGCGACACTCGCGGCAGGGGGGGGATACTTGTGGGTAAGCGGTTCCGCAAACGCAGTGGGTCAACCCGCCTTGACAGGACATATTGATCACACGGTGCCCCTCCAGGCGCAGGCTCCATTGGATGATTTGCCAAGTGAGCGACATGAAGCTGATATTTCCTGTCTTAGCGGAAGTATTGTAAAACAGGATCGGTCCTTCACTTTGATTCAACGCCGGTACTTTTGAGTTGCGTACCTGCTCTTCTATTCGCTGAATGCGGCGACGAATGAGTCGCACATATCGCATTTTGCCGCGCATGCGATAGTAGCCATCGAGCACCCGCTTGGCGCGTTTTTGTAGGCTAGGATAAGGCGCCAATCTTTCGATGACTGCAGGACCTAGCTTTTCTACGGAGCGGGTAATCAGGCTCATGGTGTGAGGTTACGCCTTTTCGCAAATAAAGGCTCGGGCACAAGGCGGATAGGTCTGAAAATAGGTGGGTTTGAGACCATGCTCGGCACACGCTTTTTGCAGCAGAGCTTCATGGAAATTAGGCTGGCGCAAGGCGACAAAATAGTCGTCGAGGAAAATGATGCTACCAGGCTGGAGTGAGTGGCGCGCCAGTTCAAAAGAGGCTTCCACTGAGGACGGCCAATTGCAATCAATCGAGAGCACGGCAATCTTAGGCTTGAGGGCGTTCAACGCTTCTCGTGTCGCCTCGGTCCGAAAATCTCCTTCTATCAGGTGATGCTTGCTGTTTTGCAGCAGTGTATCCGCAAAGCTCTTCGGTGAGGCCATGAAACCGGGTTGTTCGAAAACAAAGGCCTCGGCATCCTTTTTTTGTGGCTGGGGTAGTCCGGTAAAAGTATCGAGGCCAATGAAGCGATCAATGAGATGGCCGATGACCTGCGTCGCTGCGTACATCATTTCGCCGCGATAAACACCGAATTCCACATAATCGCCCTGGATCTTATTGATGACCAGCAAGCCACGGATATCGAGCAGAAACCGGATCTTACGATGCATCCGGTGCCGTTCTTCAAGTTGGTGGATGCATTCGTTAATGCTGGTCTGGACGGATGGAATGGTTTCGTCGGTCATGTGGTTGGCAGAGGGTCAGTGGAGATTAAAGATGAGTCATGCAAGGCCCGTACCCGGTCCAAGGCGCGTTCAATGGAGCCATTCGGATAGTAGCGACGCATATGTTGGACATCGGGGTCGTCGGCGAGGGAGATTCTCGGTCCATCCAAACGGGTAACGATGCGCTGCAATACAGCAGCAAGTTGATTATATTCCGGGACGTAATAGTGGAAATTTTCGTATAGTTCCTTCATCACTTGGCTCTGGGCATGCACATCGCGTTGAACGCGTGTATTGAGTAGTGCGACGGGAATGCCCATCACCGCGGGAACAAAGAATATGGTGGAATAAACCGACAGTACAAAATCTATTCGATTCAGCACTCCATAAATGGGTTCCGTTGTGATGGAATAGTTTGGCATGCGGACATCGCGCATCATCTCCTCAACACGGCCAAAATCATTGGAAGGATGGGGTTTGACAAGCAGGTGCACGGGTCTTCCCAACTGGCGTAATGTGTTGGAGACGCACTGCGCAATTTCCATGAACTCTTCGTGATTGAAGATATAATGTTGCGAAAAATCGGGCCAGTCTGGTTCGCCTCTGTTTAGGAAGCGACGAATGACAAAGAGGCAGGTCAGTTCGTTGGGTGCCCTTTTAGGGCGGTGAACGATTGGTCCTCGAGGCTTGCAGTAGGAAAGCCACTTTGTATCCATCCCGGGAAAACCAATGTAATGCATCTGCGGTTTGGTCTCGGGATTGGATCGCCAATGTTCGTCATGAATAAAGGACATCCAATAGTCACAGTAAGCGGGTAGACCATTCCCGGTTTTGGAAAACGGTACGAAGCGGTCGAGATCAATCTGATGTGGAGCGTGGGGGGAGAGCACGACTGGTACTTTGGTCGTCTCGAAGTACTGGTGATACTCTGTGACTACTTTGCCGTAGAGCGCTGAATTGGAGCGATGATCGTAAATGACCAGCGTGGGTTTTAGTCGCTCCAGTATTTGGATTCCTGAAACTTTCGTTGGTAAACGCTTACTCCATTCGTGATAAAGGTTGCTGAATCTTTGCCGCACAAAACCGATAGGAATCTTCTTCAATCGATGGTGCATGGGTAAGCGATCCCAATTCGTAAAACGAAAAACACATCGAATCCAACGTTTGATCCAGTTGGGTATATCATCCATGAAGGAGGTAAGATCATAAATCTCGATTCGATCCTCCTTCAAAATAGCGTCAATAAACTGACAAGAACGAATGATCTGAGTATGGCTCAGGGCAGTACAAAGAATTGAAATTCGTGCCTCGGGATTTTCCTGCCGCAATTGGTGCAATACCGGTAGCGTATAATCGAGTACGCTCGAGTTTTTTAACAAAATCAGTAAAATATGCACTTATTAGACTCCCGTTGCCATCCCGCATTCGACTTCTCAAATTTTTGAAAACGAAATTCAGTTGCGGCCACCCCCCGATTATTTAAGCCTCTAATCGTCAATTGCCTGTAAGGGTAGACGATTTTTGATGAGTTTGTAGTGATGCCAGAGCTACGGAAGTCTGTAAATCTTTTTAAGACGAGGCAAGTCTTGCAAAATGCCTACCAGTCAAAAGCTGAATCATTTCGATCGGGCTTCGACTATGACGCTACGACCCTCACGATAGGCAAAGTGGTAATCGGCGTGGCTGGCTTGCTGGGCTTTGACCTGTTTTTCGTTCTGCGGCAGTACTGATTCCAAGGCATTGAGGATGGATTGGACCTGCTGGGCATCAAAACGCTTGTCCGATTGATCCCAAGGGAGCTTCTTCTTGTAGTCGTTTTTCCATTTAGTCCACGACCAATGGATGCCGCGATTGGTGATCAAATTGACGGCTGTATGAATGCGTTTACGCCATTTAGATCCTGTGATGACACTGGAAAAGAATCGACGTCGGCAGCGCCGGATGGTGCGACCGGGATTGCTGTTGTTGCAATGTCTCAGGATTTCTGCGGCAGCGCGTTTATGGGCTAACCCATCCATTGCTCCATAGGCCTGGGCAATGGCTTGATCAATCTCGCAACGCTTCTCTTCGGTGACCTGATAGGATCCAGCCATCACGCTTTCCAAGTGGCCTTTCATTTGCTCGATGGAGTCAGCGCTTACGGATGCCAGCGTGGAAACGGGAACGGCCACATGCAATGGCAACCACCCAGGTGTAAAGACGGGAACGCCGAGCACTGAGGCCTCTACGGCGGTGGAACTGCCGATTTGGATCAAGGCGCTGGATCTCAATAACCAGCCATCGACCGTTCCCTGTTTGATAAGCTTGAGGTTTGGCAGATCATCGAGCAGAAATTTGTAAACATTGGTACTTTCGAACGGATGGGGACGCAGAATGAAGGTGACATGGGGGAAGTGATGCGCCAGTTCATTGGCCATTTTAGTGACGCCCCGTAGGGCAATGGTTTGCGTGCGCACGGAATCCTCGCAGAATTTGCGATTGTACTTAAAAGCTTTGACCATGAGGTCAATCTCCTGCTCGGCGGTTAAAAAAGCGGGATTGGCCGTGGGGAAGCTTGCGTTGATGAGGACGATGGGCTTGGCGTGGTCGTCTGCATAGCTCGAAATGGTGCGCGCGGCCGGTCGAAATTCCGGGGTCAGCATATCGGTGCGCGGTGAGCCGGTTACGGTAATCTGATCAGCGGTGTAGAGCTGGCTTGAGACGAGAAATTCCTTCACATTCTGGGACCACGCCAGATAGCAGGAGGAGGCACGCCGCACTTCCGGTTTGCGCGCTGCGGTGACCAGATAGTCAATGATCTCCGCTTTGCTTTTGTCGATGATGTGATCTGCAGCGGCCAGATCTTCCATGGCCCAAGCCGGAACGGGACTAAAAACACTACCTTCCGTATCCAAGACGCCGAAACGGATATTGGCTTGGATGAGTTTGGCCGTCCAATCCTCATTGATTTTGCGCAGAAAATTGAGCAAGAGAAAGTCGGGGGCGATAGGCCATACTTCCACATCGCGCAAATTGTAGGGAATTAAGTAACATTGCGCGCCCTGCAGGGCCAATTCGCGAGCCAGAAGGACCATTCCAGGCAAGTCGCGATACGGATTATCCACCACTAAACCAATTCTCATTGTGTTCTCCCTTGAAACGGAACTACCGACATTTCAGGAGAATGCTTGGTCATGCAAGCAGAATATCACCTCTTTCTTTTGACAAGGTTTTGTCAGAGAGGAAAGAGGGGGTCTTCGGCGTTAATGTAGCCGCACGGCTCAATTAACAATTGAGCTTATTGCTTTCTGCTGTGGGATCGAGGTCGAATACGGCCTGGCTGTAGTTAAATGTCACATCGTTCTCGTTACGCTTGAGGTTGTTTGGATCAAGGGGAGGCGTAGCGGACGGTTTACCTTTGGAAGTTTCCTTGGTGTGATTGCGATATCCACCAGTACGGATGAGGCGATCATCAGTCAGCCCCAATTCCAGCATTTCATTGAGCTGCCGGGCTCCTTCCTTAATGTTCTCCATGATTTCCTCATTGGACATCTTGGTCATATTCATGCAGATATCCTGCCGCTCGGTTATGGAATCGAGATAGGCATCCTCATTGGTGATAAAACCGTGTTTCTTGGCGTACTCGTACATGCCCGTGTAGGGGAGGGGGAGTAAAAATCCGATGCTCGGATAAATCCTGGCCTTCAGACACTGCACAAAGGTTTCGCGAATGGTTTCGGGAGTTTCGATGGGATAACCAAATACAACGCTTGTGGCTACGTTGATACCGGCTTCACGGCAAACGCGGATCTGCTCATGGAAGTATTCGGACTGAATTTTCTTATTCATCATGGTAAGAATTTCTTCATTACCCGATTCCAGCGAGAATACGACTAGTACGCAGCCGGATTCCTTCATTTTTTTGGCGACGCGCAGGCGACGCTCATAGGGGAATTGTGGATTGCCAAGCAAATCGCATCGTACAGCGCCACTCCAGTTGAATTTAAGGCCGGATTCGATAATTCCGTCTGCGATTTTTTCGGCCTGCTGCAGGGATGAAAAGCTCAGATCATCCCAGAAGTTCATGTAGGTGGCTTTGTACTTTTCGATGTTACGCTTCGCCTCTTTCAGAATGCTTTCGGCTGTGCGATGACGATACGGATCATTCCAGAAAACGTAGTGACAAAAAGTGCATTTGAATACGCAACCTCTAGCCGTGGAAATCGGCATAACGCGTGGTTTGTTGGTTTCGTCAAACTCCAAACCCTTGGATTCGTAGACAGAGCGGCTAAAGTACTTTTCGGTATCAAGTAAATCCCAGTTAATCATGGGAAGTTCATTGATGTCGCAAGCCTTGCGCTTGGGTGTCTTGATCAGAGTTCCAGTGGCATCCAAGTAAGCAATGCTCTCAACTTTATCGATCGACTTGCCGTCGCGGTAGCAATCCAGCAGTTCGGCGACAGTGTACTCACCTTCGCCTATTACAGCCACATCCGCCCCAGTGTTGGGAAGAAACGTCTCGGGAATGGAGCCCGCGACAGAGTTTCCCACGACTATTTTGGTTTTTGAATTGTATTTCTTTATGGTGCGGCAGAGCCACTTTACCCATTTATAGTGCGTAACGATACATCCAGTCAAAATCACGTCGTAAGTATGCGTCGCGAGGTAATTTTCGACATACTCGTCGCTGTAGTCATTGATATCAATGTCGAGAACATCAAATTGGTAGCCCCGTTCCTGTACGAAGGTCATCACGGATGTAATGCCTACGGGAAATTGTTTATTGGCTGAGCCAAGTCGCAGGCTGGGTATGATAAAAAGTATGTTCATGACGGATCCTTAGTAAGGGATTATGATTAGGTTACTTTGGGTATAAAAAGTCAAACTAATATTTAAATGGGTATTTAGGTTCATTCCCTCTTAAGAACGCAGCCATCGCGATGGCTGATAGACAGGACTGCCGGGGTAAGGTTGTTCCATTTCATTTTCGAGCATGTTGGCAATGCGCTCAATGTTGTGGACGGAGTGATCTGCCTTGCTCCAGATCAGGCCTTTATAACCCCAAATGTTGCAGGCGTAGCTCGAGTCTAGGACACTTTGAATAAAGCTGTAACGCCACTCTTCCTGTTGCGCTGTCAAGGGTCCCATGCTCAACGCTTTGCGTAAGGCATGATGAACTTGATTAGGATCGGAGACGTTTTGCGAGAGAGGGTAAGTAGAGTAGAAGGGATAGGCGCAATAGACGACCATGGGAGTTTTCAGCATGATCGCTTCCCAACCGGAAGTATCGCCTGGGCAAAAAAGGGCGCTGGCTTTTCGAATGAGATCGAGGCTGTGGAGGTCGGGGTGGACGACTTTGACTCCCCGCTTTTGGAGTCGCACCAGTTCCTCATGATTCGGAAATCCACAAGAATACGGATGCTCTTTGACGACCAACTCGTAGCCAGCGGGTAGCGACTTGCTTACCACTTCGGCCATGTATTCCTGCAAATAATTCATCGGATTCCAGCAGCAATGGGGAGCATCATAAGGCTGGCTCAGTGGCATATAGACGTATTTTTCGGGAACGGCGTCATACTTGAATTTGGAATATCCGCGACGCCACCGTTCGCGGCCCAACTTCATAATATTCTCGAATGGAATTTCGAGTTGATTGACATCAGGCTCTTGCAAATATGCGGCTTCATCAGAAATCGAAACAGGTAGTCCTGGCCCAACGCATTCTTTGATTCGTTGAATCAATGCCTTGATCTTGTCAGGCAATCGCTTCGGTTTGTTCTTTTCGGTGTATTTAATGAGGCGCGAGCGTACGGCTTGACTGTGTTGCTGAATGTATTCTTCAACCAACGCATCGATTTTCTTTTTACCTTCGGGAGGCACGGTGCGGTTTTGCCATTTTTCCCATGCCCGATGGAAGGAGAGCCAGTCCCACTGTTCTCGGATGCCGCCGTATTGAATCGAGCTGCGTTCAAAAAAGCCAGCGTAGTTGAAGATGTAGCTGGGGCGCCCGTATTTTTCGGCGATGATGGACGGGGCCCAAAAATTGATGTTATTCCCACCGTAGCGGATGACACAATCGAAGGGCTCCTGTTGATAGAACCAATCGTAAGCCAGAATGGTCTTGGACACGAGAATACGGGCATTCTGCGGCTTGAGAAGCATTTCGATAATATGGTCCCCATGGACAAGCATGTTGACGTCGATCTGCTTAAGAACTTCATTAGCCTTTGCAATCAGTGCCTCAGGTTCCTGGGGGATATAGGCTTTGGCATCAATAAAGAGTTGCCGAAGAGTTTTAAATCGGACGCCTGCCTGTTCGAGTATTGGCTCGGAAGACTTAAAATCGGTGACAAAGAGAACATCCGCTTCAATCTTCTTTTGAAGCTCGGAGGCGATGCGTATATCGTATCGCGCCTCTTTCGTATTGCCCACCGGCCAGATAATCTTTTTCATGTAATTAGGACTTAACGGCTGTTGGCCTGCGTTGGAAGGTAGATTGCTTGTCGCAGTGGACAGGGCCATAGGAGCTGCGTTCTCCCCAGATATTATCTTTGACCCATTGGCCATTCTCGATGGACCAGACGCGGCGGTCGCGGAAGGTATCGCAGGTGTAGTCGAATTCTTCCTCGGTCATGTTGACGTACTTGAGCCAGCGCTCGAGATCCCGGCGGGGTTTGACGCTGTCGTATTTGCGCACCATTTCCACGCCTTCTGCCCGCGACATGATGCCGGCGCGGATGTCCTTGCAGGCGTGATCGGTGGCGCGGCCATAGCCAAATTTGATGAATTTGAGGTAGTCGTGGATGCCGTTTTCGTGCATGTCGTCGAGATTGGACATGGTGCGGTAGGTGCGCTCGAAGGGCTGTTGGGCGGGGCGCCAGCCATACTTTTCGATGACCAGCTTGGAGTGGTTATTGGCTTCCCAGTTGACGAAGTTGCCCAGATAGATGCCGCGTACGCCGACATCGGCGATTTCGTCATCGCTGGGGTATTGGGCCCAGAGGAGATCTTTGGCGGTGAGTCCTTCTTTCAATTCTGGACGGCCTAATTTTTCCAAGCCTTCGTCAGTAAAGTCGTACCAATCGTAGCCGCGCTGAGCGTGTTCGAGACGGAACTTGGCAGTGAATTCAACAAAGTCATTGAGTGAGTACATGCCACCAAGATCGAGAAAGCCATGCTCGCCCCACATCATGAGGGGTACCTTGTAGCGAACGGCTACTTGGATGGGTGCGGTATGAATGCCGCAGTGGCCCTGCCAATTCATGTCTCCTTGAAGGCGCAAGCCGAGCCGGTTCATCTTGATGAGGGTATCAACGCTGGGTTTGACGATGACGTGATCGCAATTGAAGACTTCCCGCATGCGGTTGAGATTGTATTCCCCTTCTGGCAAATAGTTATTGCCATGGTAGGTCATCAATAACGGCTTGAGGCCGAGTTCTTTGACCGCGACGTGAGTCTGATAGTAGCTGTCTTTGCCGCCGCTGACGGGGATCAGAATGTCGTAATTATTGTTGCCGCGATATTCTTCGACAAGCTCCTTAAGCAGCCCCCAGCGTTTTTCCCAATCGATCACCGGCTTGGCCGCGGCGCTGCGGCAACCGGAACAGACTCCGTGTTCGTCGAAGGATAATGGAGTGGCCGCGAAAACCGGGTAGACACACTTGGAGCAGTATTGCATATTCGTAGAAAATTCAAATTAGACTCTCACATTCACTCCGGCCTTTACGAGTGCTTTTTTTCCGAGGCGGTCCGCCAGTTCCTTGAAGTGCCAGATATTGGCTGCTGCAACGGCGGAAGCTCCAGCTTGGATGCCGGCGGCGTAATCTTCAAAGCGGCCGACCCCGCTGCAGGCGATGACGGGAATGGTGACGGCTGAGGTGATTTCGCGAATGAGGTCGAGATCGTAGCCGGTGGCGACGCCGTCGAGTTGAACCGATTGGATGAGGATTTCTCCAGCTCCCATTTCTTCGCCTTTTTTGGCCCATTCGGAGGGATTCAATCCGGTCGGGGTTTTACCGCCATCCACGTACACTTCGGTATGGCTGTCCTCATGCCGGAAGATGTCGATGCTCAGGACGATGGCTTGACTGCCGAAAACCTGGGCGCCGTCTCGAATGAGTTCTGGATGGCGCACAGCTTCGGAGTTGATTGTGATTTTATCGGCACCTCGGCTGATGCGGGCGCGCATGTCATCGACGGTCTTGATACGGCCACCCCATGTCAGTGGCATGAAGCAGGTCTTGCTGACTTCCTCAAGAATGGCGAGTGGCCCGTCGAGGCCTTTGACTTTTCCATCGTCGCGGCGCAAGTCGTATTCATCGGTCTGGCTGATGTCGAGGTAGATGAGTTCGTCGACATTCCAGTGATTAAAACGTTCGGCTTCGTGAATGGGATTGCCGATAATCTGGTGTATTTTAAAGATCTCGCTGCGGACGAGCAGTCCGTTCTTGAGGAGGAGAACCGGGATGAGCCTTTTTTTGAGCATGGTGATCAGGCCTTGATGGCGAGAAAGTTTTTCAGCAGTGCAAGGCCATGTTTTTGGCTTTTTTCGGGATGAAATTGGGTGGCGTGAATGTTGCCGTATTGCACGCTGGCAACGAATTTCATTCCATGATCACAATAGCTGGTAACGACGTCGCTGGAATCGGTTTGGAAGGCATAGCTATGGACGAAGTAGAAGGTCATGAGTTTGGGTTGGCCGGCAAAAAGCCCTTCGGGACGCACGACGTCAACGTCATTCCAGCCAATATGCGGAATGCGGATGCTTGGATCGCGTGGAACAATGCGATCTACTTTTCCCGGTATCCAGTTGAGGCCTTGATGATGGCCGTATTCGGTGCCAGTGGTGGCGAGTAATTGCATGCCCAGGCACAGTCCGAGAAAGGGCTTGCCGCCTTGTACAACTTGCTCTTCCAATTTTTCTACCCAACCGCGTTCGCTCAGGTTTTTCATCCCATCGCCAAAAGCGCCGACTCCAGGGAGCACCACGCGCTCTACTTCGGAAAGTTGTGCGGGGGATGTGAGGATGAGCGTTTTACCGCCGAGGCTTTCGAAGCCATTGGCAACGGAGCGCAAATTGCCCATGCCGTAATCAATGATGCCAATATCAATAGCCATGGTTTAATGGATCAGGTTCCAAGCTAGAGGTGTGCCGCGCGTAATGTCGGTGGCGGCTTTTTTTCCGAGAATCACGTCGATGAATTTGGGGGGGAGACCGTAACCGGGCCGGATGGAGCGAACGTTCTCTGTCGTAAAGACTTCACCTGCTTTTAGATCCTTGACAGCAAAGAGGGAGCGACGAAAGACCACGCTGGCCTGTTCCTTGGTCGTCATTTCGTAGGAGACCCGGCCCAGTGCCTTTTCCGTAACGCGGACGGCTTCAACCATTTCTTTAAATTCATGCGGTTCGAGGGAGAACGGGCTATCAGGTCCTGGGGTGGCGCGGGAGAGGGTGAAGTGTTTTTCGATGATGCAGGCTCCGAGGGTTACAGCAGCGACGGGAGCTGCAACGCTCATGGTGTGATCGGAGAGTCCGGCGGGGACTCCAAAGGCGGCGGCCAAGTGGGGAATTGTGCGTAGATTCATGTCTTCTGGCGCGGCGGGGTAAGCACTGGTGCATTTGAGCAGGGCAAGTTGCTGGTTGCCAGTGGAGCGGACGGTACGCACGGCGTTATCGATTTCTTCCAGTGTACCCATGCCGGTGGACATGATAATGGGTTTACCGGTGGCGGCTACTTTGCGGATCAAGGGAAGATCGACGAGTTCAAAGGAGGCAATTTTGTGAGCCGGGACATCCATGTTTTCGAGAAAATCCACGGCCGTGGCGTCAAAGGGGGTGGAGAAAAAGGTGAGTCCAAGGGCATCGGCTTCCTTTTTAAGCTGAGGTTGCCATTCCCAAGGTGTGTAGGCTTCGCCGTAGAGTTCGTAGAGGTTTTTACCCTCCCAAATAGTCCCTTTACCAATCAGGAATGGAGTCGTGCGACAGTCCAGCGTCATTGTCTCGGGTGTATAGGTCTGGATCTTGACGGCGTCTGCTCCGGTATCCTTTACGGCATGGAGTAGTTCCACGGCCATTTCATAGGAGTGGTGATGGTTGGCCGAGAGTTCGGCAATAATGTAGACCGGTTGGTCCGGGCCAATTTTACGACCGTTAATGGAAAAAGCATTTGTGCTCATGCAGTGGGGAGGGATCAAGCGGTTTTATTGGGATAGCGGTGATATTCGATGGCGTCCATTCCTTCAAAATTGATGATGTGCATGAATTGGTAGCCGCGTTTTTCAAACATCAGGCGCGAATCATGATTGGAGGGTTTTACGAGGGCAATGTATTTACTCACCAAACGTTCACTTTCGGTCACCCGCATGGCGAGGTCAAGCATGCGACCGCCAATACCTCGGCCACGTTGGCGGGAGTCGACGCTGATGCTGACGACCATTTCGGTGACGGCATGTTCATCGAGCCGAATCATGCCTACTGGCATGCCGAGTAAATTTTCTCCCACGTACATCCGACAGGTGGGATCGTTTAACTTGCCTTGGAACCAGGAAATATGTTCTTCCCAACCAATCGGTCGAGTATGGAAGGAGGCTTCTCGTACGCCGGGTTCATTAGCCCAATCGTACAGCAGGCGGGCATCTGCCACGGTGACAGGTCGGACGTTGAGCGCGTATTCGCGCATGAATTCCACGACTCGTTGCACGCCTTGGCCATCTACCATCTCTTGGCCGATTTGTGACATGGCCTCACGACGTGGGGCGTCATTGAGTAGTTCTTCGAGTCGGTTCTTTGCCGTGACGGTATCCCAGTCATTATGCCAGCCGAGATTAACGGCCACGCCCGCGGAGGATAATGCTTCAACATTGCGTTTCTGATTTTCGGCCAGAATCACCAAGAGCATGGGCACTCCGCGATGCATCAATTCCCAACAAGTGCTGCCGCCAGCGGAGATCGCGACATCGGCCCAGTCCATGAGCTCCACCATATTCGTGGCGTTATCGATCACTTGGGCTCCCACGGCTGCAGAGGCGCGGTGCAGCTCTTCGCGGTGGAAATTACTGCCTCCGATGACCAGCCGGACTTCAAGCGCCGAATCGAGTTGCGGTAAAATCTCAAGTACTTTGAGCGTTACTCCATCAGGATCGCTTCCCCCCAGTGTGATGAGCAATTTTTTGGCGCGGTTCTTGAAAACACGTTCCGGGCGTGCAACCCGGGTGAATTCATCACGCAGAAGCGTATATTGGCATCCGAACAAAAATCGACTGGATGTGGCATGTTCGGGATATAGGTCGCTACTGGCGTAGCAATTTTGATTCAGGATCAAATCGCCATCATAGCGGGGCAAGTGACCATAATCATCGATTACGCCCACGCGCCAGTGACCGGTACGTAATCGCAACTGAAAGTCGCTAGTGAAGTGATAGCCGTCGAGGATGACCCAGGTAGCATGATGGCGATTGGCCAGATCGAGTGTCTCTTCAGCATCGGCGATCGAACCGGGAGCCGCCTGCAAGGCGACCCTGCGCACTCCCATGGAGTCAAGCCGTGCCTGCAAAAACTCGGGGCATTGTCCCAAATAGAGAACGTCTCCGCTAAAGTGTTGCCAGGCTTGTGCCAAGGCCAGGCTGCGCATGAGGTGACCCACGCCCATTTGGGAGGAAGCGTCGGCACGCAGAAGCAAAACGGGGGGTTTCTTTTGCCAAGCCTTGGGGAAGCCTGCGGGCGGAATGACGCCTAAACCACGTAAGATCACCGCGCTGGCAGGTAAGAAATTTTTACCCGTTTCTTCCATGAATCCGGCTACGGCTGCAGGACTGATCACGCGTAATTCGATGTGCTCAGTTTGTGGAATGGTGCGATGGAAGGTTAGGATTTCAGAGATAGGCCGTGAGGTCTCAATCTTGACGCCAATATCCAACACATGGCGTTCCGTGTCGTGAATGAGGCAGCTGATTTCAGTGGAGGTAATGTCCTGACTCGCCAGACCTACCTCTTCTTCCAATTCGACCATGAGCTGTTTGATGACATCGAGCCGTCCGCTTTCCATCAGGCTGTGTCGATCAATACCACCGGAGGGAACCAACTCCCAGAATCCGCCCTGTTGGGTCAGGGTTTTATCCCGAAGGCCAAAGACAATGCCTTCCGGCGAAAAGAGCGCTCCTGACACAGCCAATACTTGCAAATGCAACTCGGAAAAGAGATCGGGACGATTTAGCTGGGCGATAAAGTAACGGTAGGGCACAAACCGGCCGCTGGCCCGTTGTGGGGAAATGCTCTCCACCGTGAAAATCTCACCGTCAAATAAGTGAGGGCGCTTGGCCTTTTCCTGTTCCCAAATTTCGTTGACGAGTTGCTCGATGGCCGTGGAAAACGGAGCTGCATTTCCCGTGGATTCGACAATTTCGAGTGGGGCGGGAAGCAGTTCAAGCATGTTCGGTACGGTTATTTACCAATCATATCGTATTTGCCAATTCAAACAGAAGAGATGGCGTCTAGGCGTGTACTTGCACGCTTTGCTACCGTGCGGTTGAAGCTACGTCTGGGCCCAGCAAAAACAAGCCAATAAACATCGGGGTTGAAAATCCGTTCGCGGTTGATACGGTGGAGGTTCATGGCTTGTTTTGGCAGACCGACATGCCTGAAATGGATCGGGTAGCTGCTGCAGACCGAAACCGCAATTCACCAGAGATATGACATCAACTCACACCAAATCAGCCGGCTCACTTTTGGTTATCGCGGCGCATCCGGATGATGAAGTGCTTGGCTGCGGCGCGACAGTTCATAAAAAGACAACTCAAGGCTGGGAGGCGCATCTGGTGATTATGACCGGGGGCATTACTGGACGTCTGGCCAATCCCGCAGAGCTCAGCGAAGCAGACCGTGTCGCCCGGGATCATCTCCAGCAAGATCTCAAGCGTGTCTCAGAGGTCATCGGCTTTCATTCCGTGACCACCTTTGACTTTCCGGACAATCGCATGGATACGGTGAGCCGGATGGACCTGAGCCATGCTTTGCGCGGTGTCATCGAGAAGGTGCGGCCATCCCTCGTTTTTACGCATCATCCCGGCGATTATAATTGGGACCATACCCAAACCTTCGATGCGGTCATGATGGCGGCACGGGTCAACCCGCCGGAATTTACGCCTGCGGAAATCCGTACCTTTGAGGTACTCTCCTCCACGGAACGGGCGTGGCAGGCTCCTTCGCGCGCCTTTCTGCCGAATCATTACGAAGAGGTTGGAGCCAGTATTGACCGAAAAAAATTGGCACTTACCTACTATCGATCCGAGTATCGAAATTATCCTCACGCGCGCAGTATTGAAGGCGTGGAATATCAGGCGCGTCTTCGGGGGATCGAAGCCGGGGTCCAGTACGCGGAAGCCTTTCATATCATCCGTAAAATCGAGGTGTAAATGTCGCGGATCATTGTCATTGGCGGTATTGAGAGCACGTTTCACAACGCGCAGACGCTTTTCGAGCTGGGCGAAGAAATCGTCATGTTTTATACGCGAGGCCCGCAATCTCCAGGTTGGGAGGGCGTGGATCTGGTGGATGAATCCAAGTTTGAATTTGCCAAGAAAGTGCCACGCACCACGGTAAACACGAATATCAACGATTTTGTTGAGGAAATGCGTTCGCTCAAGCCGGACTATATCTACTCGTTGGGTTGGCAACAGATCTTCCGGAAAAAAATGCGCTCGCTTTGTCCAATTATCGGTTTACATGAGAGCCTGCTGCCTGAAGGTGCAGGGTGCGTGCCGATTGCGAATGCAATCCTGCACGATTTCCCCGCCACCGGCATCAGCCTCTTCTGGGTAGATGGGGGAATGGATACGGGGCCTCTCATTGCGCAACTTAAAGGTGTACTCGACCCGCGCCAAGCCAATGCCACGGAACTTTACAACGAGGCGATGCATTTGGAAAAAGAGCTGCTCCGCGCTTACGTTCCGTTGATTAACGCGGGCTATGCCCCGGCCATTCCGCAGGATTTCAGCAAGCGTACAGTCTATCAAAAAATCCGGTGGGAAGACTGGCCCGCAGACAAAGTCGCGCGAGCCCGTGTCTATCCCTACGCTTGAATTCGCTTTGGCCCATCCATTTCCCATGAACGTTCTCCTACTCTCCCCCTATCCTGAAAAGATCATTCAGCCAATTCAGGCCACCGACTCGGTCATTCACACCGCGGAAGCCATCACCCCGGAATTTCTGCGCAGCAACAAAATCGATTTCCTTGTCTCCTACGGTTACCGACACCTTATCAAGGAACCCATTCTGACCGATTATCATCACAAAATCGTCAATCTCCATATTTCCTGTCTCCCATGGAACCGGGGCACCAATCCCAATTTCTGGGCTTGGTACGAGCAGACTCCGAATGGAGTGAGCATTCATTATGTGGATGCCGGGATCGATACCGGGCCTATCTTGTTACAGAAACTTCCCGATTTCCCCGCCGGACAGACGCTGGATAGTTCATACCTCATCCTTAAGAAAACCATTGAGGAACTCTTTGCAGAAAATTGGACGAAGATTCGCACCGGCGAAATCACACCCAAACCGCAAACACATCGTGGTACCTTCCACACCTATAAGATGAAAGATGACCTCTGGCATCTTTTCCCCAAAGGCGGCAGCACCCCTGTCGAAGAAGTCGTAAAGATGGGCAAGAAGTATACCGGTCCCAATCTGTGAACACCATGGGCTCGTCGAATCGTGGATTGCTGATAGATCTCGACGGCACCCTTGCTGACAGCATTACACCGCTCAAGCAGGTTTATCACGAATTCCTCGGTCACTTTCATGTGAGTGGAAGCGAGGCGGAATTTCAGCGGCTCAATGGGCCTCCCCTTCCGGAAATCATCGCGTACTTGCGGGCGACTCATCATCTCGCACCCTCCGAGGTCGAACTCCTGAAGCTTTACCGCCGCCTGCTTCAGAATTTGCACAACCGTGTTCCACCCGCCGAAGGGGCGCTACATGTCCTCCAAGTAGCACGGGAACAAGGGTGGCGCATGGCGGTGGTGACATCGTCAAACCATGCCACTGCCGAAGCATGGCTCCACCAAAACAGACTTTCCGGATGGATTGAAGTGATTATAGGTGGAGATGATGTCTCCAGAGGCAAGCCTGATCCGGAACCCTACAGGCTCGGACTCGAGCGACTAGGAGCCGAGGCCAGCCAATCTCTTGCGGTAGAGGATTCCTCTATGGGAGCCCTTGCCGCCACCGAAGCAGGTCTCCTTACTCTCCTCATCAATTCATCCAACGTACCGCAGAGCCATTGGATGAACGGAACCCGACACATTCGGGCTTTTTCAGAAGTGACCCGCTGGCTTTCGTGACAATCCGGAGGTTGGTGGCTTAAACCTTCTTCTGTTCAATCGCGCGATTGAGTTCACTCCAGTCCGGATGCTGGCGAATCAGTTCCAATGCTTCCTGCCAGGTAAATCGATCGTGTTTGAAATGCCCATAGATGCGGCGAACCAACTCCATGTCTTCAGGCGTATCAACGGTCCATCGCAGATCAGCGTGATTGGTTTCATTCCATACACCCGCGGTTTTGAAGATTTGGGGATTGCGATAAATATACGGCGTTACATGTTCCCGGCTGGAGGGGTCATTCCCTTCTTTCCAGCAACGCTCCAGCACGCTGAAATGAAACACCTCTGTATCCAAGCCGCGCGGATAGGTGCGCGGTTCTAAAAAATTGCTGGCATAATCAATGCCCGGTTGCGATTCGATAAAGTGGGAGACAACCTTGTCCACCACGCCGGGATCGATGAGCGGACAATCGCAGGTGATGCGTACCACCACATCGGCCTCGAATTTTTTGGCGGCTTGGTAGTAGCGATCCAGTACATCGAGGTGACTGCCGCGATACAAGTTCCAGCCGCGCTGCGTGGCCAGTTCTTCGACGGCATTGTCGTCCGGGTCAATCGTCGTCGCCACGACAACATCGGTTAGCTTCTTGGCCCGGCGCAAGCGTTCGATCACGCGCGCCATCATGGGTTCGCCCTCGATGGGCATCAGAATTTTGCGAGGCAAGCGTTGACTGCCGGACCGGCCTTGGGCGATGGCTAGGATTCTCATATGAATTATTTCACCACATCACGCACGGCTTTGATTACCCGTTGCACATCCTCATTCGTCAGCCCGGGATAAAGGGGCAGGCTCAGGCAACGATCGTAGTATGCTTCTGCCACAGGATAATCCCCGGGCTTGGTGCCGTAGGTTTGGCGGTAATAGGGCTGCAAGTGTACGGGAATATAGTGGACTTGCGTGCCGATTCCCTGGTCGCGCAAGGCCTGCATCACGACGCTGCGGGTTTTGCCAATGGCCTTGAAATCGATTTGCGCGACGTAGAGGTGCCAGCTCGTGAGGGTGGGCCAATGCGCATGGGGCGTCTTGAAATGGGGCAAATCACAGAACGCTTCATTATAGGCCGCAACGATCTCTTGTCGGCGGCGAATGAAACCGGGAAGCTTTTTCAGCTGGGAACGGCCGAGGGCGCATTGAAAGTCGGTGATGCGGAAATTGTACCCGAGACTTTGCATTTCGTAATACCACGGGCCGAATTCTTCCGCGCCACGTCCGAGACCCTGAAAGGTTTCCGCCGAACGGACCACGCCATGGCTGCGGATCAAGCGGGAGGCTGCGGCATAGTCGTCGTTATTCGTGGCAAGGAACCCGCCTTCGCCTGTCGTCATCGTTTTGACCGGGTGAAAGCTGAAGGCACTGATGTCGGCCCAGGGATGGTTCCCAACGCGATAGCGTTTCCCCTGCTCTTCGAATTCCGTGCCAATGGCGTGGCAGGCATCCTCGATAACCACGGCTCCCTGACGGCGGGCGATTTCGGCGATGCGCGGCATGTCGGGCGTCTGCCCGGCGAAGTCGACCGCGACCACGGCGCGCACATCGGACCCCATTTTTTTTTCCAGAGCAGGCGCGCTCAAATTAAAAGTCCGGGGATCGATGTCGGCAAAATCAGGCCGTGCGCCGACATACGCGGCGCAGTTGGCGGAAGCGAGGAATGTATTGGGAGTGGTGATGACCCGCTCTCCTGTCTTGACCCCTGCGGCCAGCATGGCGATGTGGAGGGCCGAGGTGCAGCTATTCACAGCGATGGCATGTTTGACACCCAGAAAATCGGCCAGATCCTTCTCGAAACGCTCCACTTCGGGTCCAGTCGTGAGATAGTCGCCTTGTAGGGACTCGTTGACCGCCTGCAGATCGGCGGCGTCGATGAATTGTCTGCCGTAAGGAAGGAAAGCCATGAATGAACTCTTTTACATGTGTTATGTCCGGCTGCACAGCCCGACTCGCGGTAGCGGCATCCGATTGAACGAAAAAGCAAACACTCCGGTCCACGTCAATGGCAATTTATTGCACGCTTGCGAACGCTTTCGCCGTTGACGGAAATCCAGGCGCACGCCAGCATAACGCCTTTGTGTTCCGTGTTCCTTACCAAGAAGCGTGAATTGGCGATAAGACATCCAGGCCAACGGGCAGCAAGGGCTACAGCATGAGTACTTACATTCTCGGCATTTCAGCATTCTACCATGATAGCGCTGCCGCATTGCTGCATGACGGTGTCATTATTGCGGCTGCCCAGGAGGAGCGGTTTACTCGAAAAAAGCATGATAGTGATTTTCCCCGTCATGCAATTGATTATTGCCTTCGTACGGCAGGTATCACCACGAAAGATCTTGCTCTGGTGGCTTATTACGAGAAGCCCTTCCTGAAATTTGACCGACTGCTCTATACCTATTTGGCCTGTGCCCCTTCTGGTCTGGCCTCCTTTCTCAAATCGATTCCTCTATGGCTACGGGACAAGATTTGGCTGAAAGATACTTTGCGTGAGGAGCTTCAGTTTGATGGGCCCATCCTGTTCCCCGAACATCATGAAGCGCATGCTGCTTCGGCTTTTTATCCATCGCCTTTTCAAGAGGCTGCCTTCTTGACGGTGGACGGAGTAGGTGAGTGGACTACGACTAGCTTCGGAACCGGCCGGGATAATCGTTTTCACATTGAAAGTGAAATCCGGTTTCCTCATTCCATCGGCCTGCTCTACTCGGCCTTCACGTATTACGCAGGATTTAGGGTGAACTCCGGCGAGTACAAGCTGATGGGACTGGCTCCCTATGGTGAGCCACGATTTCGCGATCTCATCTTGCGAGAGCTTATTGATCTGAAGGACGATGGATCATTCCGGCTCAATATGCGGTACTTTGATTATGCTGGGGGATTGAAGATGATTAACCATCGCTTTGAAGCCCTATTTGGTCGCAAGGCGCGGCAACCGGAATCTCCACTTACACAACATGACATGGATGTGGCGCGGTCCATTCAGGAGGTTACGGAAGAAGTCCTCCTGCGCATGGCGCGGCACATCAGCCGGACTACTGGCCAACGTTATCTGTGTCTCGCTGGCGGCGTTGCCCTTAATTGTGTGGCCAATGGTAAAATACTTCAGGAGAAATTATTTGATCGAATTTGGATTCAACCTGCTGCAGGCGATGCCGGGGGGGCTCTTGGGGCCGCCCTGATTGGCTGGCATCAGTATTTGGATCAGCCGCGCACCGCTCATGGCATTCAGGACAGCCAGTTCGGTTCGTACCTTGGCCCGGAATTTTCCGATGATGAAATTCGCGCTTTTCTGGATGGCCGTCAAACGCCTTATCGGGAACTGACTGCAGATGAGATGCCTGATGTAGTGGCGGATTTGATAGCGGAAGAAAAGGTCATCGGCTGGTTTCAGGGACGGATGGAATTTGGTCCTCGCGCACTCGGTGCTCGTTCCATTATCGGGGATGCCCGGTCTGCCGAGATGCAAAGCCGGATGAATCTCAAAATTAAATTTCGCGAAAGCTTTCGTCCGTTCGCACCAAGTGTGCTGGAGGAGTGTAGCTGCGATTACTTTGAGTTGCCCGACCTCAGCCCCTACATGCTGCTTGTTGCTCCAATTCAGAAGTCAAAACGTCGCACTCTCTCTTCGCACGAGGCCCAACTCAGTGGCATTGAGCGGCTCTGGACGATCCGTTCTGAAGTGCCGGCCGTCACTCATGTAGACTATTCGGCACGCGTTCAAACAGTTGGCCCTGATTACAATCCGGCCTATTACAAATTGATCAAGCGCTTCCACGAAAAATACGGTTGCCCTGTCATTGTGAATACATCCTTCAATGTGCGAGGCGAACCGATCGTTTGTACTCCAGAGGAAGCCTGGGTCTGCTTTATGCGCACCAACATGGATTATCTGGTCGTGGGAAATTTTTTGCTGACAAAAGCCGAACAGAAACCACTTGATAAAGACATCGACTGGTTGCGAAAGTTCGAATTGGATTAGGATCCCGACATGACTCTCATTGAACCGCATCTACTGCATGCCGAGTCCAAGACTCTGCGTCACTTTGGTTATCTTATCGGCGGCATTCTCATGGTGTTGGGAGGTTGGTTTCTTTTTCGCCATAAATCCTTTGCCATGCCCGTGCTTGCGGTAGGAGCAGTACTTGCACTGCTGGGTGCTTTATGGCCTCGCAGTCTCAAGTACGTTTACATTGCCTGGATGACATTGGGTAACATGATGGGAGCGATCGTTTCCACGGCGCTCTTAGCTTTGATTTATTTTTTCGCGTTGACTCCGATTGGCCTGGTGGCCCGGATTCTTCGCAAAGATTTTTTGCTTCAAAAATGGCCCGCCTCCGAATCTTCTTATTGGATGAGCAAACCGCGCAGGTGCAAAAATCGGGCGGATTACGAGCGACAATTTTAGGAATGGTGATCTAGCATGAAAAAATTACGTATCGTCCGGGAGCTTGCGGAATTCATCATTTCCCAAAAAAAATATTGGATTGCTCCCATCATAATCGTTTTGATTCTACTGGGGCTAATTCTTGTACTCGCTAAAGGTTCTGCGGTGGCGCCGCTGATCTACACGCTCTTTTGACTTATGAAAGGCCTGCGCGATTTAGCCATCATCACCAGCATTACGCTTTTGTTTTTGACGATTGGCCTAGTGCTGGTCGAGGGGGCCAGTGCTCTACTGCGCTATAAAGAAGCTCAACCGAGTCTGACATATCGCGCATTGGTTAGCCTGGAAAAAAGGTGGTTTCCTGAAAGGATACGCCATCGTCAGGCCAGGCGCGAGCAGCGCGCCGAGGCGGAACGGCTACAGCGAGCGCAAAATCAATATCATTCTGCGAGAGAGGGTAAAGGCGACGATGGGATGGATGAGCTTTTGTCCAAGAACATTCTTTTTGGCTTTCAGATTGAAACAATGCTTGGAAAATTTCGCGATAGCGGCGTGCTATTGGGAAATTCTCCTTACGACGAGCTTGTAAGCAAGGAGGTTCGCGTAATTGCCGATGATCCGCTAGAAGGATACCGGGTTAAGCCGAATCTGGCTTTTGAAGCGGCTTATTTACGAACTCGTCTCTATGATCCGAATAATTTGCTTTATTATTACGTAGGCTTGGAACGAAAAAAAACAGCAAGCCCGGAAGTCCTGAGTTTTTTGAATCAGTATGCCTTTCATCCCGTTGTTTGTCATACGGATGAGTTTTCCAACCGAGTGACCGTGCCTGCCAGTAGCAGTCCAAATATCATTCTCGTGGTGGGAGACAGCGTGGCTTTCGGCATTGATATTAATGATGATGAGACGCTGGCATCCCTACTGCAGAAAGCGGATCCCGCAGCCCGCTATATTAATGCCAGCTGCCCCGGCGCCATGGCCAGGCATCATCTAGCGCGCATGAAGAGGCTTTTTGCCCAGTATGGAGAGCAGATAAAGGGGGTCGTTTACGTTAATTGCGAGAACGATTTTGACTATGGTCCCGGGGAAGCCCGGCGCATCGTCTCTGACCTGGCAGATCTTCTCGACGTTCATCGAGTCAAGTATCGGGTCTTTGTCTACCCTCAGCACATTACCCGAACAATTCCCGAATTATTTCGCGCGGGTTGGTTGACGCAAAATAGTGATTTGGCCAAATTCATTAGCTACAAAAATACCATGCGAGAAGTTTGTGCAAAACGAGGTATTCAGACGTTTGTGGATTTCGGTCAAATTGTTCATGACTATCAGAACAAGCAGGGTAGCCTCTTTGCCGGAGCCGCCTTGTACAATGATGAATGCCATCTTTCGCCGCTAGGATTGCGATTGATTGCCGACCAAATCCCTTCTTATGGACGGGGCAAATGATCCTAAAAAGGCGCTTTGCAAACACCCTTTTGGGTCTGAGGCTAATCGGCAGCCTCTTTTTTTCTTGGCGCAAGACGCGCAATGTACCAAGGTTAGCGGCTTAACGCTCAAGCGAAATCAAAAGCATGTTTAACGGACAATCTATTCTGGTGACCGGGGGTACGGGTTCCTTCGGCAAAAAGTTCATCAAAACCATTCTCGAGCGCTATCAGCCGCGGCGGCTGATCGTCTATTCGCGTGATGAACTCAAGCAGTTTGAGATGGCCCAAAGCTTTAATTCATCGTGCATGCGTTATTTCATCGGCGATGTCCGGGATCGCGACCGCTTGACCATGTCCATGCGTGGGGTCGATTTTGTCGTTCATGCAGCGGCCCTGAAACAGGTGCCCGCAGCAGAATACAATCCGATGGAGTGCATCAAGACGAATATCAATGGTGCGGAAAACGTGATCCAGGCGGCGATTGCCAACGGGGTCAAGCGGGTTGTAGCGCTATCCACCGACAAGGCGGCCAATCCCATCAATCTCTACGGTGCCACCAAGCTGGCCTCGGACAAGCTCTTCGTCGCTGGCAATAATTTGGTGGGAGATCATCCCACTCGTTTTGCCGTGGTTCGATACGGCAATGTCATGGGATCTCGAGGCTCAGTATTGCCGTTTTTTAAGGGGCTCTTGACGCGCAATGCCACCGAAATGCCAATTACCGATGTGCGCATGACACGGTATAATATCACGTTGCAAGAAGGTGTGGATTTTGTGATTCGCAGTTTTGAGCGCATGCATGGCGGTGAACTCTTCGTGCCGAAGATTCCCTCATTCCGCATTACCGATCTGGCCACGGCCATTGCCCCCAATCTGCCTCATAAGATTGTGGGTATTCGTCCCGGCGAAAAACTACACGAAGTGATGTGTCCGCAGGATGACAGTCATCTGACGGTCGAATTCAAGGATCACTTCGTGATTAAGCCGACGATCAGTTTTCTGGATGCGTACGATTATTCCAAGAACAGGTTGGGCGAGGAAGCCCAGCCCGTTCCGGACGGTTTCCAGTACAGCTCTGATCGCAACGAATGGTGGCTGACAATCGATGAGCTGCGCAAGCTGGCGGCCGAGACGGTCATTTCCTGATCTATCCGTAAGCGAGCGCGATCCTACTGCGCTTCATGTGCGACATGATTGCCAGCGTTATCATCCGTGCCTATAACGAAGCGCGACATCTTCCCGCGCTCCTGGGAGCGCTGAGTCAACAGACGCTATCGCGCCAGGACTTTGAGATCATAGTCATCGATTCCGGCTCCAGTGATTCGACGCCCCAAATCGCCCGCGACGGCGGTTGCCGGCTGCTGGAAATTCCCAAAAAGGAATTCTCCTTCGGTCGCTCCCTCAATTTGGGATGCGAGGCGGCCACAGGCCGACAGCTTGTTTTCATCAGCGCCCACTGCCTGCCAGTGGATGGGCATTGGCTGGCACACTTGATTGCGCCACTGGAAAAGGGCGAGGCGGCACTTGCCTATGGAAGGCAGATTGGCGGCAAGGACTCGAAGTTTAGCGAATGCAAACTTTTTGAGCGCTATTTTCCGCCGAACCATGAGGAGCCGGCCTACACCTTTTTCTGTAATAATGCCAATGCAGCCATGCCGCGCGAACTCTGGGCCCAGTATCGGTTCAACGAGGTTCTGACCGGGCTTGAAGATATGCACATGGCCAAGCGCCTGCATAACGATAACCACAAGATCCAATATGTTCCCCAGGCTTGCGTGTACCACTTCCATAATGAAACTTGGGCTCAGGTACAGCGCCGTTATGAACGCGAGGCATTAGCCTTGCGCGGTATTGTGCCCGAGGTGGAGGTCAGCCGCATGGACGCTCTGCGTTATTTTCTGGCCGGAGTTTTCTTCGATTGGTCCAAGGCTATCGATGAAAAATGCTTTTTCGAGAAGGCGAGTGAAATCGTCGCCTTCCGTTTTTGCCAATATTATGGTGCCTGGCGTGGAAATCATATCCACAAGGAACTCACCCGCCAGGCCAAGGAGCGCTATTTCTATCCTTGCTAGGGGGTAACACACGGTTGCGGAAGCGGACGTGATCCGCTAGCGTGGATGGATGTTTACCACCCCGGCCGAGCGCACTGCGTGGCGTCAGCGGATTTTTGGTTCGCTCGACGACGCGGCTTTCAATGCCGCCGCGCTGGAGCTTTTCGCGTGGCAATTCACGCATTGCAAGCCGTTCCAATTAATCGCGAAGGCCCGTGAGGTGTCGCCCAAGCAAATCAAGTCCTGGCGCGACATTCCGGCGGTGCCGCAACGCCTTTTCAAGGAAGCCACGCTGTACTCGCACCCCATCAAGACGGCCACCACGGTTTTTCACACGAGCGGCACGACCACGGGCGAGCCGGGCAAGCAACACTTGCGCCGGATCGATCTCTACAACGCGACGTGTGTGGAAGGAGCCAAGCGCGCCGGTGTTTTGAAAGAGACGCAGGCGCTGCATTTCCTGGCCCCCTCCCCGCTGGCGGCACCGAACTCGTCACTGTCGGCGATGTTCGAATTCTGGCGCGAAGGCTGGGGTAATGACGATTCGCAATTCTGGGTCGAGAAGGGGCATCTGCAACTGGAACGTCTCCGGCGGCAACTCGAACAGACCGTGGACCCGGTCGGCGTGTGTGGCGCGGCGTTTAGTTTTGTTCATTGGATCGATACCTTCTCGCAGGCCGATCCGCTTACCTTGCCGGAGAAAAGCTGGTTGCTGGAGACGGGTGGCTTCAAAGGCCGCAGCCGCGAGATCGACAAGGCGGAATTCTACGAAGCGCTTGCCTATTTGTTTGGGGTGAAGCCGGATCGCATCTGGAACGAGTACGGCATGTGCGAGCTGAGCAGTCAGGCCTACGCGCGCGGTCCGCAGGGCATGCACCGCACGCCGCCTTGGGCGCGGGTGCTGGTGGTCGATCCGTCAACTGACCGCGAAGTGGCGGTGGGCGAAGTCGGACTGGTGCGCTGGATTGATTTGGCGAATGTCGATTCCGTGCTGGCGATCCAGACGCTGGATCAGGCGGTGCGCGAGAAGGACGGCTTTTATTTGATCGGGCGGCTCTCGCAGGCCGATCCGCGCGGTTGCTCGCTCACGGCGGAAACCTTCCACCGGGCTTGATCATGACCACGCGTCAACGCATCGCCCGGCTGGTTCCGCTCCTGAAAAAATTCCCCGGCCTGGGCGCGACCAGCGCTCGCGAGTTGGAGCAATGGATCGCGTTGGAATTCGGTTCACTTGATGCTCTGGAAACGTGGAAGAAATACGGCCCTTCGCAAACCCGCGCTGTCGCACCGAAAACGATCTATCATGTCCTCGCGGGAAATCTCGCAGTGTCGGGTCAACATAGCGTGCTCTGTGGACTTCTGCTCGGTGCGCACAATGTGGTGAAGCTGCCATCGCGGAGCGGCGAGGATCTGATTTGTTTCATCGAGATGCTGCCCGCGCCGCTGCGCGAACTTGTGACGGTGCAGACGGAGTTTAATGTGGAGACGCTCAAGTCAGCCGATGCGGTGATTGCCTTTGGCCGGGATGAGACCGTGGCCGAGATCCGCGCGCAGACGCGGTGGGATCAACTCTTTCTCGGGTACGGATTGCAAGTCAGCGTGATCTGGCTTGGCGCAGTGAAAAAAGTCACGCCTGCGCTCGTGGCGGCTGTCGCGCACGATATCTGTATCTATGACCAAATGGGATGTCTCTCGCCGCAGGCGATCTTTCTAGAGCCCGGTTCGAAAACCGAAGCGTTCGGCGAGGCGTTGACGGAAGCGATGACAAAGGAGATCGCCCGTTTGCCGAAAGTGGAGCGCAGTGCGGAGGAATTCGGTGTGATCTTCGAAACGATTGATACCGCGCGTGGGCTCGGACAGCGCGTATGGACGGCACGTTCCGCTACGATTGCGACAGCGGGCGCAGTGATCCTCGACCCAAAACCGCAATTCCGTTTTTCGTGCCTGCACCGCGTGATCCGCTTGCATGAGGTGAAGGCCACGCAACTGCCGCAGGCACTGGACGTCGTACGCGGAAAAATTTCGACGCTGGGATTGGCGGGTGAACTCACACCTGCGCTGGAGAAGGTTTTGCTTCCGCTCGGCGTGAAACGGTTTTGTCGCGTCGGCCGGATGCAACATCCTCCGATCTCGTGGCATCATGACGGGAGACCTTCCCTCGCGGACCTCATACGGTGGGTGGATCAGGGTTGATTCCGTCTCAATGAGGCCCGGCTACGCCGCCGCTGGCTCGGGAAAACTGAGGACGTCGGAGACGACTTTCTTTTCCGCCGCAGAGGCGGCATCAATGCCGTAGCCGAAGCGGTGATCGCGATAGAGTGTGATGGAGACATCGCGGTTTATGCGGATGCATTCCTTGATCGCCTCGGATTCCTTTTCGCACCAGAGCAAGGTCTTCCATGAGTGGATGTGCTTCGGTTTGTGCAGGTCGCTGTTGGCGATGAACGGCAGTCGCTTCAGGCCGACCGGATTGAAAATGTCGTCGCGATTGGCGATTTCCCACGCATCGATCAGCGGGGCGAATTCATCCTGATGCTCCCAGAGATAGAGCGTGTCCTTTCCCCAGATGCTGCGCATCTTGTGCGGGTGCGAGGCGACCGCAAGCGCGCCCTGCGCGTGGATTTCGCCGATGATCTCCTTGAGGTCGAGCGCGGGGTTGATCGGCTTTTTCAAGTCGATGCCGAGCAGATGCGTGGAAGTCTTCGGCGTGTAGCCGTCCTTGTTGAACTCCACACCGCTCATGAGAATCAGTCCGTACTTTTTCCATGCGCGGTTCTTTTCCTTCTCGATCGCGGCGAAGTAGTCGTCGAGTTCCCCGGGCGGAATGACGAGGCCGGTGAGGTTGACGAGTTTGCCGAGAAGTCGCTTCGGATCGCACAGGTGGTCGGTGATGCAGAGCGCGTCGAAGCCGCGCTGGCCGTAAAAGTCGACCATCTCGCTGATGGTCAGTTTACCATCCGAAAAAGTGGTATGGGTATGCAGGTCGCACAGGAGGAGGCGGCGCTGATGGGCGGGCGCGTCGCTATGGGGATGCAAGGCGGTGGGCGTCGCCTGCTGGGTGTGGAGAATGCCGCCGGGAGTGGCCGGGACGTTCGTGGGCACGGCCAGATCCAAGATGAAGCGGGCAATTTGCAGTGCGCTATCCGGACGGCTGATGGTCGTGATGTTCTGCCGCCATGTCTGGCAGAGCTGGCCGCTGTTCTCAAAGGCCCGTTCGGCCCAGGTGATGATTTCCTTGGGTTTTTCCGCGAGTGCACCAGCGTTGGCGCGGCGGATCAGTTCGTAATTCCCCTCCTCTTGGCCGGGAACCACTTGGTTGATAAGGAGTGGAATTTTACCTGCAATTGCCTCCTGGACCGTGGCACCGCCCGCCTTGGTGATCAGGAGGTGATGCGTCATCATCAGCTTGGGCATCTGATTGGTCCAGCCGATGATGCGGACGCGGTCGTCGCAGCCGGCGGTAATCTTGACCGCGAGCTGGCGCAGTTTGTCATCGCGGCCGACGGCAATGGTCAGCTCCCAGTTTTCGTGCTCCAGAAGCTTTTCGATGACACTCGGCGCCTTCTTTTTGCCGGAATTGATCAGGTAGAGCAGCCGGGGAGAATCGCCCCTGGCGAGATCCGGCAGCCGGTAGTCGTCCGATGGCCGGGCGAACTCGAGCTGCACGGGAAAGCCGAAGACCTTGATCTGGGCCGCTTCGACTCCGGCCTCCGCGAGGACATGGGCCGTATCGTCATTGGGGACGAGGTAGTAGTCGCTCGCGGCCCGGTACCAGAGCGAATTGACCGAAATGGAGTCGGTAACGACGGTGATTTGCGCGAAATGACGGGGGCGGCCCTTATAAATCTCGTCGATCAGGAAGTTATAGATGGGATAGGTGGAGATGACGACGTCCGGCTGCCCCTCAATGAGGAGCTCCTCCATCGCCTTCTTCATCCGGACGAGGGAATCGATGTTGGCTTCGACTAAATGTGTGTTATCGAGCAGGTTGTAGATTCCTTGCCAGAGTTTCGGGGTGCGATTGATGGCGGTAATGTAGGCCTGCCGCATCAATTCGTTGAAGCGGCCATAACAGGAGTCGAAGAGATCCACGATATCCACTTGGGCATCGTCTTCGCCGAGGAACTCGATGGCGTCACGGACGTTACGGGCCGCCGTGTTATGCCCTTCGCCAAAGCCAGCCGTAAAGATAAGGATGCGCTTCACCGGGATTGTGAATAACCTGTCATCCTCCGATTCACAAGACCGCAAATGTTACAGTTCCATGACATGAAAGCGCGAAGAATCGAGGCTTTATCCATGCAGAAGACGAAGAGGAGCCGGTAGGGGTGGCAAAACGCAAGCCGGGTCAATGGAGACTAAAAAGCTCTCTTTAGAAAAAAGTTTGCAATAATTTCATCCTGATACGTTGGTGTTAAGGTGGTTAAAAAATACGCCGATAGCTCTTTTTGAAGCGTTAGGCACAGAAAAAGCTGCTTGCTTTTTAAACCCATAGGAGGATAGATAAAGATATGACAAATACATTGAAACTCGTGCGTGGGGAGACGCTGAGATTCATCCGCGCGGCATTCTGTTGCGCGCTGGTGGCATCAGCCATCGTTCCCGCATTGGCCGGCGACAAAGTCGCGGATAACAAGGAAATCGATAACAAGAAGGTTGTGGAGTACAGCGGAGCCAAGGAATCGAACTGGGCCACTGAACTCAGCAGCGGTATTTTGTTCTCCAACGTCCGTTCGGACACTGCGTACAACACCACGCTGGTGCCGGTACAGCTCGCGGGCGTGCTGAAGATTGACGACGTCTCGCTCGATGAATTCGCCGGTGGCGTTTTCCGTGGCAACACGGAATTCCTCTTCCGTGGCGACTTCTATCAAACCACTTGGGGTCGTGAAAACCACCTCGGCGGCTTGAGCGTGGGTCCCCGCTACAACTTCGTCCAACCCGGCTGGAAGATCGTTCCCTTCGTGGAAGGTACGGTTGGCATCCTGTTCGCGGATTCTGATCCGATCACCCGCCCCGATGGCACGGCCAACGGCTTGGGCCAGGACTTCAACTTCACCTTTGGTGTCGCCATGGGCTTCCGTTACGACATCAATGACGACTGGTACGTGCGTTTGGCGTGCGATTACATGCACGTTTCCAACGCCGGCTTGTCTGAACCCGAGCACCAGAACAAGGCCATCGACGCCCTCGGACCGAAGGTCAGCGTCGGCTACCGCTTCTAATCGGTTTAGCCAGTCTGTTTGATGAAAACCCCCGCCGGATGCAAATCCAGCGGGGGTTTTCTTTTTCCAACACATCATTCCCTCTTCAATCGCTGTGGGGAAATGGTGCCTCGCGCTTGCTTTCAACCCTTCAGGGTGGTTAAGTAGGATTTCTCATGTCATCGACTTCCCCTGCCAAATGGTACAGCTCTTGGCCGTTGCCATTGATTTCTTCGTTACTCTTGCTGATCGTGATGTACGGGTTGGTGCCCTACACCTTCCGCTACAATGTGCAGGAGCCGATTTCGATTTTCCACATGCTCTATCTCTTTTGGACCGGCATGCCCGATTGGGAACATGGCTTGCTGGTCGTGCCGATCAGCCTTGGCTTGTTGTACTGGAAGCGGGAAAAGTATTTCAATACTCCCGTGGCGGGTGACTCCCGGGCCTGGCCGCTTTTTCTGGTCGCCTTCCTTTTTTATTACATCGGTTATAAAGGCGACATCAAACCGCTTGCTTTCGCCTCGATTCAGATTCTGGTGGCAGCACTGGCCATTTGGTTTTATGGCTGGCCGCTCTTCAAGTCGGCGTTGTTCCCGTGGGCCTTTCTCGCGTTTGCCTGGCCGATGCCCGGTCTGGATGGGTTGATCGCCTTTCCGCTGCGCGAATTCATGTCGGCGGTGACGAATTTGTTCCTGAACCTCATTGGCATCCCGGCCTTGCGGGTTGGCACGGCGGTGGTGTCGGCGCCGGACTTTGCGTTGGGCATTCCGCAGGGTCAACGCTTCGCGCTCGATGTGGCGGATCCTTGCAGCGGCATTCGGTCGCTCTTTGCGTTGATGATGGTCACAGCGCTGTATGGCTACGTCACGCTGCCGAAGACATGGCAAAAGATCGCTCTTTTCCTCTGCGCGATGCCGCTGGCTGTTTTCGGAAATTTCATCCGCATGTTGATGCTGACTTTCGGTACCATCATTCTGGGATCCGACATTGCGATCGGACCGGCTGATAAACCGAGCGCTTACCATGAGGCGGCAGGTTTTGTGGTTTTCGGTGCCGCGCTCGCGGGCATGCTCGCGATTGACTGGCTCCTGCAACTGAATTGGCCTCGCGTTCTGGCCGATTTGAAACAATGGGCCGCGACTCCCGCAGAACCCAAACAATAATCATTGGCCATGACTCCCTCTTCTGTTCCCCCTACTGACACCCAACCCGCCGGTCCCACTCTGCTTGAGGCGCCACAGCCCATGTGGCGAGCGGTGGCGGTTGTGGCGGCTGGTCTTTTTGTCGTCGGCCTGTGCCTGCTTTCCGGCCGACCGAAATCGTCCAGCGAAGCGGGCGTGGTGATGGATCTCCCCTACCGCCTTGCCAGTTATTGGGGTTCGCGGGAAGAAATCAGCATGGCGGAAAAACTCGTTTTGCCGCCGGACACCGTGATCGAACGCAAAGTCTATGACTCGCTCATCGGCGACAAGATTCTCTGCTCCATCGTGCTCAGCGGTGTGGAGCGGCGCAGTATCCACCGGCCGGAAATTTGTCTTCCCGGGCAGGGCTGGACCATTCGCACTTCAAGCGTCGTGCCGGTCAAACTCGATTCCGGCAAAACGCTCAACGTGAAACAACTTTTGCTCGACCGCGAGGTTCCAGTGGCTCCGGGCCGCACCCAGAAAATTCAATCGGTCTATTACTATTGGTTTGTGGGCAATAACATCACCACGCCCGAGCATTACATTCGCGTGTTTTATTCCAGCTGGGATCTGCTTGTGCACAATATCAATCACCGCTGGGCCTATGTGATCGTGACTTCCCTGGTCACGAAAACCGTGCGCAGCGACGGAAAGAATCTTGAGGAGACTGAAAGCATGCTCAAGGATTTCATTCGCATGGTGGTGCCAAAGTTCCAGAAATCGGAAATGTCGCCGGAGGCGTTGAAGCTCGCCCCGCCCGCTCCGACCGGAAAATAGCAGCAGGCGGCTGGCTGTGGACCGGTTCTTGGTAGACCGCCTCGTGATATGACGAGGGATGCGAACCGCGCGGATTTTGTAGGGCGTGATTGTATCGCGTCGCAGCGGCTACAGTAAGGCACAGACTGTCAGCGTGGATTCGATTGGCATCGACCACGCTTTTCACGCATCTCGGCGCGTTCTATTTTTGAATCAACACGGACTGACCCGCCTGGGCGCTGAGCTGCTTGCCAGCAGAACCTTGATTGGCGCAAATCTCCAGCAGGCCTTGGCTGCCGACCAGCACGGCGATGCGGCCCTTCTGGACATCGGCGAAGGTTTTCACCAATGGCGCGCTGAATGTTTGCTTGCCGAGGGTAATGCGCAGGAGCACGCCCTCTTTCAAGTTGGGATCCATCGATGCGGGAATATTGGTGATGATGTTGCCGTAATGATCTACATGCCAGACTTCGCCCGAGAGATTCGGCCCATTCACCGCCGCTGCGCGGTAGGGCAACAGGATCACATCCTTTTTGGTCAGGGCCGAGCCAATCGAATCCGCCGGAACACCGTCAGCCAGATGGGCGGCCACGGGGCCGAAGACATCGCGGCCATGATCCGTGGCGGACATCACCCCTTTGCGGTAATAGCCCGGCCGATCCAGTTTCCACGCCTTGGCGAAACCTTCGCGTTCCATGACTAGGGTGAGCAGGCCATTGTTCGGAGCGATGTAGTACTTGCCCGCGTTGGTCTGCACCATGATGGCCGAGCGAGTCGTGCCGACGCCGGGATCGACTGCCGCGACGAAGATGGTGTTGGCCGGAAATTCGGCGGACGATTGGCTTAGCAGGTAAGCGGCCTGCATCAGGTTAAAGGGCTCAATCTCGTGTGTCAGGTCGAGTAGACGGACATTCGGATTCACCGTGAGGATGGCCCCTTTCATCTCGGCCACAAAGGCGTCACTGAGTCCGTAGTCAGTCAGGAGGGCGATGAGTGGGATTTGATTCTCCGCATGCTTTTTATGGCTGTTGCACGCGGTGAATCCGACTGCAATGAGCATGACCATCGTCACGACGACGAACCGCATTCCTTGACGCATCATTTTGAAATCCTGGGTGAACGGGGGTTGATTTCGCTTCCTGCCAAAACTCCCGCAGCGAAGCGCGGGAAATATCCTGATGAGATACTCAGGAGCGGGCTCAATTACAAGCTTTAACCAGTGGAAACTCTGAAGCAACACCCCCCGTCCGGGCGGGCGCTAGCTTGGCTTGGTCGGAGCTTTCATGTGGGGGTAGAGGCCGGGGCAGCAACCGATCTGCTCGACGAAGGCCTTATTGAAAGCGCTGAGGCTGGAGTAACCCACCATCATGGCCACCTCGGTGACGCTCTTGCCGCCACCGCGTAATAATTCCGCGGCGCGTTCAATGCGGCGCAGGCGAATGAAACGCGGGATGGATAGACCCATTTTCTGTGAGAAAAGTCGGCTTAAATGAAAAACGCTGCAACCAACCTCGGCCGCGAGCATTTCCAGTGAGGGCGGATTTTCGTAATCGCGTTCGAGCCAGAAGACCACGCGCGCCAGACGGTCACGATTCTCTCGCTCGTGTTTCTCGCTCCATGGCTCTACAGGTTTGTCTTCGCGAAAGAGGACTTGGGCGAGCACATCGAGAATCTTTCCCTGATACCAGATGCCCTGTGCGGTCGCGGCGACGGGTGGCTCGAGCAGGTAGAGCCGGATGTTCAGCAGCGTGATCGGCATGGGTAGAATTTCCAGAAACGGTTTTCCCACTGTGCCATCGGATTCCAGAAAGCGGCGCACACCGGGTTTGAGGGCCGCCGCGATAGGTGCGAAATGGGCGCGGAGATAGTCCGGAGAAAGTTCGATGGTGAGAAAACGATGCAGCGAACCGGCCAGTCTTTGCGCGGGTAGCGCCGTTCCATTGGCTGCGTAGAGGGCGACATCCCCGGCGGCGAGAGCATGCGTTTTTTCGCCCGCCTGCCATTGGGCCTGACCGGAAAAATTCAGACAGACTTCCAGGCTGCCGGGATGAAAGCTCGGCGACCAATCAAGATCCTGGCCGAGATGGAAATCATGCCATTCGAGACTGACTCCGCTGGACGCGAAGCTGCCATGCAGCGGGCGCCAGACGCCGCTGATCTGCTTCCACACCGGTTGTTCCAGAAACGGGTCAGCGACTGACTCGTCTGGCGACAACGAGGGATTCCCGGGTACAGGAGGTTCATTCACTCGATATAGGTTGACCGGCATCAGCCTAACGCAGAACACCGGGATCCGCTTTCCGGCAGTTGCGATTTTTTAGCTGCGCGTTGCGCTCGCGCTGCAATTCGGGGCGATGCGCGGGGGGCGTCAGGGAATCATATAATTCGGATCGTTCTGCGCGGCGGCATTCTTGCTCCACAAGCGCATATCGCGCAATTCCTCGATGGTCTGCAACCGAACGCTGCCATCGGTGTAAGCACAAACGGCGATGCCATCGTGGCGTGCGTCCACAGAACCGTAGAGCGCTGGGTTGGTCTTGGTGGTCCACGGCGTGGGGATCCAGTTGGCGACTTTGAGGTGGGGTGGGGAAAGAACGTTGAATCCGTCGACGCGGACATTGCCGAGCTGGCCACCGGCCGAAGCAAAAACGAGCAGCGGAGATTCGGTTTGAGCGGCCCGCGTGGCGCAATCCTCCGCATACTCGAGGCGGTTGGATTCGTCGATAGAGCCGCCGACAAAATTCACATTCATGCCGAAAGCGGGAAAGGTGCTGACCATGTATTCATACATGCCGCTGCCGCGCGGTGTGCTTTTTTCAATCTGTCGGCTGTTCTCCTTGAGGAGAAGGGTGCCATCCAGATTGTATTCCATATAGGCGCCAAGGCGGTAGGGAAAGCGATTGCAGGTGTGGCCGTTGATGGTCTTGCCGCTGGGCAGCGTGATGGATTTCACGCGGCCGTCCATCCCGGCGAGCCATTGTCCATCGTTATCGGTGGCGGCGGTGAGGTAGGTGATGATGAGTTTGTGCGCGGCGGCCGTTTCCTTGAGACAGCGGCGGTTTTTCAGCGCCTTGTCAAATCCGGCCATGGACATCGTCACCACGATGACGACGACCGCCGTGGTGACAAGGGTCTCCACCAGAGTGAAGGCGCGTTGCGCGACGCGATGGCGTGGGAATCGATGGGTAGCGTGCATGCTCCATCCCTAACACTACCGGGTATTCCGTGCTTCCTTGGGATTGCGGCTGGGCTGCTGCTCCTTGCTCGCGAGTCCGTCTGCCCGTCGATCATCGCAACCGCCCCGCAACTTCGAGCAATCGTGGCACAAGCCGAAGACAGCGCGCGTCTTCGCTTTCGCTTACGGTACGCCGCATGAAAACAACGATCACTCCGCTCTGCACCGCGCTGTGTCTGGCCGTTCTGGTCTGGCTTGGCTTGGCGATCCCCTCGTATGCGACTGCTGTCGACGACGCGGCTCCGCAAACCATCTCCCTCACCGGCAATACCAGCTTCGATGGCTGGAGCAACGCCGGTCTGACCGCAGGCTCGAATCCGGGTTTCCCTGGTTTCTTCACTTCCACGACGGCGTGGCCCAGCGCCATCGGCTCCAACGTGGCAGGTAGCGGTGATGCAACGCTGAATAAAGCCGCGAATGGTGCGGGTGGCGGACCTTATCCTGCGAGCGGCTCGCTCTACTTCGCCAGCTTTGGAGATGTACCGAACACCTTTGGCGGCAGTCTCGCGGTGACGGAGGCGACCCCCTTGGCTGATTTGAAGACAATTGTCTTCCAACTCGAGATCGGTGAGGCGTGGACCTACGATCTCTACAATCATGCGCTGCCCACGCTCACCTACACGTACAATGACGGAACGGGCGACGTTACGGTGTCCGGCGTGGCGGCGGATTTCTCCTCAGTCCTGGTCAAGGCGGATAACGGCACGGTGGAGATGCCCTCCGGCACGGAGACAGTCTATGTCAATCTCTATGCCCTGCAGTGGGACTTGAGCGCCGTCAACGGCGAGATCACGAACTTCAGCATCGAGTTCAGCGGCGTCGAGCATGCGCAGGTCTACGCCATGCAACTCGATCAAGGCGACACCATGGTGCAGGTGGTTCCGGAGCCGTCGACCTATGCGATGATCGTGGCAGGCTGTGCCATGTTGCTCTGGCGGATGCGTCGTCGCGAAATGGTGGCCATTTGATTTTCTGATTTTTTGTCGGCACGCAAACTCCCTCTGTCGTCCCTCCCCGGACGATGGGGGGAGTTTTTTTTCGGTTGTCTCGCTTTCAAAAAAAATTGCGCTTCCTCGGGATTGCTTTCTCTTAACTCCTACTTGCGTGCTGGTCCGTCTGTCATTCGATCATCGTAATCGTCCCGCAACTTCGAGCAATCGCCGCACAAGCCGAAGACAGCGCGAATCCCCGCTTTCCCCTACGGTACGCCGTATGAAATCACCGATCCGCCAAATTGGCGCCGTGCTTTGCCTGACCGTTCTGGTCGGTTGGGCCGCGGCATCCACCACCTACGCCGACGCTATCAGCGATGCGGCACCTCAAACCATCACCCTCAGCGGTACGACCAGCTTCGATGGCTGGGCCAGCTTCAGCAACACCACGATGACCGGCTATGGCAGCTATCCCGGCACTGGCGCGTGGACTGGAACGTACGGCTCTTCCGTCGTCGGTACGATCGGCTCGAATGTGGTCGGTAGTGCTGACGCCTACCTTAGCAAGGTTTCCAACGGGACTGGGGGTGGCCCTTATGTGGGGGGATCGAGCATCTACTTCGGCGGCAGCAGCACTGTGGCGAATACGAATGGCGGCGCGCTCGCGATCACCGATGAGACACCGCTCTTGGGATTGGAAACGATCGTGCTGCAACTGGAAATCGGTCAAGTCTACGGCCACAGTTTCTTTAATGATGCGTTGCCGACGCTGACCTACACGTACAACGACGGCACTGGCGATGTCACCGTTTCCAGCGTGGCGTCCACCTACTCGAATATACTCGTGCAGGTGCAAAACGGCACGATGATGGGCGAACCGGTCTACGTCAATCTCTACGCATTGCAGTGGGACCTCAGCGCGGTCACAGGCGAGATCATCGACTACACGATCAACTTCAACGCCGTGCAACATGCGCAGGTTTACGCCGCGCAAGTGAATCAGAGCGACACGATGACCCAGGCCGTTCCCGAGCCGTCCACTTACGCGATGCTTATCGCGGGCAGTGCCATGTTGTTCTGGCGGATGCGCCGTCGCGAATCCCTCGCATAACAACTTCATTCGGCTTCTTCTCTTCGATGTGATCCATCGGAGAGAAGGAGTCAACACTCCATCTCAACCCTACACCTCTCACTCCATATGAATACGCCCGCTCTCGAAATGCCCTCAACGTTGTGCCGCAAGAAATCGTGGGTCTCGGGTTCGCTCCACCCGGTGACGCGGCAACGCCGCCGACAAGCCTTTCTGCTGTGGGTGCTGTGCGCGCTTAGTTTCGGCGTGGTGCTCTTTAGCCTGACGGTGCGATGAACGCCGCGACGACTCTTCGCGCCGCGCGACGGTGCACCGTCGCGGTGGGCGGGCTGGGCGGATTGATCCTGTGTGGTCATATCGCGCAGGCATTCCTCATCGGCCTGGTTGTCGACGACATGCTGCGTCATCGCACGCCTTCGGCGACTTTCTTCGCCTCCTTTATTTCACTGCTTGTTTTGCGTGCGGCCCTAGGCGGACTCGCCCGGTTGGCGGCGCATCATGCCGCGGCGCGGGCGAAAATGGATTTGCGCGACGCGCTTTACCGCAAGACTCTCGCGCAAGGGCCTGCTGCGTTGACGAAATCACGCACGGGCGAAATCGTGAACGAATCGGTGGAGGGCTTGGAAGCGCTCGACGTTTACTACGGTCTCTACCTGCCGCAATTTTATGTAAGCTTGGCGGCACCGGTGTTGTTATGTGGTGCGATGGCGTGGCTCGATTGGAAAACCGGATTGCTGCTGCTTGTTTCCGCTCCGCTGGCGCCGCTGTTGCTGGGTTTGGTGCAGGGCCGCTTTCGTTCGATCACGCAGCGCTATTACGCTTCGGCGAATCGATTGAGCGCGCAATTCCTGGATAGTCTTCAGGGCTTGCCCACGTTGAAGATGTTCAATCGCGCTAAAACGCATGGCGAAGCGATCCGCGCTGAAAGCGACGCGCTTCGCCGTGAGACGATGGGGCTGCTCGCATTGAATCAGATAGTGATTTTTATCATGGACTGGGGTTTCGCTCTTGGCGCGATCACGGCGGCGTTTGTCGTCTCGGCGTGGCGTTGGGAGGCCGGGGCATTGTCCTTGGGCGGCGCGGTGACCGTGATCCTGTTGAGCGTGGAATTCGTGCGCCAACTCAATCTCATCGGCGCATTCATCTTCGCTGGGGCGATGGGTCGCCGAATGCTGGCCCGGGTGAAGGAGCGACTCGATGAACCGGCGGCGCGCGCGTCTACATCCCGAGTTGCCGCAACATTACCGGGAGCCATGCCAGTCATTAATTTTGAAAATGTAACCTTCGCTCATGCGACGGATTTGCCTCCGGTGCTGGAACGCGCGACGTTTTCCATTACGCCCGGTGAGTTTGTGGTTTTGACTGGTCCAAGCGGAGCCGGAAAAAGCACGCTGCTGAATTTGCTCCTCCGTTTTCTCGAGCCGCAACACGGCTCGATCCGGCTCGATCACGCCGAGTTGAATTCGATTCCGCGCGCGATCCTGTGCAAAAAAATCGCACTCGTGGCGCAAGATCCGTATCTTTTTCACGGTTCCATCGCGGACAATCTGCGCGTTGCGAAACCCGATGCGAGCTTGGAGGAAATGGTGGCGGTGATGAAGATCGTCGAGCTGCACGATTTCATCCGTCAGCTTCCGCAAGGTTATCAAACACCCGTGGGTGAACGCGCCTTGTCGCTTAGTGGTGGTCAACGCCAGCGGCTGGCACTCGCTCGCGCCCTGCTGCAGAATACTCCCATTCTGCTTCTCGACGAAGCGACCGCGCAGGTGGATCGCGCCACGGCGCTGTTGTTGAACGAAACGCTGGTCCGTCTGGCTGGAGAAAAAACCGTGCTCCTGATCACGCATCAGCCGGAGATGTTCTGCCGTGCGGACCGGGTCTGGCATTTGGAAGAGGGACAACTCACCGACATCACGCACGGTCATCCCCTGGAGAAAGCCGCGTGAAAACGGAATTTAACAACGGGGCCACGCTCGGACAATTACTCCGCTTTCTGCGCCCCTTGCGCGCGCTGATGGCGTTCTCGATCACGATGCGGATTCTCAACCAAAGCCTCGGCATCGCATTGATCACCGGCGCTTGCGCGGGCGTGATGGTGATGGCCGGTCACGCGCTGTCCGGCGGTTATGCATCGGTCTCGTTGGGAACGATTGCGTTTGCCCTCGGGATGATCGGATTGGTGAAGGGCCTTTGCCGCTACCTCGAGCAATTTTCCGGTCACGCCGTGGCGTTTCATTTGCTCTCCCTGTTGCGGCATCGACTTTATGAGCGGCTCGAATTGCTCGCTCCGGCGGGACTGGGTCATCTCCGCAGTGGCGACGTGATTTCGCGCGTGATTTCCGATGTGGACCGGATGGAAATTTTCTATGCGCACACCATCGCTCCCGCATTGACGGCAATTGTGGTGCCACCTTTGACACTCCTCGCACTGACGTTCCTCGATGTACGGCTCGCGCTCAGTCTCGTTCCGTTTCTGCTCGCGGTGGGTGTGCTGGTGCCGTGGGGCACCTATCGGCTCGGTCGACGCTCGGCGGAGCAAAGCCGCGCAGCCGTGGCGGAACTGAATGCGCATTTCGTCGACAGCATGCAAGGTGTCCGCGATGTGATCGCCTCCGGCTACGAAACGGAGCGGTTGGCGGAAATCCGGCGGCGCGGCGAGCGGCTGGCGTACCATCAGCTCGGCCTTGCTCGCGCGGGTGCGTGGCAGATCATGCTCAGCGATCTGCTGATCGGTCTCGGGATCGTCACGGCCCTGTATCTTGGCACGCAGGCGGTGACCGCGGGAACGTTGACCGCGCTGGAACTGGTCATGGCCATTACCCTTGTCATCGGCGCTTTCGTGCCGCTTCTTGGCATCAGCAATTTGATTCCTGATCTCGCACAAGCGTTGAGCGGGGCACAACGGCTTTTCGACCTCATGAATCAGCAACCGGAAATTGATGAGCAGGAGGGATTGTGCGACGTGGACCTGAGCGAGGCCACGCTCACTTTCCGGAATGTCTCGTTTGCTTACCGAAGTCGGCCGGATCAGCCCGTTCTCCGCGAGGTTTCATTTGTGATTGCACCCGGCGAAACCGTTGCGCTCGTCGGTCCGAGCGGCACTGGAAAAAGTACGATCGTGCAGTTGTTGTTGCGTTTTTGGGAGCCCGGTACGGGGGTGATCTGGCTTGGCGGCCATCGGATTGATCACCTCGCACCGGAGCTCCTCCGCGCCCACATCGCCGTCGTCTCGCAACACACGCATCTGTTCCGTGTCTCGATCCGCGACAATCTGCGCTTGGCGAAAACCGATGCGACGGAGGACGAGTTGATCGCCGCTGCACGACTCGCCAATCTGCACGATTTCATCCGCGCCTTGCCGCAAGGATACAACACGATGGTTGGCGAAATGGGCGCGACCTTGTCGGGTGGTCAACGTCAGCGCATGGCCATTGCCCGCGCGATCCTGAAGGACGCCCCGTTCCTCATTCTCGATGAAGCGACTGCGCATCTCGATGCGGACAACGAGCAGTCGATTCTGCAATCGCTCCGCGTCTGGCTGGCCCAACCGTGCCGTCATGGGCGACGGACGCTTTTGGTCATCGCGCACCGTGCCTCGAGCATTGCGCAGGCGGACCGGATTTTGCGATTGGAAGAAGGGCGGATCGTGGAGGAATTCAGTTCGCCCGGAAATTCAAATACAACAGCGTTCCGAGAAGCATGAGCACATGAAGCGTCAACCACACGCGATGGTGCAGCGAGTAAAGCAACAGTCGCGTGCCGCAGCTCGGCCGCGCCACCGAAAACGCGCGCGTCCATACGTCGACATACGCCACGACGCACCAGAACACCCAGTACCAGAAGATCGGGTTCAACCGAAACGCGTCCGCCACGCGACCCGCCAGCAGGGCGTAGCAGGCGCGCGTGGAGCCGCACATGGGGCACGATACGCCGAGGTATTCGTGGAAGGGACAGGGCGGCATGGGCCACCCAAAAAACAGCCAGCCCGCCCCCGCCACGCTGATAGCGAGCGCCACGACCAGATTGGCGGGCGATTTTATTTCGACGGGAAGAATTCCCATTCGCCCAACTTCCGCTTTTGCTGGATCGAGTAGCACATCCAGTAATCGACGATGACGACAATACTGCCCACGCCGCCGGTGCAGAGGGAAACGAGGAACCAGATCCAGCCCTTGGCGGTTTGACCCCACTGCATGAAGCCGATCGGAAAGCAGCACAGGAACCACAGGATGGCAGGACCGATATTGAGGGACTGTTTGTTTTCCTGCACGGGCGGCGGTGTGCTCGGCAAGGGGGCGGAACCGGCCGGGGCTTGGGTGATGAGCAGGTTCTTGAACGGCTGCCATTGGCTGCCGCCCTCTTCGACCACATAGGTCTCGGCCTGCACAACGCCGCTCAGGTTAAGCTGCTTGAGTTGCTCCAGCGTATATGGTCCGACCGGCTGGTTGTTGCTATCCGCGTAGTAGTACATCATGTGACCCCCCTTTTGGTGTGATGAGATTGCTGACCGCAGGCCGTCGCAGCCTGCCTGCACGGACGATTACCACAGGGCGCGCGCCGGGGAAAGATTTAACTCGGGGCGAAATTGGCATTCCACCTGCAAGTCTCTCGTTCCATCAACTGCCACAGGAAAAACAATTCGACCCCTGTCGTGGATCGACTCCGGTCGTGTTGCGATTGTAAACAACCCTGTTTCCCAAACCTGACATACCCCTATGAACCCCACCGCCGCGTGCACCCAGCCCCTTGTGATTTCCACCGCGACACCCGTCCCGGTTGCTCCGCCCCGCGTCGTCCAGCCGCCCACGGTCGTGGCGTCGCTCCAGAAACACTCCGTCGCCCAATGCCGCGCGCAACTCCATTACCGGTCGCAGAGCGATTATCATCCCAAGCCGATGGATCGCAATGCCGTGACGCAGCCGCTGCAGTGGCCACGCGTGTGAGGTGGGCATGAAAAAGGCGGTACAATACATGTACCGCCTTTTCCTAAAATATTCGGGACTCAACCCCGCTAGACCATGCCGAGCTTGGCTTTGCCTTCGGGCGAGATGCGTTCTGCGCTCCACGGCGGATCCCAGACCAAGCCCACTTCTGCTTCCGTGACGCCGGGTACGGTGAGGATGCGCATTTGCGCGTCCGCCGCGATGGAGGGGCCCATGCCGCAGCCGGGGGCGGTAAGGGTCATCTTGGCTTCAACACGATTGCCGCCGCCTTCGATGGGTTTGACTTCGAGGCTGTAGATCAGGCCGAGGTCGACGATATTGACCGGGATTTCCGGGTCATAGACATTCTTGAGCTGTTGCCAGACGAGTTCTTCGTCCACCGGTCCCTCAAAGGTGGGAGCGCTTTGCGCGGCGGCCGCTGCCTCCGCTTCCTTGCCGAGCGCGTCGGCGTCTTTGGCGAGAATGCGGTAGAGTCCAGCTTGGGATTGCACGACAACGGTGAAGGTGCCGCCCAAGGCTTGTGTGATGATCACAGGCGCGTCCTTCGACAAAGTAATCTTGACCCCGCTCGGGATCTGGATGGCTTCGACGTCGCGGGTGAGGAGGATGACGCTACTTTCGCTCATAGCCATTACCTTTGCCGCATTTATGAACTTGTCAAGCCAGCGTGACGCCGGACCCCATAAACCTGACGCCACCAGTGGATCATTATGCGCAATGACGGCGAATTACGCGAGCCATGTCGCCGGATGCAGGGCTCAACCCTGCCGCTGGCTAAGGTTGATATTATGCGCCACCTCTGGCATGGTAGAGAGCTCAACCCTTCTAACAGAAAGTAAGTGATTCCCATGAGTCTCGTGACACAGATCGATGCCGATATTAAACAAGCCATGCTCAGCAAGGACACCGAGAAGCTCTCCGTCCTGCGCATGTTGAAGTCCTCGGTGAAATATGCCGCCATCGAAAAGGGCGGTGCCGACTTTGTCCCCGGCGATGCGGAAGTGATCACCGTCGTGCGTCGGGAGCTGAAGAAGCGTCAGGATTCCATCGAAAGTTTTACCAAGGCCAACCGCACCGATCTGGCCGATAAGGAAGCCAAGGAACTCACCGTTCTCCAAGCCTACCTCCCTGCCGGCCTGAGCGAAGCGGAGATGGAGCAAATCGTGAAGGACGCCATTGCTGAAGTCGGCGCCACCACCAAAGCGCAAATGGGCGCGGTGATGAAAGCCGCCCAAGCCAAGGCCGCCGGTCGTGCCGATGGTAAAACCCTTAGCTCTCTCGTGCAAAAACTCCTGAAATAATCCCGGAGGACTCCGTCCTCCCAACCTCCTGCCAAAGGGTATGATACCCTTTGGAAACCCCAACTTGCGTTTGGTTTTTTTCCGCAGCAGAAAAAAGCAAAACGCAAAGTGAGGATTCTCAAGGAAATCATTTCCTTGAGCGGGGGTTTGGGGACAGCGCCCCCACATCTATGACAGATCGATATTGGCTCATTGCGGCAACCGTGACGTACCTGATCAGTGCGGCATGGGGGATTTACGCCCTTGGCGCGCGTCGGTCCGCGTCCACGCCGTGGCACGATTCGATCCTCGTGCTGGGTTTGATTTTCAGTTCCATCTTTCTCTACGAACGCGGCGAAGTGATCCGGCATTGTCCCATCACCAATTTATTTGAAGTCGTCGCCTTCTTTACCTGGTCGCTGGTCCTCACCTACCTCGTGATCGGCCCTGTCTACCGCATGTCTATTTTGGGCACCTTCACCGCCCCGCTGGTGTTCTGCCTCAACTTTCTCGCACTTGTCGCGCCAATCGATATTCCCAGCAATCGCCCGCCTCTGGGCTGGGTGCTGGAACTTCATGCCTGCCTGAGCATCCTCGGTTTTGGCATGCTTGGCGTTGCCGCTCTCGCGGGGATGATGTACCTGATCCAAGAACGGCAGCTCAAGCGCCGCTCGCTGGATCACTGGTTCTATAATCTTCCCGCCATGGGACAACTCGAGCGCGTCCATCGGCTCGTTTTGAAATGGGCATTTCTCATTTTCAGTGGTGGCATGGCGCTCGGCTTTTTCATTCCGCACGAAAGCACGCTCGACTGGGTGAAGGTCTTTTGGTCGGCGGCGGTGTGGCTGCTATACGGGGGACTCCTCCTCGCTCCCAAATTTCTGCCGTTGAGTCACAAGAAAGTTGCCTGGGCTTCCGTGGCTGGGTACGTCTTCGTCCTCCTTACCTTCTGGGGCATCAACTCCCTCTCGCAGGACCATCGTTTCTCGCTTCCCACCGATTTCGCGACGCATCCCGTCACGAGGGAGGTGGCGTTGTGAGCGCGCATCTCGTCTGCGGCGGCCTGACCTTTGCCGAAGCGCCCGTGGAAGTGCGCGAACGCGTCGCGTTCCTGCCGCACGACATTCCCGAAGCGCTGACGGAGATGAAGCAGGAGCTCGGTCTCACCGAAGCGGTACTGGTCTCCACCTGCAACCGGGTCGAATATTTTGGCGCGACGAATACCCCGCAGCGCGCCGCCGAATCGTGGCCGCTTTTTTTGAAGAACTATCACGTTCTGGATACCGACGTCGTACTTCCGTCGTTTCAATATCAGGATGAGCAATGCATCGCGCATTTGTTCGAGGTTGCCTCGGGACTCAAATCAATGGTCGTGGGCGAAACCGAAATCTTCGGCCAACTCAAGAGTGCGTATGAAATTGCGCAGAAAAACGGCGCCACCGGAAAGTGGCTCAACCGTCTGTTCCAATCCTCTTTCGCGGCCGCCAAGGAAGTGCGCACGCATACCGGCATCACCCGCGGCAGCGTCTCGGTGGGTTCGGTCGCGGTGGAACTGGCGGAAAAAATATTTGGCGCGCTTGAGGGCCGCACGGTGATGATCATGGGCGCGGGCGATACCAGCGAAAAGACCGCCCGCTCATTGCAGAGCCGTGGCGTCCGCTCCATCATGGTCGCGAACCGCACCTACGACCGTGCGGAAAAACTCGCGGGAGAACTCGGCGGCAAGGCGATTCACTGGGATACTTGGGAAAGCGAAGCGATCGATGTCGACATCATCATCAGCTCCACCAGCGCACCGCACTACGTTCTCACTCGCGAGAAATTGCTGCACATGCTCAGGCAGCGCGAACCTCGTCCGCTCTTTCTGATCGATCTGGCCGTGCCGCGCGATTTCGAACCCTCGGTCAATTTGCTCGACGATGTCTATCTCTACGATATCGACGATTTGCAATCGATCGCGCAACGCCATTTGGACGAACGTCTCACCGAGATCGAACGCAGCCGGGAGATTTTGAAACCGCACATCACTCGCTACACCACGTGGGCCACGCAGCAACTCGAACCCCACAACCGCCACTCATGAAAGCGAAACCCGTCATCGTCGGCACACGCGGCAGCGGCCTCGCTCTCGCGCAAACGACAAGCCTTTTATGCCAGCTGTCCGCCGCTTGTCCGGGCTATACCTTTCAAATCAAGGTGATCAAAACGACCGGAGATCGACTATCGGAATTGAATTCTCCAGAACTACCGTCTGGCAAGGGCATCTTCACCGCAGAAATTGAACAGGCCTTGCTGCGCGGGGAAATTGATCTCGCCGTGCACAGTCTCAAGGATCTTCCCGTCGACATCGGCAGCGACCTCGTGATTGGTGCGATTCCGAAACGGGCTGATGCCCGCGATGTCCTGATCACACGCGAACCCGTCGCCTCCCTCGCTGAACTGCCTCATGGTGCCATTGTTGCCACGGGCAGTCCGCGTCGCGCCGCGCAATTGCTTCGCCAGCGGCCCGACCTTCACACGGCGGGAATTCGCGGCAATATCGACACCCGTTTGCGCAAACTCCGCGAAAATCCCGAGTGGAACGGACTTCTCCTTGCTGCCGCAGGTCTCGCGCGATTGGAACCGGATGTGAACGGCCTCACTGTCACCCCGCTGCCGCTGGAGCAAGTCCTGCCCGCGCCGGGTCAGGGCGCACTCGCGCTACAGATTCGCGCGAACGACGAATTTCACCGTGAACTGCTCGCGAAAGTACATGATACCGATACCGCGGCCTGCGTGGACGCGGAGCGCGGTTTTCTCGCCGGGCTGGGCGGCGGTTGTCAGGCACCCGTGGCAGCGTCTGCTTCCATCGAGAATGGAGTCTTGCATCTTCACGGCATTGCGTGGCTGAACAACGCACCAGAGCCGCGCCTAGGCGACACGCAGGGTGATCCGCAGCAGGCGCGGGAACTCGGTCGTGCGCTGGCGCAGCAGTTACTTGCATAAACCCATGGCCACTCTCACCAAAACATTTCTCGTTGGCGCGGGACCGGGCGATCTCGGACTTGTCACCTTGCGCGCCCGCACACTCATCGAGCGCGCTGATGTGATTCTCTATGATTATCTCTGCAATCCCGACATGCTGCGCTGGGCGAAGCCCGATGTAGAAAAAATCTATGTCGGCAAAAGCGCGGGCAATCACGCGTTACCGCAGGAAGAGATCAATGCCCTGCTCGTGAAACTGACCGGTACGGGCAAAGTGGTCGTCCGCCTTAAGGGCGGCGATCCCTACGTCTTTGGTCGCGGTGGCGAGGAAGCGCAGGTTCTCGCTGCGGCGGGATATTCATTCGAAGTGGTACCTGGCATTACCTCCTCCATTGCCGCTCCCGCCTATGCGGGCATTCCGGTCACGCATCGCGATTGCACCTCGAGTTTCACCGTCATCACCGGCCACGAAGATCCAACCAAGGAAAACTCCGCGCTCGACTGGCGCGCTCTGGCGTTGGATCGCGGAACGAAGATTTTTCTGATGGGCGTGGAACGGCTTCCGCAAATCACGCAACGATTGATCGCGGAAGGAGCCAATCCCGCCACGCCTGTGGCTCTGGTACGCTGGGGCACAACGGGACGGCAGGAATCCATCGACGGCACGCTCGCGACCATCGCGGGAATCGTATTTGCTCGCGGATTCAAGGCTCCTGCCGTGACCATTATCGGCGAGGTGGTTTCTCTGCGCGAGACGTTGAACTGGTTCGAGCGGCGTCCGCTCTTTGGTCAACGCATCGTCGTCACGCGCACGCGATCCCAGGCGAGCGCGCTTTCGGAACAATTACGTGAACTGGGCGCGGAAGTTTTGGAAATTCCCACCATCCGCATTCTGCCGCGCGTCCTTCCTGCTGAAGCCACGGCGCAACTCGAAAATCTCTCTGCCCATCAGGACTGGATCGTCTTCACGAGCCCGAACGCGGTGGATCATTTCTTTACGGCATTCTTCGCTGTGCAAGCCGATTTGCGTGCGCTCGGTGCGGTGAAGATCGCGGCAGTTGGTCCGGCCACGGCGGCGAAACTCACTGCGCTCCATCTGCAAATCGCGAAGCAGCCGAAGGAATTCACCACCGAAGCTCTGGCCGCCGCCTTCACGGAAGCCGAGACGCGCGGTCAACGTTTTCTTCTTCCGCGTAGTAATCTCGCGAATCCGATTCTCACTCAGCAACTCCTCGTGCACGGCGGCCAGGTGACCGAGTGGACCGTCTATGACACGGTACCGGAGACGTTGGATGAGAACGGAGCACGCGCGCGATTTCTCGAGGAGGGCGCTGACTGGATCACCTTCACGAGTTCAAGCACCGTCGAGAATTGGCATGCACTGCAACTTCATCCTGTTGCCGGAGCACGTTCACCGCGCCATGCCAGCATTGGCCCGGTGACCAGCGCGACCTTGCGCCAACTCGGATACACAGTTGATCTCGAAGCAAAGTCCTATACGATAGCTGGGTTGATCGATAGCTTGTTAAGTCATCCTAGAAAGTAAATCCTATGCCTACATACGAAGACTATAAAGACGATGGCGACGGTGCTCTGGCGATTGGTGAACTGGAAGAGGCGGTCGCTTGCTATACAAAAGCTGTTGAGGCCAAGCCGGATTATTTCGACGGCTGGCATGCCCTTGGTATGGCGTTGATGAAGATGGGCAAATATCCCGAAGCCATTCAGGCTGGGCTCAAGGCGACGGAAATCGATCCGAATAATCAGTTTGGCTGGACCAGTCTCTCGCTCGCCTACGTACGCAATAACCAGATTGCCGAGGCCGAAGCAGCCGGGGGTAAAGCGAAGATTATCTCGTGGGGCGGCAAGGTGAAGATTGATCCGAAACCCTGATGATTCTCCGGTAAGTCTTCATACCAAACCCTATAAATAGTAAATTTGGTAACGTAGATTTCACATATTAGAACACCGTGAGACCCTGTGAAACCTTCATTTTCTACATGGCATTTTGCCCGATCTCATATCCCGCTTTTTGATTCAATATACTGAAGCTTCGATGGGCGCTCGTATTGAATCGCTTGCCTTCTCTATGCGTTCTGTATAGGTTTCTATAATGAAATTAAGCAATCTCTCGAGTGCGCAGCTGAATCAGATCGCGCGCTTGATCGCCAAAAAAGAAACCCTTCTCACCCGTCTCGTCAAGATTGACGCGGAATTGGCCAAGTTCGAAGGTGGTCCCCTCGCTGCGGTGACTTCTGCCAAAGTTACTGGAGTTCGCAAAGCCCGTAAGGGCGGCGTGAAGCTCAAGGATTCCATCCTGAAAGCTCTGGCTGCTGCCGGTGCGAAGGGCGTTAAAGTCGGAGATCTTGCCAAGAAGCTTGGTGTGAAACCCGGCAACGTCTTCAGCTGGTTCTATACGACCGGCAAGAAGAACAGCGCGATCAAGAAAGTGGGCGAAGCCCGCTACGCGCTCACTAAATAAGTCTCGCGACTTATCAAAAAGGCGGAACCTTCCACGGTTCCGCCTTTTTCTTTGCAGGAAGAAGTCCTCCAAATGTTAGGCGGGTTCGGCTGGGATTTCCTGTGGATCGGCGAGGAGGAATTCCAGATCGGCCTTGGTCAGGCTGCCGGCGAAGCCTTGTTCGCCGAGGACATCCTGCACCAGTTGCGCCTTGCTCTGCTGCAGGTGCCAGATCTTTTCTTCGACCGTATCGCGGGTGACGAGGCGGTAGGCGATAACCGTGCGGTCTTGCCCGATACGATGCGTACGATCGATGGCTTGCGCTTCCACGGCGGGATTCCACCACGGATCATAGAGAATTACGTAGCTCGCCGAGGTGAGATTTAACCCTGTTCCCGCCGCCTTGAGCGAAAGCAGGAAAACGGACGGCTGCGGATCGTTCTGGAAATTCGCCACCACCTCGCTGCGGTTCGTGGTCTGGCCGGTGAGCATGTAGTGCGGACGACCGCGCTCAATGAGCTCGGCCTGGAGCAATTTCAACATCTCCACAAACTGACTGAACACAAGTACCTTGTGACCTTCCGCGTGGAGCTGGTCGAGGAGTTCGAACAGTGCGGCCGTCTTGCCCGAGCCGAGCAACTTCTTGCCGCCTGCCAGAGCGGGATGACAGCAGATCTGGCGCAAGCGTGTGAGCGCGGCCAGTACGTGAATGCGGCCCTGATCGGGATCGACCTCGCGCAAGGCCTGACGGCTGCGTTGCAATTCGGCGAGATAGAATTTCCGCTGACCCTCGGTCAGTTCGCAATCGATGCGTTCCTCGATCCTGTCCGGCAGATCTTGTGCGACCTGCTTTTTCAAGCGGCGCAACACAATCGGCCGCAGTCGACCCGAGAGATGCGACCGCGCCGCGGGCGATGCCCCACGATCATATTGGTCGGTGAACTGGTTGCGATTCGGCAGATAACCCGGATGCACAAAATCGACGATGCTCCACAAATCGAGCAGCCGGTTTTCCAGCGGCGTGCCGGTGAGGGCGAGCCGGTGCTGCGCATTCAACATCTTCGCGGCCTTCGCTACGAGGGAATCCGGGTTTTTGATATTCTGCGCTTCGTCGAGAATGACAGAGCGGAATTGATACTTCTTGAGCGACATCAAATCGCGTCGCAGCAGCGCGTAATTAGTGATGATGAGATCGTACTGCGGAATTTCCTCCCGCATGCCATGGCGGTTCGCCCCGGCGGTGAGCGCGAGCACCTTCATGCCCGGCGTGAACTGCTCCGCTTCGCGTTGCCAGTTAAACACGACACTGGCCGGGCAAACCACGAGACTCGGAGATGGACCTTCCTTTTCGCGCAGATGCTCGATCCAGGCGAGCGACTGGATCGTTTTGCCGAGACCCATGTCGTCGGCCAGAATCGCGCCGAGTTTGAGCCGTGCCGAATAGACGAGGAAGTTGAACCCCTCGTGCTGGTAGGGACGCAATGTGGCCTTGAGGCCGCCGGGGAGATTCTCGGTGGGAATGCCTTTGAAATCGGCCAGCGTGTCACGCAGCTTGTTGAGTTCCGCCTGAAATTCCTTGTCGGAAAAATTTTGCAGTGCCTCCCAGGTCGAGGACTGCGTTCCGGCCAGTTGCAGCGCGCTGATTGTTTGCTCCGTCGCGCTGTTGCCATCGGTGAAGCCGAGTTCGGCCAGCGCATTGATCATTGTGCCGAGCTGCTCCGCTTCCTCGCGTTGGAGCCACGTGCCATTGCCGAGCTTGATGTAAGGATCATCGCTCTGCTGCAGCTTTTGCCAGTCGGACGGAGTGAGCCGCATGCTCTCCTCTTCCCATTCTGTGCGCACGGTGAACCAGTCGACGCCGCTCGATTGAATGCGGATCTTGGGGAAGCTGTGTTTCTTGCCGTTGATGAATTGCTGAAAGCGCTTGTTGCCGTAGTACGACCACTGCGTCGACCGCTCCTGCCAGAGCTTCACCAGCTCGGGAATGCGTTTGCCGTGCAAGGTCTGCCACCACCCGGGTTCGTCGGGTCGGCCGCACAATTCTCCCGCCTCGCCATTCCACCCCGCCAGCCATTCCTGAGCCAGCGCGCAATCGGTTTCCGCCGGGATCTCATCCCAAATCTCGTTGCTGGTTTCGCTCGTTACGGTGTGGTTATGCGTTTCCTCGATGATCTCCTCATTTTCCGGCGCGGGTATTTCCTCGACGGTGTGACCATTGTGCAGGGCTGCTTTCGGCGGCAGCTTGGCCCAACCGAAGGAGGTCCATTCCCACGACGCATTACTATAGCGCGCCTGGGCGATGAGGCGAATCTGGAGCACATCTTCCTCATCGAGATTGAAGTAGAAGTGGGCTTTGGCCGGAATCTGGCGCAGATGCACTTTCACCTGCGATTGCAGATTCGGATAGCGCCGCAGCAAGTGCGGCAGGAAGTCGCGCGAAGCGGCGGCCTCCAGCCGGGTCGGACCATTCTTCAACGCGAGAGCCAGGATCGAGCGCGGCGGCCGTTCGATCAGGCGGTAAAAGCAGCCTTTGACCAGCACCAGCTCCAGTTCGATCCGTCCATTGTCGCCTTTTGGTGCAAGAAAAAGTTTCGCATCCGCGAGCGGTTCGCGCAGACCGGCGGCAGTCGTGACTTCAAATTCGAGTCGCATTGCCGCATTGCGTCCATTCTGCCCATTGGAATCGGCTTCGAGTTTCGGCACGATCCGCGCGGGCACAGCGTTGTACTCGACCGCCCCGTTGCCCTCTTCGTAGCGGCAACGACCGCTCTGGCCCCATTGCTGCAACCAGACAAGGAGCGAACGGTTATCGGTGAGAAAGGGGCTGCCGTGCTTATGCTTTTCCGTGGCAAGCAGGGCGAAATAATCCGACAGCCAGCGCAGCAACGTTGCGTCTTCGATGCTGAAAAGTTCCGGCCGATGAGCTAGTTCGTTGCACAGACCGCGGACCTGGAAAAAGTTGCGGGCTCCCTCGCGCAGCTTAGGTGAATGAGCGCGCAGTTCGATCGAGACATGGTTCTGCAGCGGCTCCATGCCGCCCGTCACCTTCCACACGATGGCCAGACCGCGCTTTGGCGGCACGGACGTGTCGGGTTCCTCCTCCCGCAACCATTGACTCAGCTCGGTGCGGAAACGCGATTCATCCTGCGAACGCTCCTGCTCGGCGAGATCCGGCCGGTCGAGGTAAGGCTGCAAACAGGCCGGCACCTTGCCATCAGCACGACGGCGGATTTCTTGTCCGAGGCGCCACGCCAGTTTTTCCGGATCGGGTTCACGGCAGATCGTGCTCCAGACGGCGGGGGAATCAAAAAAGTCGGGCAGATCAATCTGCGCTTCCTTGAGCAGATTGCTGAGCTGGTAGAGTCGATCCCACTCGTTACGGGCTTGGAATAGTCGCGTGAGCGTGGGTGAAACGTCCTCGGAACGGGGTGCAGAAATGGGTTTAGCCGAGGTTTTCTTTGGCATGGTCAATCGGCGAGTATGCCATACTCCTTGAGAAGCGCAAGCACCCAGCGTGTTCCGCGTGATACTGGCAGGTTGCTAGCTTGAATCTGGCTGCGGGCGGTTCATACTTGCTCGGTGCTTACCTTGCGTTCCGCGTTCTCCGGTCGAAATGGCGTCGCCACTCTTACAACCATTCTGCTGATGGCCGTTGCCGTCCACTCGGCGGAAAAGGCCAAGGAAGAAGCCGTGATTTATCATGGCGCCAACTGGCTCCAATTCGGCCCCGGTGTGATCACGAATTGCACCGTGGCCCGCTTGCGTCTGGGCCAGACGCTTGATTCCGTCATGATTACCGATCCGGAAAAGATCGCCGAGGTGCGGCGCTGGACCGTGCGCAACGTGGCGGGCCGCTTCGATCTCTCGCCTGCGGAACCGATTGAAACCGATGGCAAGCTGGTCCCCTCGCTCTCGCTCTACACTTGGCGCACGCGACTCTCGCAACCGCGCTGGGATTTTTCCTGCACGCCGCCTGTCTTTCTCGCTCCGCGCGTTTATGTGGACGAAGCGCTGCTGCTCTATATTCCGCTGCTGCCTGGCGTGCTCGGCCTCAGCGAAAAAGAATGCGCCGCCGAAATCGAGGAGCTTGCGAAGCTCGTCGCGATTGAGAGCCGCTAGTCGATTCAGCCTTGCTTGATGAACTCGAGGATGTCCGCGTTGACGCGGTCCTTCTCGGTTGTGCAGATGCCGTGACTGCCGCCTTTATAGATTTTCAGAGTGGCATTCGGAATCAGCTTGGATGAGAGTAACGCCGACGCGCCGATGGGAACAATCTGATCGTCGTCGCCATGCAGGATCAAGGTCGGCACATCGAACTTCTTCAAGTCCTCCGTGAAGTCAGTTTCGGAAAACGCCTTGATACACTCGTACTCATTTTTGAAGCCACCCATCAGGCCCTGAAGCCAGAAGGCATCGCGAATTCCTTGCGACACGCTCGCGCCCTCGCGGTTCGCTCCGTAGAACGGCGTAGTGATGTCCTTGAAAAATTGCGAGCGATCGTTAACGAATCCCGCGCGGATGCCGTCGAATACCGAGAGCGGCAGGCCACCGGGATTACTTGGCGTTTGCAACATAAGCGGAGGCACCGCCCCAATGAGGACCGCCTTGGCCACCCGACTGGTGCCGTGACGTCCGATGTAGCGGGCCACTTCGCCGCCGCCCGTGGAATGGCCGACGTGAATCGCGTCCTTCAAATCGAGAGCGGAAGTCAGCGCGGCCAGATCGTCCGCGTAAGTGTTCATCTCATTGCCTTCCGAAGGTTGGCTGGAGCGACCGTGACCGCGCCGGTCATGAGCGATCACGCGGTACCCTTGCTCGACGAAAAAGAGCATCTGGTTATTCCAATCATCACCCGTGAGTGGCCAGCCGTGGCTGAAGACGATGGGTTGGCCGGTGCCCCAGTCCTTGTAATAAATTTCCGTGCCGTCGTTGGTGATGATCGCGCTCATGATCCGATTTCCTTTTCTGGTGAAGGTTAGGGTGGAGAAGGCTACCGGGAGAGGTCCCGGATTTTGAACGACAGCCAGTAATGAAACCCAGAATCGCGTCGCCGCAAGTGATTTTTATTTGAGGGACTCCCTACGGAAAAGACATCATCCCTTGCTCGATCCAGACAAGCGTGTGCGCGACTACGCTCGCCAGCTACTGGGTGCAGGGCTTAGCCCTGCCATTCGAGCGTGGCGCAGGCCGTATGCGGCGCCGTCTCGTGCAGGCGCACTGGCGGCAGCGAGTCGCGCTCCAGACGATCCCGCACCGTCTTCACCGCCAACTCAGGCCGGTTACAATCCGAGCTCAAATGGCCGAGGTAAATATCCTCCATGCCGCTGTGGATCAATTGTGCCGCTGCCTCGGCGGCTGCGTCGTTCGAGAGATGGCCATGCCGCGAGAGAATGCGCTGTTTCACCGCCCAGGGCCGTTTCGTATCCTCCTGCAGCAGGTGCAAATCATGGTTTGCTTCCAACACGAGAGCGCGCGAGCAACGGACTCGCTCTAGCACCAGCTTCGTCGCGTAGCCGAGATCGGTGAGGAAACCGACACTGCCGAGCTTGTGATGAAACACAAAGCCCACCGGATCATACGCATCGTGCGGCACAGCAAAAGTGTCGATCGTCAGGTCGCCGAACGGGACTGACTGGCCGGTGTCAAAAAAGCGCCAGCCTTGATAAGCGGCGAGGTCGGGTCGCAATGCATCGGCCGTCTTGCGATTGCAATAAACCGGAATGCCATGGCGTTTTGTCAGTACTGGCAAGCCCATGACATGATCGCTGTGTTCGTGCGTGATGAAAACTGCCTGCACATCATGCAGTGAACGGCCGATTTTCTGCAGCCGCTCGTTGATCTGCTTGCCGCTGAAACCCGCATCGATCAGGACACGCGCGCCCTCGGTCTCGAGAAAGGCGCAGTTCCCACTGCTGCCACTGCCGAGGATGGTGAAACGAAGCATGGGCCGTTATACTCCACTGCCGGAATTCCCGCAAGCGAGGGTGCGCTCACTGGCAAATGGGCCAGAGATGGCATTAGATTTCCAGCCGTTAACGTCGTCCGATAATGAAGATCTCTTTATACTTGCATATAAAATGGCATGATTATTGCTTGATTTCCGGGAATCCTGCCTTAAGGTAAGTCCATCCACTATGGCTGGACTAGGCTTACATCAAAATCTTTCGCTGGGGCAGACGCTCTCTCCGCAGATGCAGCAGTCGCTGCAATTTCTGCAAGCCGCCGCGCTGGAATTGCAATCCCTCGTCCAGCAGGAAATCGAAATCAACCCGGTGCTCGAAGAGGCCACGGATGATGTTCGGTCGGTGAATGATAACGACGGGGAAAGCGACGGCGAACGTGAGCCCAATGAAAAAGCGGAACGTGAGACGGAGTCCTCTTCCGAGGGCGAAGCCGAAAGCGGCAGCAAGGACGACGCGGAGTGGGATCGCGAGCTGGACGAGCTGCGTCGCAACGATGAAGACTGGCGCGATTATTATGCCCAGTCGAACGCCACCTCGTCTTACAGCGCGGAAGCGGCCGAACGCCGACAATTCCTTTTTGATTCACAGGTCGAAGCACCGCAACTTTCCGACCATCTGAGCCGGCAACTCGCGCTCGCCACCAACAACGCTCAACTCATCCACGCCGGGGATGAAATTATCGGCAATCTCGACGATGCCGGGTACCTGAGCGTAACTCTGGAGGAAGTGGCGCAATCGGCCCAAGTGCCCTATGCGACTGCCCAGGAAGCGCTCGAATTGATCCAGACTTTCGACCCCGTCGGCGTCGGCGCGCGGGACTTGCGGGAATGCCTGCTGATCCAGCTCGCGCGACTCGACAAGAAGGATGAAGTGGAGACCGCCATCGTCTCGCATCATCTGGCTGAACTCGGTCGCAAGAAATACCAGGAAATCGCCCGTGCGCTGAAACTCCCGCTCGAACGGGTGCAGCAGGCGGCGCAATTCATCGGCACACTGCAACCGCGCCCCGGCTCCAGCTTTAGCAGCGACGACAAGCAAAACGTGGTTCAGGCCGAACTCGCCGTGCAAAAGAACGGCGACGACTGGATCGTGGTGATGAATGACGAGCCCGTCCCGCGCCTGCGTATCAGCGACACGTACAAGGACCTGCTTTCCAACAACGGTCACGACCCGAAGCTGCGGGAATATCTCAAGGAAAAAATCCGCGCGGGTAAGTTCCTGATCAAGTGCCTGCATCAGCGACAGCAAACCATTTTCAATATCGCGACGGAAATCGTGAAACGCCAGCGGGAGTTCTTCGAACTTGGTGTGGCGCACCTGAAACCGCTCACGATGAACCAGGTCGCGGAAGTCGTCGGCGTGCACGAAACCACCGTCAGCCGCGCGATTGCGAATAAATACATCCAGACTCCGCACGGCCTGTTCGACCTGAAGTTCTTTTTCACCCCCGGTTACCAAACCGCCTCGGGCGAGGTAATGTCGAACACCAGTGTGAAGGAATCGATCCAGGATCTCGTCACCCGCGAAGACCCACGCAAGCCGCTCTCCGATCAGGAAATCGTCAAGATTCTCAGCGAACGCGGCATCCCGCTTGCCCGTCGTACCGTGGCGAAGTACCGCTCGGAACTTAACATTCTCCCCTCCAATCTGCGCCGCCAGATTTAGATGGCCGTCAGAGCCTGAGTCCTGAAGATTGTGGCGATTTTGGTCGGAAGAGTCGTTGCTCGTCGGTCGCGTATTGGTTTTCAATACGCGACTCCTCACGCCTCGCCAGTCGCGATCTTGTCAGCGTCTGCTAGACCTGCGCTTCTTGGACCGGATTGAGCTTGGCCAGAAGGCCCGCTTCAATCTTGCCATAGAGTTCCGCATTCTTCTTGAGCTCTTCCTTGGCGGCATCGCGTCCCTGGGCGATTTGCGTACCTTCGAAGTAGAGCCAGGCGCCCTTCTTTTCGACCACGTTTTGCTCGACAGCCATGTCGAGCAGCGTGCCTTCTCGGGAAATGCCTTCATTGTACATGATGTCGAATTCGGCTTCGCGGAAAGGGGGAGCCACCTTGTTCTTCACGATCTTGATCTTGGTGCGATTGCCGAGCACCTGACCGTCTGGAGTCTTGATCGCGGCGATGCGGCGGATGTCCACGCGCACTGAGGCGTAGAACTTGAGCGCCTTGCCGCCGGGGGTGGTCTCCGGATTGCCGAACATGACACCGATTTTTTCGCGGATCTGGTTGGTGAAGATGGCGATGGTTTTGGCCTTGCTGATGAAGGAGGTGAGCTTGCGCATGGCCTGGCTCATGAGGCGGGCCTGAGCGCCGACCGTGGCGTCGCCCATCTGGCCTTCCAGTTCGGCCTTGGTGATCAAGGCGGCAACAGAGTCGAGAACCACGACGTCGACCGCGTTCGACTTGATGAGCGTTTCCGCGATAGTGAGCGCTTCCTCGCCCGAGTCGGGCTGGGAGACAAGCAGCTCATTCATGTTCACGCCGAGCTTCTTCGCATACTGCGGGTCCAGCGCGTGTTCGACATCGATGAAGGCGGCGACGCCTCCGCGTTTTTGCGCCTGCGCGATGGCGGTCAGGGTGAGGGTGGTTTTACCGGACGATTCCGGGCCAAAGATTTCGATGATACGACCGCGGGGGAAACCGCCGACGCCGAGCGCGGTGTCGATGGCGAGATTGCCTGTCGGGATGGCTTCGACATTGAGCTTTGCGCCGTCGTCTCCGAGACGCATGATGGAACCGTCGCCGTATTCCTTGGCAATGGCCGCGATGGCGAGCTCGAGATTGCGGTCGCGCGCGGTGTTGGGTTTACTGTCGCTCTTGGGTTCGGCAACTTTGGGTTCCTTGGCCATATCTGATATCCTGTGGTGTTTGGTTAAACTGTGACGAGTCGTTATTTATGCATCTGTATAACGACTTTCCTCACCGCGTCAAGCGCTGATTGCGAGGCCATGTACTTAAAGGTCTCGCGGTCGGTCGAAAAGATTTTTCGAAACGCTTCTACTTTGCCCTGAGTCGCGACAGCAATCCAGACGGTGCCGACCGGCTTTTCCGGCGTGCCGCCATCGGGCCCCGCTATGCCAGTCAACGCTACGGCCACATCGGCCTTCGCGGTTGCAAGCGCCCCTTCTGCCATGGCCTTCGCCACCTCACGGCTCACCGCACCTTTTTCTTCAATGAGCGCCGCGTCCACGCCGAGCTCAGCGCTTTTCGCTTCGTTTGAATAGGTGACCCAGCCGCGCTCGATGACCGCCGATGCGCCGGGGACATTCGTCAGTCGATGCGCGACGAATCCGCCGGTGCATGATTCAGCCGTGGCGATTTTCAGACCCTTCGCGGTCGCGAGCATGATCACGGTCGATTCCATCGATTGCGTGCCCTCGGCGTAGATTGCGTCACCGATTTTTTCGCGGATAATGACGGCGGCTTTGTCGAGCGCGGCGGCATCGTGGGTGATCAAACGGAAATCCACTTCGCCTGCGCGAGCGCAGTAACCGAATTCAAACTCGCCGAGGTCCTTAAGCACCGGTTCCAGCATATCCTGCACGCGCGATTCGCCAACCGCGACGATGCGCCAGATGCGTTCGTGAACAGGTGGACGCTTCAGTGCCGCGAGCTTGTCGCGCAGCCATGGCTCAACCTTGTTCTTCCACATCGGCTTCAACTCACGGGGCGGACCCGGCAGCAGCACGACCACCTTGCCGCCGTCCTCAATGATCAGGCCGGGCGCAGTGCCGAAATCATTCTCCAACACGAGCGCTCCTTCTGGCACCATCGCCTGATTTTTATTCAGGTCGGAAATGATGACATGGCGCGTGGACAGGTAGGCACAAATCTTTTGATAAATCGTGTCGTGATAAATCAACGTCCGTTGGAAAAGTTCCGCCGCCACATCGCGCGTGATGTCGTCCGAGGTGGGGCCGAGTCCGCCCGTCACGATCACCAGATCCGCGCGCTGCACCGCTTCCGCCAGCGCGGTGCGAATCGCCGCCCCGTCGGGTACCGTTACCTGCCGCTCCACGCGCAACCCGAAGCTGAAAAGCTCCTGTGCGAGGTAGGTCAGATGGGTGTTCGTGACGTGGCCGAGCAGCAGCTCGCTGCCGGTGTTGAGAACTTCAATTTTCACAGGAGGGGAGTTTCTCGCAGAGCCAGTCGGGACGCAAAGTTTTTATTGCTTGTCGCGTTCGCGCCAGCCCTTGCGCAGGGAAAGATAGGTGCGCAGGAAGACCAGGTTGCGACCGAGGAAACCGGCCACGAGACAGGCCGCGACGGCGAGGAGCAGAAACACGGCGGCGTAGAAAGAGAGCGCCACCGCGAGTTTCGCGAGGAGAAGTCCTGCCCCAAAACCAAGCCCGAGCCAGATCCCGATTTTCAACCAGCGCATGAGGAAGCTTCTCGCAGAGTGGACCGGGAATCAACGGAATTGTTTCTCGCAGAGGTTGCCAGAACGCTAAGGTTTCAGAAATTCTTTTTCTTCCTTTGCGCTCTTGGCGAGCTTTGCGAGAAATAATTCGGCTAGAGAACGTTCTTGATGCAGGTGTGTTCGCCGAGGGCGCCACAGCAGTTCTTGAACTTCTTCTTTGGATCGAGCGGGCACGGGTCGTTGCGGCCCAGCTTGGGACCGGTGCGACGCACGGGCAGTGGCGCCGAGGGCGCGGGCGCTTCGGGTGCGGCCTCCTCGTTCGGGCTGTGACCGGCTTGCGGTTGGGCGATGCCGGGCATGCCCTGCAGGCCGGGGACGCCCGCCATGCCGCTCGCGCTGCTCGCGTTGGCATCGGAGATGAAACGCTGCGGCAAGGCCGAGAGGAACCGTTCGAACGCGACGATGCTCGATGTGGAGCGGAAGACGCCTGTTACGATATCGGATTTGATGTGGCCCATCATTTCCTCAAACATGTTGAAGGCTTCCTGTTTGTACTCGATCAGCGGGTCCTTCTGGCCGATGGCGCGCAGGTGGATGCTGCCGCGCAGGCCGTCCATCGCGTAGAGATGTTCCTGCCACGTGCGATCGATCGCGCCGAGGATGATGTAGCGTTCGAGCACCTGCACGGCGGCCGGTTCCTCGAAGCGCACTTTCAGATCGTACGCCGCCTTGACCTTCTCCATCGTCTGCTTCGCGATGGTCTTCGGGTCGGCATTGAAATCGAGATCGTTCTTACGCAGGCCAAGGGGGAAGGTTGCGTTCAACCAGGTCACGTAGCTGTCATGATCCGCGTCGCCGCCGGTCAGGCGCGCTTCCGCTTCGATGCCGATGACTTCCTCGACCACGTCAAAGATTTCCTGTCGCGGGTTCTCGGTGAAGAGGATGTCATTGCGCCAGGAGTAGATCACCTCGCGCTGCTGGTTCATCACGTCGTCGTACTGGAGCGTATGTTTGCGGATCTGGTAATTGCGCTCTTCCACGCGCTTTTGCGCCGTCTCGACCGACTTGTTGAGCCACGGATGCTGCAACTCCTCGTCGTCCTTCATCCCGAGCTTGGTCATCATGCTGCTGATGCGGCGCGAATCGCCGAAATTGCGCATGAGATCGTCTTCAAAAGAGATATAGAACTTCGACACGCCCGGATCGCCTTGGCGCGCGCAACGGCCGCGCAACTGGCGGTCGATGCGGCGGGCTTCGTGGCGTTCCGTGCCGACGACGTACAAGCCGCCGAGTTCCTTCACGCCGGGGCCGAGTTTAATATCGGTACCGCGACCCGCCATGTTTGTGGCGATTGTGATCGCGCCCTTTTGTCCGGCGCGCGCCACGATTTCCGCTTCCTGCTGGTGAAACTTCGCATTCAGCACGTTATGGACGATGCCTTCCCGCTTGAGCATGCGCGAGAGCAGCTCCGAGCTTTCCACCGAGACCGTGCCCACGAGGCACGGCTGGCCCTTTGCGTAGGCTTCCTTGATGTCGCGCACGATGGCGTTGTACTTCTCGCGGCGCGTCTTGTAGATGCTGTCGCAGATGTCCATGCGGGCAACGTTGCGATTGGTCGGAATCACCACCACGCCGAGTTTGTAAATGTCGTGGAATTCGTTCGCCTCGGTCTCGGCCGTACCGGTCATGCCGCCCAACTTCTCGTACAGGCGGAAGTAATTCTGGATCGTGATCGTCGCCAGCGTTTGCGTCTCGCGATCGATCTGCACGCCTTCCTTCGCCTCCACGGCCTGGTGCAAGCCATCGCTCCAGCGGCGGCCCGGCATCAGGCGTCCCGTGTATTCGTCGACGATGATCACCTTGTTTTCTTGCACGACGTACTGCACGTCCTTTTCAAACACGCAATAGGCGCGGAGCAATTGGGAAATATTGTGAATGCGCTCGCTCGCCTCGTCGTACTTCTGCTGCGCGACCTGCTTGCGCTTTTCCTTTTCCTCGCGGGAGAGGGAATCGTCCTGTTCGACGTCGTGGAAAATCGTGATCAGATCCGGCAACACGAACGCGTTCGGATCATTCGGATTCAGGAACGTGCGACCCCGCTCACTGAGGTCGGATTCGCTGCTCTTCTCATCCATCGTGAAGAGCGCCTCGTCCTTCATCTTGTAGAGATCCAGGCGGCGCATGTCCTGATACAGCACCAGCTCTGCGTCATCCATCGCGCGGCGATTGTCCGGATCTTCCAGCAACTTTAGCAGCTGCTTGTTGCGCGGCATCGAAAGCTTGATCTTGAACATCAAGCGGCCCGCTTCCTCGATCTTGCCTGCTTCCAGCAATTCCTTCGCCTCGCCTGCCCACCGGTTGCACTCCAAATTTTGCGCCTGCACGAGACGCTCGATCAGCGGCTTGAACTTGTCGTACTGGTGCGAGGAAACCGTGGCCGGACCGGAAATAATGAGCGGCGTGCGCGCTTCGTCGATGAGAATGCTATCGACTTCATCGACCAGGGCGAAGGTGTGGCCGCGCTGGACGAGCTCTTCCTTCGTCGTCGCCATGCCGTTGTCGCGCAGATAATCGAAACCGAATTCGCTGTTCGTGCCGTACGTGATGTCGCAGTTGTACTGCTCGCGGCGCACCTGCGGCGATTGATCGTGCTGGATGCAGCCGACCGTCAGGCCGAGGAACTTGTGCACCTCGCCCACCCACTCGCTATCGCGCGCGGCGAGGTAATCATTCACCGTGATGACGTGGACGCCCTTGCCCGACAGCGCGTTCAAATAGCACGGCAACGTCGCGACGAGCGTTTTACCTTCGCCCGTGGCCATTTCGGAAATCTTGCCCTGATGCAAAACGATACCGCCGATCAGCTGCACATCGAACGGGATCATTTCCCACGTCAAACTCTGACCGCGCACCTGAATTACCCGCTTGGCCTCGGTGAAGCGACGGCAGGCGTTTTTCACGACTGCAAACGCCTCGGGCAGGAGATCATCCAGCGTCTCGCCCTTTTGCAAGCGGTCGCGGAATTCCTGCGTCTTGGCGATGAGCCGCTCGTCGGAATAGGTGCGATAGAGTTCTTCGAGTTCGTTGATCTTGGCCACAACAGGACGCAGGCGCGCGACCTCGCGCTGGTTCTTCGTGCCGATAACCTTCTTGATGAGCCAATTAATCATAGGGGTAAAAGGAAAGTGTTGAGTATCGCCGTCTGCGCAGCCAATGCAACCCCAAAGCAGCGGCAGGGCTGAGCCCTGCACCCGGTAGCTGATTTGCTATGCAAATCGCTTTCAGACCTTCACTTTTCCCACTCCGTCATCCCGAGCGCAGTCGAGGGATCGGGCAAAGGGGTGGTGCCTTTACTCCTTTCCCCAAATGCACCATTGCCTCCCCTCCCCAAACCGCGCTAGGGTGCTCGCCCCCTATGAGCAAACCCGTCTGTCCGTCCTGTGAAATGTCCGATGTCCTCGACCACCCCGACCATTGGGAATGCATGACCTGCGGACACGAATGGCCCCGCGAGCAAAGCGAACCCGAGCCCGCCGCCCGCGTCGTCAAGGACGCCCACGGCACCGTCCTCGCCGACGGCGACATCGTCGCCCTCATCAAGGACCTGAAATTAAAGGGCTCCTCCCAAGTCATCAAAGGCGGCACCAAGACCAAGGGCATCAAACTCGTCGACGGCGACCACGAAATCTCCTGCAAGATCGACGGCACCGCCATCGGCCTCAAAGCCTGCTTCGTGAAGAAGGTTTAGGTCACGTTTGATCCGGTCGAAGCCTTCGAAAGAGGGTGAGCAAGAGCAGATACAAGAGGCTTCCCCAAAATACAGCCATCAAGACAAACGATTGAGGGCCGTCTAAAAGACTATGCGGTGGAATCCATGAGAACGGATAGCCCATGACGTTGGAAATAAAGCCGCAAAATCGCGTTAAACCAGAGAGGGATTCCTTGGTTCGCGGGAGATCGTCCGGCCTCATCATGATGGGGCTCAAGGCAATGCCAGTCGTCATCGCCCAGACTAAAAAGGCAACGACGGAGCTTCCGACAATTCCAAGGAGATGGAAGGCATATCGGCGGAGTGAAGATCGCGTTCCCGGTTTGATAGGATAAAGGTGTAACCCGCTACGGCGGAATTTCAAGCCGTCCGAACGTTGCGAATTCCACCCGCGATTATCGCAAAGCTCCGAACTCTGCCGAATGTCGTTTCAAACCCGGAGGGTTTGCAGCCAGTAATCGGACGTCCCCCCCATACGCCCGACCCTTGCATTCCTCATTTCTGCAGCCTGCCAAGGGTACCGCGTCACGCTGCGCAAAATTCTTGCCTGCCTTCCCAATCGGCGGCAGCTTGAATCCTTCACCCTTACACCCCTTTTTCATCATGAGCCTTTACACTTTCAAGCCCGTCTATCAGGAACGCATCTGGGGCGGCCGCAACCTCGAAACCCTTTACAAGCGCGCCATCCCCGCTGGCAAAATCGGCGAAAGCTGGGAACTCGTCGACCGGCCCGAAGCCAATAGCGAACTCCTCGAAGCCGACGGCAAAAACACGACCCTGCATGACCTCTGGATGAACAAACGCCAGCAGATCTTCGGCACCGACGCGCCCGACACCCCCCGCTTCCCGATCCTCCTCAAGCTCCTCGACGCGCAAGACAAACTCAGCGTCCAGGTCCACCCGCCCGCCGCCAAAGCCGCCGAACTCAAGGGCGAACCCAAGACCGAACTCTGGTACTTCCTCCACACCGAGAAAGACGCGAACATTTACGTCGGCCTGAAAAAAGGCGTCACCCGCGCCGACTTCGAAAAAGCCATCGGCACCCCCAAGCTCGCGGACCTGCTCCACACCCTGCCCACCTCGCCCAGCCAAGTCATGTTCCTCCCCTCCGGCCGACTCCACGCCATCGGCGCGGGCAACGTCATTTTCGAGATCCAGCAAAACTCCGACACCACCTATCGCGTGGACGACTGGAGCCGCGTCGACGACAAGGGCAAGGCCCGCGACCTCCACATTCAGGAATCCCTCGCCTCGATCAACTTCAACGATCCCGAGCCCACCTTCGGCCAGCCCCACGGCGAACGCGTCATCGAGTGCCCCTACTTCTCCATCTACCGCACCTTCCTCTTCCCCGGCGAATACCGCACGTGGAACCCGAACGGCAAGAGCTTCCAGTACCACTTCCTCGCGCAGGGCGAAGTGACCCTCGACAAACGCACCTTCACCGCCGGTCAAGGCTGGCTCGTCTCCGCCGACACGCCGCAGTACGACATCACCCCCGGCAAAGAAGGCGCCGAACTCGTCACCGTCCAGCTCGGCATCGCATAGGCACACCTCCACGCTTCTGCATTGTAGGGCGGTTCTGTGAACCGCCAATTTGGCAGCTTCGCTTTCATTCGACATCAGCATGACTGACGTCGAATGCGTTCTATTGGGTCCAGCGTCACGATGGGCACGCTGGAATTTGGAAATTGGCAATGGCCTCTTGCTGGGGCATGCTTGTCCTTTCACCCCATGGCCGCCATCTGGACAGTTCTGAGTGCCGTCTTGCCGATCTTCGCGATCATCGGCGCGGGCATCTTCATGCGCCGCACCGGTAAACTCACCGCCGAAGCCGACCAGAGCCTCATGCGGCTCACCGTCAATCTCCTCTACCCCTGCCTCATCCTCAGTTCGCTGCTGAATAACCGCGTCGTCAACGAACCCAGTAATCTCTTCTGGGCCCCGCTCCTCGGTGTTGCCACGGCGGCGGCGGGATTCGGCCTCGCCCTTGTCGTCGGCCAGTTCATGAAATTGCCGCCCACCTCCCGGCAAACCTTCAGCTTCGTCGTCGGCATCTACAACTACGGCTACATCCCCGTCCCGCTCGTCATCCTCCTCTTTGACCGCGCCACGCTCGGCGTCCTCTGGCTCTTCACCCTCGGCGTCGAAACCACCTTCTGGACCCTCGGCTTCATGGTCCTGCGCGGCAGCTCCTGGCGCGACGGCCTCAAGCAACTCCTCAGCCCCCCCATCCTCGCCATCGTCGTCGGCGTCCTCTTCAATCTCGCCCACGCCGACGATTACCTCCCCAAATTCCTCACCAACACCGTCGGCCTCATCGGCAACTGCGCCATCACCATCGCCCTCGTCACCATCGGCGCCACCATCCACGACTACTGGGACGACTTCCACCCGCGCGAAGACTGGCAGACCACCGTCAGCGGCATCTCCCTGCGCCTGCTCGCCCTCCCCCTGCTCTTCATTCTCGCCGCCTGCTGGCTGCCCTGCTCCGTCGAACTCAAGCGCATCCTCGTCGTCCAGGCCGCCATGCCCTGCGGCCTCTTCCCCATCCTCATCACCAAACAGGAACAGGGCGACGTCGGCCTCGCCCTGCGCGTTGTGCTATGGACCACCGCCCTCGGCATCGTCACGATTCCGCTCTGGCTGAAATTCGGCATGATCGCGGTCGGCGTGTGATCGAAGTCAAAACTCAAAAGTGTTCCGAATGAAAATCGGGTATGGGCACAGAACTTCTGCGAGCCGCAAAATCCACATCCTTTTGCGTTTTAGGTTGTCATTTTGACTTTTGACCTTTGAGATTTGACTTCACCACCCCATGACCACCGCCATCGACATCCTCATCCTGCGCGCGCTCTTCTCCAACCCGAGCCGCTACGTCTCCGGTGAAGATCTCGCCACGCAAGCCGGTGTCTCCCGCGCCGCCATCTGGAAACACCTCGACCAGCTCCAGAAAATCGGTTACCCCATCGAAGCCCAGCCCCACCAAGGCTACCGCCTCCTCGCCCCGCCCGACGTCTGGTGCGCCGACGAAATCGCCGCCCGCCTCCCCGATCCCGCCCCCGGCGAACCCAACTGGCGCGTCCTCCTCTTTCAGGAAACCGCCTCCACCAACGACCTCGTCTGGCGCGAAGCGCAGAACGGCGCGCAGGAGGGACTCGTCATCATCGCCGAACAACAAAGCTCCGGCCGCGGCCGACAGGGCCGCCAATGGCAATCGTGCGCCAAGTCCGGCCTCTACGCCTCCGCGCTGCTGCGTCCCCATTGGCCCCTCTCGCAAATCACGCGCCTCACCATCGTCTCCAGTCTCGCCGTGGCCGAAGCAGTCGAAAAATTATGCGGCAAGGAAGTCCGCATCAAATGGCCCAACGACGTTTTCATGCGCGGCAAAAAACTCGGCGGTATTCTCACCGAAGTGCAAGCCGACCCCGAAGCCATCCGCTTCGCCGTCGTCGGCATCGGCCTCAATGTCTCGCAAACCAAAAGCGATTTCCCCGACGCGCTCCACGCCATCGCCACCTCGTTGAAAATCGAAACCGGCCACGACTACCGCCGCGCCGATTTGCTCATTGCCATCCTCGGCACCATGCAACGTCATTACCGCGAGCCCTTCGAAGTCGTCCGTCAGGCGTGGTCCGAACGCTGCTTCAGCCTCGGCCAAACCATCTCCGTTCGCACCCCCGCCGGACAGCTAGTCGGCCAGGCCGTCGGCCTCGACGAAAACGGCGCCTTGTTGCTGCGCGCCGAAAGCGGCCGCATCACTCCCATCACCGCCGGGGATATCCTGCCAGCGTGACACTTTCGAGCTTGGGGCTCTGGCGGATCAGGCAAGAAACCGCTCCGCATTCCTGCTGTCCGCAAAAAATGTCGCACACGCAGCTCACGTAGCCAACCTAACGCAAACGCTCCGGCCGGAACTGTGCTTGAATGGGGGCATGACTCGCCCGCTCTTCTTCTCCCTCGTGACTGCCTGCCGCGGAGTGGGGGAAAGGGCCTACTGGAGACGTTGGGAGCGGTTTGGAGTCGCGACTAAATTTTTCAATAGAGATGCTTTCCCCTCATTTCCCGAGGGAAAAATGCCGATTTTATTTACACTATCGAAACGAGGCCCCTTTTTCTCTTCAGTTTTAAACACAGAAGGGACATTCTAGGGGGCGTCGCCTTACTTCCTTCACTTTGACCCTTACCCCTTTTTTTATGGATCTCCAAACCCTCCGCGAAATCGTCGGCAACGAGAACGTGCTGACACAAAAAGAAGACCTCATCGTTTACAGCTACGACGGCACTGCCGCGCAAGATCACCAGCTCCCGCTGGCCGTGGTGTTTGCGCGCACGACCGGCGAAGTCAGCGCCATCGTGAAACTTTGCGCCGCCGAAGGACTCCCGCTCGTCACGCGTGGCTCGGGCACCGGTCTCTCGGGCGGCAGCATGCCCCCGGCGGGCGCGTTGGTTTTGTGTCTGACGAAGATGGATCAAATTCTGGAAGTCGATTCGCGCAACCTGACGCTCCTCTGCGAAGCGGGGGCGATCACGCAAACGGTTGCCGCGCGCGCCGAACAGGCGGGTCTCTTTTATCCGCCCGATCCGGGCTCGGGCAAGATTTCCACCATCGGCGGCAACGTCGCGGAAAACTCCGGCGGCTTGCGCGGCTTGAAGTATGGCGTGACGCGCAATTACGTCATGGGCATGGAAGTCGTCCTCGCGGACGGCTCCGTGATCTGGCTCGGCAACAAGTGTGTGAAGGACGTGGCCGGTTACTCGATGAAGGATGTCTTCATCGGTTCGGAGGGCACGCTCGGCATCATCACCAAGGTGCTGCTCAAGCTCATCCCCAAACCCGCCGCGCGCAAGACCTTGCTCGCCGTGTATGACCGCATGGAGTCCGCCGCGGAAACTGTCTCGGCGATCATCGCCGCGCAGATCATTCCGTGTACGCTCGAGTTCCTCGATCGCGTGACCATCGGTTGCGTGGAAGGCTACGCCAAGATCGGTCTGCCACTCGATGCAGAAGCGATTCTTCTGATGGAAACTGACGGCCACGCCGCCGCGGTCAATGAAGAAGCGGCTGCGATGGAAGCGCTCGCCCGCCAGAACGGTGCGCGTTCCGTGCAGGTCGCGCAGAGTGTTGAGGAATCGAACAAGCTCGCCGCCGCCCGCCGCACCGCCTTCTCCGCGCTCGCGCGCGTGTCGCCGACAACCATTCTCGAAGACGCCACTGTACCGCGCAGCGAACTCGCCAAGATGGTGCGTCGCATTCAGGAAATCGCGAAGCAGTACGACTTGAAGATCGGCACCTTCGGCCACATGGGCGATGGCAACCTGCATCCCACGTTCCTTACCAATGAGAAAAACCACGTCGAGATGGAGCGCGTGGAAAAAGCGATGGTCGAGATCTTCGACTACGCCGTGGAACTCGGCGGCACGATCACCGGCGAACACGGTGTCGGCATCGCCAAGAAACCGTTCCTCGCCAAGGCGCTCGGCGACGGCAGCATCGCGCTGTTCCGCTCGCTCAAGCAGTCGCTCGACCCGAAGGGCATTCTCAACCCCGGCAAGATCTTCGACGCTGCGTAAATTGTCCCCCTCACCCGTCACACGCCATGTCTTCTCACCTCAAAGATCTCGACTACTCGGTGTTGCAACAATGCATGCACTGCGGCATGTGTCTGCCCACCTGCCCCACCTACGATGCCACCAAGCTGGAGCGTCACAGCCCGCGCGGTCGCATCGCGCTCATGCGCAGCATCGCCGATGGACAGCTCGAGGCGACGGAAGCGTTCGGTGACGAAATGTATTATTGCCTCGGCTGTCTTGCCTGCACGACGGCGTGCCCGGCGGGCGTCGACTACGCGCATCTTTTCGAAATGGCGCGCGCCGAATGCGAGCGTTCCGGAAAATTGAAAAGCGTTAAACGTGATGTTATTCGCGCGACATTAATTAAAGGATTCTTCATGCATCCGCACTGGATGCGACTCCTCGGCCGCGTGATCTGGCTTTACGAAGTCACCGGCGTGCAGTGGCTCATTCGCACGCTGAAATTAACGAAGCTCGTGCCGCAACGTTATCAGGATCTCGAAGCGCAAACGCCCGAGGTGAAAGCGAAGTTCTCGAATCAATTAATCGCCCCGATTGAAACACCGAAGACAACGAAATATCGCGTCGGTTTGCTCACGGGCTGTGTACAGGATTTGTTCTATTCTGATATTAATCGCGACACGGTTGATGTGCTCCTCGCGCACGACTGCGAAGTTTTTACGCCGCCTGTGCAGTATTGTTGCGGCTCGCTCCATGGCCACAATGGAGAACTCGAAGCCGCGGCTGATCTCGCCCGCAAGCAGCTCGATATGTTCGACGTTTTCAAGCTGGATGCGATCATCACCAATGCCGGCGGCTGCGGTTCGCATCTGAAACACTATGATCGTTTGCTCGAGCACGATCCGGTCTATGCCGAACGGGCGAAAATCTGGTCGCACAAAATGAAGGACATCCACGAATGGCTCGTGGAAATCGGTTTGCGCGCGCCGAAGGGCAATCAACCCGCCCAGGTTGTGACCTACCATGAATCGTGTCACCTCGCCCATGGCCAGCAGATCACCCAGCAGCCGCGCGCCATGCTGCGCTCCATCCCCGGCCTGAAGCTGGTGGAACTGCCCGAGTCGAACTGGTGCTGTGGCAGCGCCGGCGTGTATAATATCACGCAACCTGACATGTCCGCCCAGTTGCTTGCGCGCAAAATGCAACATATTGCGGGCACGCAAGCTCCCATCGTTGCCACCGCCAACCCCGGCTGTTTTCTGCAATTGGTCAATGGTGCCCGTAAGCATGGCATCACCATTCACGTGGTCGCGCCGATAAGTTTACTGGCCCGCGCATTTCGGCACGAGTCCTGCAACTAAGTGTTGCAGGACATCACATGACGTACTCTTCGCTGTACAAGTGGCCGCACTTCGGTTATGCTTTAGCCTGTAAAATATCAGGCCTGCAAAATAAATCGGACGCTAATATAGGCAATTATTGCTCATGTTTTGTGAATAACTCTCCGACTTATTAATTAGAAACATTTAAAAACTAGCGAGTCAGGGCCATGAAATCTAATCTTCCCCCTCAAACCTCCAAAATCGTTCTGCCCAAATCGAAGGCAGGACACCCTCGCTATTTCTTTCGCGGTGCCTTTTCGGGTGACCAGCCCAAAGCGATCCAACGTCTGGCCTTGGTCGTGGATGACGATAAAGCCGTTCGCCATGCCATCAAAAGCGTGTTGGAACGCCGCCTCCATCTCAAAGTCTATGTGGCGTCCAACGGGGCCGAGGGCATCCGTCAGGTCCGGTCGCATCATTTCGATCTGATTATCTCCGACGTGAATATGCCGATCATGGATGGCATCGCGTTCTATGACTGGCTCGACAAAAACCAGCATCAGGACGTGGAGAAATTCATGTTCGTCACCGGTGGCAACGATCTGGACACCGACATCCGTGCGTTTCGAGGCGGCGCCATCAAGGTGCTCGACAAGCCCTTCGCGCTGATGGATTTCGTGAACAACTGCACCACGCTGCTGCGGAGCTGATCGGCTCCTACTTCGCGTCGAGGTACTTCCACACCGCCTCCAGCTCCAGCCGTTCTTCCAGCAGATCGGCCATCCCGGCATACACAGTCTGTAAGTGTTCGCGCCAGGACACTTTCGCGGCTTCGTGTCCGCTCATTCCCGCCTGCCGGGTGAATTCGGTCCGCATGGCGCCGGATTCAAAAAGACCGTGCAGGTAGGTGCCCCAGACTGCGCCGCCCTGGGTCGACTTTACCCGGAGGCAACCTTCGCCCACCCGGCTACCGTCGGAAGCATTCCGGCGCACTTGCCAGAGCTGGGGCAGCGCGGTGGAAATCCGGGTTTGGCCCATGTGAATTTCGTACGAGAGCCACGATTCGTCGGCAAAAAAGGTTTCCACTTGTGTCACTTTTTTCCGATTTTCGTACGTGGTTTCGAGCGGTAACAAGCCCAATCCTTTTTTTTCTCCGGCCTGCCCGGCCACACCGCAGACATCGCTCAAGGTCTCGCCAAGGATTTGATAGCCACCGCAAATTCCCGCGACCAAAACGCCACGCCGATGCGCTGCGAGAATTGCGTCGGCCAATCCGCTCGTGCGCAGCCAATCGAGATCGGCGATCGTGTTCTTGCTGCCGGGCAGCACGATGGCTTTCGCGGCTGCGAGTTGCTCGGGTCGTGTCACCCAGCGAATCGACACGCCGCGATCGAGCGACCACGGCTCCGCGTCGGATGTGTTGGCATGGTGCGGAAAACGAATCCACGCGATGACATTGTCTCCGCCCGCCACGCCGCGCTCCTGCTCGGGATTCACGCCATCCTCGGTCTCGGGTTGCAGATCGCCACGATAAGGCAGCACGCCGAGATACGGCAGCGCGATGTGTTGGGCGAGACAATCCTGCGCCTCGCTGAAGAGAGAAAGATCGCCGCGAAATTTATTCACCACCACGCCGAGCCCGCGTCGCCGATCCTCTTCCGGCATCAAATGATAGGTGCCGATGATTTGCGGAAAAACGCCGCCGCGTTCAATGTCGGCCACGAGAATCCAGCGTCCATTGAGATGACGCACTGGTCGCAAATTGACGAGATCGCGATCCATCAAATTCAATTCCACCGGACTGCCCGCTCCTTCCAGAACGAGGACCTCATACTGACTCTGCAATGTCTCAAGCGCGCCGCACACGATGGGCCAGAGTTGAGCAATGCGCTGATAGTAATCGCTGCCGCTGACATGACTGTGCGCTTCGCCCATCACGACCAACTGCGAGCCGTTCTCGCCGGTGGGCTTGAGTAAAATCGGATTCATCTCGACCGTGGGCATGACGCCACACGCTTCGGCCTGCACCGCTTGCGCACGACCGATCTCGCCACCGGTGAGCGTGACGTACGCGTTGTTGGACATGTTCTGCGCCTTGAACGGCGCGACGCGATATCCCCGCCGCCGCAACAATGCACCCAAGGCGGTCGCCAGCCAGCTCTTCCCCGCGTTCGAGGAAGTGCCTAGTATGGAGATGGCCTTCATAGAGGATAGGGGGCAAACGCCCCCCGGCATCAAAAGCCGACGGCCTTGAGGACGGCTTCTTTGGTGGGGGGGACAACCTTGAAAGTACTGCCGACCTTCATCGCGGTATCGGGATCTTTGAGGCCGTGACCGGTGAGGGTCGCGGTGATCACGCTTCCAGCCGGGATCTTGCCCTGCTTTGAGGCTTTGATCAGGCCCGCGAGCGGCGCGGCGCTGGCGGGTTCGCAGAAAACGCCGTCGAGTTTCGCGACGAGACGATAGGCTTCGAGAATTTCCTCATCGGTCACTTTGTCGATCTGGCCGTTCGATTCTTTCAGCGCGTTGACTGCTCCCTGCCAGCTGGCCGGGTTTCCGATGCGGATGGCGGTGGCGATGGTCTCGGGTTTTTCGATAATGCGATTCTCCACCAGTGGTGCGGAACCGGCCGCCTGCCAACCGAACATACGGGGCGTCGCTTTCGCCACTCCTGCCGCATGATACTCCTTGAAGCCCTTCCAGTAGGCGGTGATGTTACCGGCGTTGCCGACGGGCAGAAAATGGAAGTCGGGGGCGCGGCCAATCGTGTCGCAGATTTCGAACGCGGCCGTTTTCTGGCCTTCAATGCGAACGGGATTGATCGAGTTGACGACTTCCACGCCGGGCGTTTCGCCGAGTTCGCGCACGATGCGCAGGGCGTCGTCAAAATTGCCTTCGATTGCGACAATCTCCGCGCCGTACATGATGGCCTGTGCCAATTTGCCGAGCGCGATTTTTCCGCTGGGGAGAATGACGACGCACTTGATTTCCGCGCGGGCGGCATAGGCGGCTGCGGAAGCGGAGGTGTTGCCGGTGCTGGCGCAGATGACGGCGCACGCATTGTTTTCCTTGGCCTTGGAGACGGCCATGGTCATGCCGCGATCCTTGAAGGAGCAGGTGGGATTTAATCCTTCGAATTTCAGATATAGCGAAATGTCGCCGCCCACGTGCCGGGCAAAGCGGGGCGCGGGAATCAATGGGGTGTTCCCTTCCAAAAGCGTGATCACCGGCGTCTTGTCCGTCACCGGCAATCGCGAACGATATGTCTCAATCAGTCCCTTCCAACTCATACCAATACCTTTCTTGATGGAGGACTCCGTCCTCCAAACCTCCTGCTAAAGGGGCAACGTGACGTTGCATCCAGTAAAATGAGATCAATGGGTCCAGCGTCACGCTGGTCCTTGATCGGGGGTGTGGGGGCAGAGCCCCCGATAGTTCACGCGAAATCCTCCACGCGCAGGCGAACCGGCGCGTCCTTGATCGTCTCCAACCGCGCGATTTCGGCGAGCGCGGCGGCAAAGTGTTTTTCCGGGGCATCATGCACCATGATGATCAGGGGCACTTGATCGCCCGCGTGGCCTTCCGGTTGGATGACCGACGAGATGCCGATATTGTGTGCCGCGAAGATGCTGGCCACCTTGGCCAGAACGCCGGGTTGATCGACCACATTGAGCCGCACGTAATAGCGCGACACGATTTCATCGATGGTCTTGAGCTTCGGATAAAGAGCTTCGGTGCCGACCGAGCGACATTTGCGTGAGGTGGGCAGGTGGAGTGCCACCTCGGCAATATCGCCGAGCACAGCGCTGGCGGTGGCGTCGGCGCCGGCACCACGTCCGTAGAAAAGCGTATCGCCGACGACATCACCCTGCACGAAGATCGCGTTGAACACGCCGTTGACGGATGCGAGCACGTGCTTTTGTGGGACGAGCGTGGGATGGACGCGCACTTCGACCGCGCCGCTCTTGTCGGATTTGATGATGCCGAGCAGTTTGATCTCGTAGCCGAGTTTGCGGGCGTACTGGATGTCGAGACGGGTGACATTGCGGATGCCCTCGGTGAAGAGATGCTCCTCGGGAATCCAGAAACCGTACGCGATGGCGGCGAGAATGGCGGCCTTGTGCGCGGCGTCGTGACCGTCCACATCGAGGCTTTCATCCGCTTCGGCGTAGCCCTTGGCCTTCGCATCGGCGAGTGCCTCGGCATAATCAATGCCACGCTCGGCCATATTGGTGAGGATATAATTGCAGGTGCCGTTGATGATGCCGTAAAGGGCATTGATCCGGTTGGCGATGAGTCCTTCGCGCAGGGACTTGATGATCGGGATGCCACCGGCGACGCTGGCTTCGAACAACAATTGACGTTCCTGTTTCGCTGCAAGAGCAAAGAGTTCTTCGCCATGCTTGGAAAGCAACGCCTTGTTGGCGGTGACGACGTGCTTGCCCTTTTGCAAAGCGGTCTTGATCAGCTCGTAGGCATGCGTGGTGCCACCGATGAGCTCCACGACGAGATCGATTTCGGGATCATCCACGAGCGCGCGCCAGTCGTCGCTGACAAAGGCGGCGGGAATGCCGAGACGTTGGACACTGGCGGGGTCGCGGGTGGCCACGCGGGTGATGGAAATCTCCGCGCCGGTGCGGCTGCAGAGCACGTCAAAATTGGATTGGAGATGACGCCAAACGCCACCACCAACGGTACCGGTTCCAGCAAGTCCTACGCGTAGATGATTCATGGGAAAGGGGACATATTAGAAGCTCTGACCCGCCAGCGCAAGCCCTTGCCCACGTCGTGCTGGCGAAAAGAGCTTGTCAAAAATCGACCCCGTGCGGACTGTAGCGGGATGATACCGGACTTTTTTGCTGAAACGACATTCCTCGGAATCGTCATTCACCCGTGGAAAATCGTGGGCCTGTCAGGCAGCTTTATTTTTGGCATTCGCTTTTTGCTGCAATGGCTGGCCTCGGAAAAAGCCAAGAAGAGCGTTATCCCGCACGGTTTCTGGGAATGCAGCGTGATCGGTTGCCTGTTGACGCTGAGCTACTTCGCTTTCTATCAAAAGGATTCCGTCGGCGTGATCATGACGGCGATGCCGCTGCCCCTGTATCTGCGCAACCTCTACTTCATGTGGTCGCACCGCACGCCGAAAGATCCGGCAAACGAGCCGCGGGTGGAAGAGTAGCCAGCTCCAGCGGCACGCTGTGCCGCCGTTGGATGCAACGTGGCGTGCCTAGCGTTCGATGGGAATCTGCCAGGCGGGGAGAATGTCCCGGTAGTCGGTCGAGAGGCGGATATTCGTGATGATCCAGGAGGATTTTCCCTGGTAGGAGGTGAATTCCACGAAGGCAACGCCTTTGGAATAACAGATCGTGTACCAGTTCACCCGCACGGAGGGCGAAGGGCTGACGCCGCCGATTTGTTCAAAGCGGAGCATCTTGCCATTGGTGGTTTCAAATTGGGTGAATTGCTTTTGCAAGGCATCGCGCGTTTCTTGCGCCTTGCCCAAGGCCGAACTGGTTAACCACACATCGAGCGCTGCGCTGGAGGTTCCCGTGCGGTAGGTATCGAGACCATTCAGCACGATGGCAGGTGCCGGCGCATCCGAGAAGGTCACATCTCCCGCTTGGAGCCGGGGAGAAGCGAGGAATAATCCAATGAGGGCGGTCAGTATGAGGGTGGCTTTCATAATAGGAATAATGAGGTTGATTTTGCTAAGGTTCTTGCAGACGTCAATCGAATGCATGTTCTCGAAATAGGAGTTATTCGCGCTGGCGCCGGTGCTCTTCGATGCCCGTGACGATTCCGCTGTTAAATTCGACCGTTAATTCTCCAATGGGTTTTTTGACGTAGATGGTTTGGATTGTCACGCGTCCCCACGCATCGGTGACGTAGCTGTTTTGCGGGACGAGTTCGTAGGTGATATACATCCAGGTATCGAACTTGGTTTGCGCATCCTGACGGGAGGACGTGCGATCCGGTTTGCCGAGCGATTTTTTCACGTCCTCAAAGGTCATGCCCTGCACAACTCGCTTCTCTTTGATGGCCCGCTGCACATTCTCGCGCCAGAGCTGGCTCTTCTTCGCGGCCTCGATCAGTTTGGGGTCCAGGGGTGGAAAGTCTCCGGCAAAGGCCCAGCCTTCGATGCGTGTGCCGCGGTATTTGGTGGAGACAAAATAGTTGCCGTCGTTGACCAGTCCAAGAATTTGCACCTTGGTGCCGGGAGGAAGAGAAGCGGCCAGGGTTTGCAGGTCTTTATCGAGGTAAACGTTGGCGTTTTTTTCGAGCGCGACGATGATTTTCTCCGGCAGGTTCTGATCGAAATAGAGAACGTCGGGATCGCGCGATTCCTCCATCGCGGCCACCAGCGGAAAAATAAAAACCGCCCAAGCGAGTAGTGCTATGAGCGGTTTCATAAGAAAAGATAGGGCGGCTACTTCTTCTCCACCACCGTGACATCGTCAATATAGAAATCCTTGCCCTTGCCTTCCAGCTTGATCGCGATGCCAAAACCGTTCGGGGTCGTCTTGTCTGCGGCGGGCGTGTCCTTATCCTTGCTGTAGCGGAAGGTCTTGGAAACCTTGCTCCAGCCGCCGCTCATCGTAAAGTCCTCGGTCTTGCTGTAGCTGACCCACTTGTATTTCTTTTCTCCAGTCTTGGGATCGGTGATCGTTAGGCGGTCGCCGCCACCGATCACGAGCATGGACTTGGCCCAGCCACTCCCACGTACCCAGACGGTGATTTCGTAATTCGTCTCGGGCTTGAATTGCATGCCGCCGTCGTACTTGATGTTAAACGCGGCGTCGTTGGGTAGGGTCACCTGGGTGGTGAAGTATTTTCCTTTATCGGGAAGGAATTCGAGCTTGCCCGCGTACTTGCCGGTGGAGCCGGAGGGAGGATTGAGACCCGCCTCAAAGGCGAGCGTTGCGCGGTCTTTTTCCGGTCCTGTCAGCGAGGCCGGATCCTGCCCGGTCACCAGGCGAAACACTTGGAAAGTCGCTTGCGGCGGAGCATCCAAGGTCCAGCCGGTGGGAGCCAAATATTTGGGGTAAACCTGGGCGCCCTTGATTTCTTGGGGAGCATCGAAAACCGGAGCGCCCGGCTTGCCCTTGTTGAGGGCCACGGCGACACGGCCGTTGGTTCGGCCTACGACGATGTCGAACAGGCCGTCGCCATTGAAATCCACGGGGACGGGATTCGAAAGGGAACCGAGCTTGGTGGAGGAACCGAATTTGACTGGCAGGGGTTCTGCGAAGGCGAATTTTTTCGGATCGTTCGATTTGCAGATGAAAACTGTGACGCTGCCGTCGCGCTCGCCGGTGATGATGTCGAGCATGCCGTCGTTATTCCAATCCACCGCTTGGGGCGTGAGGTGCTCGCGGCCCAAGCCTTGAATCAAAACTTGCCGGGTTTTTTCGCTGAAGCGGGGGCTCTGGGTCGTACCCGCATTGGGGAAGTAGTAGATATTATTTGCTGCATAAGTGCCGTCCCCGAGAATCAAATCGCGGCGACCAGCCTTGGTGAAATCCACGTAGAGCGGTGCAAAGAAAGTGCCCCAGAGTTTGCCATCGGTGCGGGTGTTGATGACATATTCCTTCGGATTATCGGGCAGGCTAAACTTGGGTGTTGATGCGCTGCCCGTATTCGGGATGAAATAAATTTCCCCCATGAACGTGCCGCAAATGAGATCGACCTTGCCGTCTTCATTGAAGTCGGTGGCGATAATCTTGTTACAGGCAATGGCGCGTTGTTCGCCGCCTTCATTGCTGAGAAAGCCGCGCAGCCAGATGGGAATGGTTTCTCCGAAAGTGAATTTCGGTTCGGTCGCGGTGCCGCTGTTCGGATAGTACCAGATGATGCCGCTCGGATCGGCCACGATGAGGTCATTCAGCTTGTCCCCGTTGAGATCCGCGACAGCCACCGAGGTGGGAACGGACATTTGATCGACCTGCCCGTTGGACATGACGATGGGGGCCGTCTCTTGGAATCCGCGCAGATAATCGCCACTATCAACGCCACCCCAGGGAGGCGTGGCTGTGTAGGATTTCTCGAAGGAGCCGAGACCGCGCAGCAAATCGGAGTTCGTCGCAGATGGTTGTTGCGCGTGCAGCGCTGCAGCGGAGAGAAGGGCCAACCCGGTGGCAGCCGTCACGAGCGCCTGGGACATCGAAGGAAAAAAAGTCATGCGTCAACAATCAGGTTAAGGTGCCAGCAACAGTTTTTCGTCCCAGCGAGTGAGGAGGTGGACGACGATGTTCATGCCGAGCTCATAGGACGCCTTGCACGCTTCGGGGGTGAAGTTGCGGTAGTACACGGTGCGGTATTTCCACATTTCCCAGTTGGTGATGCGCATCTTGTCGGGGGCGTCCGTCGTGTCGGGCTCATTGGTGCCGGGCTTGAAAGCCATGCGGAACATATCGCTGTAGTTATTGAGGGTATAGATGATGGCCAGCGTGCCGTCCATGTTGATGCCTTCAATCGGTTCCTGATAGAAATTCATTCCGGCAGGTGGACCCTGCATGGGGAAAAAGCTGCGGGTGTAGATGGGGTGATCGTCCGGCAGCGCGACGAATTGCTGATCTTCGCTGGGCAGCACGCGCTTCATTTCGCGGCGGAAGGCCACATCAAACCGCGAGCCTTTGCCCGCGAGGCCGTTGTCGCCCCAGATGGCTCCACCCTGGATGAGATATTTGCGGAGATTTTCCACTTCCTGCTCGGTGAGAACGAAGTCCTTGTGGCCGGTGAAGTAGATGAAGGGCGGCTTGATGTCGAAGATCTCCGAGCTGGAAAGTTTCAGCGGCACCGGGACCACGTTCGCGCGGATTTTATTGCGGCTCCACTCGGAGATCATGAAGAGCAAATTGACGATACTGCCTCGCCACACTTTGCCGTCCTTGAGTTCGATGGTGGTCGACCAGTCACCCTGCGCGTATTGCGCAATGTAGCACTTGAACTCGGCGGCGGTCTGCTTGCCGCTGCCGGAACCGATCTTGCGCTTCTGACCGCCTTCGATCATGCTGCGAATGTCCTTGGCGCGATTCTGGAAATCACTTTTCGCCAGATCTTTCGGTTGCTGGATCGTCTTGTTGGCGACCGGCAATTGCGGCGTGAAGCTGGGAATGGGAATATTCGGGGCGTCGGGCGCGGGGGTCTCGATGTTGAAGACCTCGGTCTTAGACTTGTTCGGGTCCTGCGTCTGCACCGGCATGGTTTCCGTGGGAGGTGGTGGAGGGGGAGGCGGTTCGCCACCACCGCCACCGCCGGCGATGAACCCGGATTCGAATTCTTCCTGCGGCGAGACGCCCTTGAAGAGGACGACGGTGCTGAGCATGAAGAACACAATCAGGTGCAGCAGGACGGCAAAGAGAAAATAGCGCATCCGCAAGAGCTTGTCGGCGAATGTATCTTTGCGGGGGGCGTGCATGGTGGGAAAGGCTGGTTAAAAGATCAGTTCTGCGGTGCGCCAAAGGCAACGCTCTTTAATTTCGCGGCCCCGCAGGAGTTGAGCACATCGATGACGCGTTCCTGCCGGGTCTGTTTGGACGGAGTAATGATGACCGGTTGTTTATCGCCGAATTTCTCCACGATATTCTTCAGCTTGGAGGTCAGATCCGGCATGTCTTTGCTGCTGCGGCTATCGACCGGGGAGTCGTTATATTTCACGACGCCGTCGGGCGTGATGTCGATGCGGATGGGAGTCTCCACCGTCACCCCGGCGCTGCCGCCGTTACTGGGCAGGCGGATGCCGAGTTCGCCTTCGCGTTTCTGCGAGCCGGCCGAAATCATGAAAAACAGGAGCAGCACGAAGAGCACGTCCAACAAGGGCGCGATCTGCAGTCCAAACTCGCCTTCCTCTCCACCTCCACCGCCGGACATATTAGCTCTTCTCCCTCTCGGTTTTCGGCGTTTCACCACCGGTGATGACGGCAAAAGTCACGTTGCCAATATTGGCCTGTGCGCAAGCGCGCATGATGTCGGCCACATAGCTGTATTCCACGTCCTTGTCGGCACGAATCAGCACGCGCAAAAGCGGGTTCTGCGCGAGTCGTTCCTGCAGGAGCGGAATGAGGGCATTGACGTCGTCGAAGCGCATCGAGTCGACCTTGACCGAGCTGGTGCGCGTCATGGGAAACCACGACAGATTGATGACCACCTGACCTGCGTTCTTGGCCTTGTCGGCTTGCAACGCCTTGTCGGCGTCGGGCAGGACGAGACCGGCATCCTTGCGCAACACTTCGGTCGACGTGATGCTGATGAAAAAGATCAGGAGCACGAAGAGCACGTCGGCCATCGGGGCGACCTGAAACTCCGGATCGGCCTCGGCTTCCTGATTCTTGAAGCGCTGCTTTCTTTTCATACGGCGCGGTGTGGTTCGACTTTAAATATACTTTCGCCCGTTTCCCCGCCTTCGCAAGCGGGGAGATGGGGAGTGGGTCCGTTATTCGATTAATTATCCCATTCCAGCACGACACCGCAGTTCGGGCACGGATTGGTGCCGGGGGTGATGGCGGCGTTACACTGGGGGCAATTGGTCGTCATCGAGCGGGACACTCGTTGCGAGGTGGCGGCCGCGGCCGCGGCGGCTTCAGGGGCCGGGGCGCCCGCATTAGACGAGAAGCTTTCGCCAATGCGCAGGCCGGAAATCTGGTCGAAGGGGATATCGTCGAGCAGGTGGTACACTTCCGATTCCGCGACGAGGATGGCGCTGGTGGCCATGCTCTTGAGAATGTAGAAAAACACGAACGCCGGAATGGCGACGACCAGACCGGCCGCCGTACACACAAGCACTTCACCGATGGCCGAGGCCAATCCCTGCGGATTGCCGATACCGCTCGCGCCAAGGGTGCTGAACGCCTTGATCATACCGATGACGGTTCCGGTCAACCCGATCATGGGCGACACAACGCCGATAACGGAGAGATAGGTGACGTTCATCTTGAGGAGCGTGCCTTCGCGCAGCGAGGCTTCCTGCACGGCGAAATCGGTCTGGTCCTTGCCGCGGCCAATGCGTTCCAGGGCGGATCCGAGAACGGCGCTGACGAAGCAACGGTTCGATTGGCAGATGCTCCAGGCTTCCTGATAGTTGCCGGTGGTGACCGACTCGCGCAGGCGGGCGATGAGGGCAGGGGGGGCGAGCTTGCGCTTGTTGAGCTTGAGGAAGCCTTCAACCGTGAAGGTCATCACCAAAATCGAGGCAATGACGAGGAAGATCATGACCGGACCGCCTTCCTTCATCACTTCGATGAAGGTCTTGTCATGCGTGCCGGCGGCAGCGGGTTCGCCCGCCGCGGCGGCTTCCTGCGCCCAGCCAAGGTCCGCGCTTCCCAAGAGAATAACGATCAATGCTAAGCCTGCGAACCAGGCGAGTCGGGAGTACATCTTCATGATATGAGTTTTCTATTCAACTACGACTTGAGGGTTGTTTTTTCGGAGCGAGTCCGCCTGCTCCTGCGCGGTTTTCGCTGCGGCGGGATTTTGATAAAACACCGTCACAACTGTCAAATAACTTTCCAGAGCTTCCTTGAGTTTACCCTGCTTTTCGAAGACCTGACCCTGAATCAAGAAGGCTTCGGAGTAGGCTCGGCCGTCTTCCTGCGAAGGAGAGAAGGTTTTGTTCGCCTGGGCAATGAGCGGTGCGAGGCTGGTCAGGACTTCGTCCAGCTTGCCCTCCTTGAGGGCCGCCTTGGCCAATCCCGCCTGGGCGCGTACTTGATGGCGGCTGCCGGGGTAGAGCTTGACCATATCCTGGAAGACGGCGATCGAGGCGCTCTCTTTGCCAGTCTGGGAATAACTCTCAGCGAGGCGTACCATGGCGTCGGGCACCCAGTCTGCGGGAAGGCCTTTGAATTTTTTGACGAGAGGTTCCAGCAAGATAATCGCCTGATCGACCGAGGCTGCGCGCGCTTTTTCAATCTCTGCCGGCGCCGCCATTTCCACGCTGGCAATATTGGCCAGCGGATAGGGAATTGTGCCTGCTCCAACCGACACGCTGACGCTGCCGTTGGCCACCTCGAGAATCTTCCCGGTGACTTCTTGTCCCGTCTTTAATGCGATTTTGTCTTGCCCATGCATCGCAGAAATGGCAAGCAAAAGCCCCACGCAAACGAGGAAACTGCGGTAAAGTGGCTTACAAGTAATATCCATCACGATAATTTAAATTCATTTAGCAGTCTATTTACAGAGGGTCAACCGCAGAAAATCTAATTCCATCCACTTTTTTCACCAATTTTATTTATGATCAACCTCATTCAACGGTCCCTGCGTCCCCTCCTCATCATCGTCTTCATCATCATCGCGATTTCCTTCACGTTCTTTACCGCGATGCCGGTGGCGGATCGCGGACCGCAGATTAATCTCGGGAAGATTGACGGGCACAACATCACCCCGGAGCAATTCCGCGAGGCGGAAAGCGCCGTCTACGCTCTGCTGACCCTGCGCTATGGGAACCAAATCCCGGAATCTCCCCAGATCCGTCATCAGATCCAGATGGAAACCTGGCAGCGGCTGTTGTTGCTGGCGAACGCGAAGAAGGTTGGGCTCGAAACCTCCAATGAACAGGTGATCCAGTTTATCCGCAACATGCCGGCGCTGCAAAAGGATGGCGTCTATCAACCCGAACGCTACCAAGGTCTGGTCAAGTACTTCCAGCAATCGATGGGCATCAGTGAATTGCGTTTTACTGAGATCATCCGCGAGGAGTTGACCGTGGAGCGGATGCAGAAGCTGATTGTCGCCCCGGTCCAAATGCCGCTCGGGCAGGCCGCTGTCCAGTTTGACTTGATCTATAGCCCGGTCACCCTCAGCACGATCAACTTCCCGCTGAAGAATTACCTCAGTCAAGTCACCGTTACCGCCGAGGAAATCGAGCGCGATTATAAAAATCAGGTCGACGTGAATCCCGCCTTGCGCACCAAGGAACGCCGCCGCGTCAGCTTCGTCGTCTTCCCGGCTCCGGCTCCCGCCGCCAAGGCGGATCCGGCCAAGGATGACGCCCGTCGCAAGATCGGCGAGCAGGCGCTGGAATTTGCCCTTGCCTTGGAACCGGAACCCGATGCCGCCGCTGCCAGCAAGCGCCCCGATTTTGCCACGGTTGCGAAGAAACATAACCTGAATGTCACCACCACCGGCTTCTTCACCGCCGAGGAGTCTGCCGCGCCGCTGCCGCCGAGCCCGAACCTGAATCGTGCCGCGTTCGCTCTCGGAGCGGATCGTCCGACGAGTTCCGTGGTCGAAACTGACAATGGTTTCTACGTTCTCAAACTGGAAGAAGTCATCCCGAGCCAGCCGCTGCCACTTACCGAAGTCCGCGGCCAGATCGAAGCCCAACTGAAGAATCGCAAGGCCCTGACGCTCATGCAGGAAGCCGGCAATGCCGCGGCGGAAAAGCTCAAGGCCGAAATTGCAAAGGGCGTTCCATTCCGCACGGCTGCCGCACAGCTCAAGCTCACGGTGGATACGCTGCCCGTATTCGTCCCCGGCGATCAAAAGTTAAATAATGATCCGAAGCTCGCGCTGGCCCGTCGTCTTGTGATGTCGCTGAAGACCGGCGAAGTCAGCCAGTTCGTCCCCACCGCCGGCGGCGGCGTGATCGGTTACCTCGATGTGCGCCAAGCCCCGGATCGCAAGACGTACGGTGCGTTCGAAACGCAGCTCCAGAACGAAATGTTGAATCAAGCCCGCTACGCCGCGCTCTCCGAATGGGTCCGCTGGCGCTCCACCTCGAAGGGCACGCAAATGCCGACGATGCTGACGCAAACAGCCAGCGCTGCGCAGTAAAGAGTCGCCCCTTTTGATACGCAAAGGCGGTACCATCCCGGTACCGCCTTTGTCATTTCTGTGCTTCCGCAGAAGTTTCCCCAAATGCCTGCCATTCTTTCTTGCTCGCTAAATCTCTTTTCGGGCCGCACGACGCAGAATCAGCCTTGACCGGGGGCATCCTTGGTCGAAACTAGGCATTCACCCTCATGACTTATCTTGCCGAACAGGTTGGGAGTGTGCTGCTGGCGGTGGCGCTGTTTCCGGTGCTGCTCTATTTGCCGGGCAAGATCCTGCTTTTTCGTTTCCCTTTCCTGCGACCGCTATTCCCGGAATCCCTCGGCGCGGAACTTCTCCTCTCGATGGCGGTGGCCCCGATCACGCTTTATCTTCTGCAACGATTTGCCGGGCCGACCTTCGCTACGCTGATTCTGGTGGGACTCTACATCGCGTTTCTGCCGCACCGACTGCCCGTTGTTTCACCGGAAACGCCACCGGTCCCCCGGCGCGGATTTCGCCCCTACCTGATCGCCGCGCTGGCGTGGCTGGCGCTGGTGATTGTGATGAATGTGGATCTGCCGTGCGGTAATCGCCTTTACGCCGCGACGACGGCCTTCGATTGGTCCAAGCATGTCATGGTCACCGATGCCATCGCGCGCGACGGGATTCCGCCCGCGAATCCGGCCTTCCATCCGGGCGAGACGATGCCGCTGTGCTACTACTACCTGTGGCACAACGTCTGTGCGTTTTTCACGGTGGGGAGTTGGATTTCGCCCCGTGCGGCCGTGCTGGCGAGTGTCTTCTGGGCCGGGGTGGCGCTCTTCGCGGTACTGCATCAATTCCTCTCGCTGCTCTATCCGCCGGACCCGACGCGGCATTCGTCGCGCCGGTTGTCCCTGCTTTTGCTCCTCAGCATCGGTGGTCTCGCCTCGCTGCTGCTGGCCATTCGCGTGGCGTTGTACCTCTACAGTGGCGAACCGCTGCGGCTCGATTTTCTCTCGGTGCTGCACACGGGTAGCGATCCGGTTTTCGGCTGGTTGAACACGTTGATCACCACCCCGCATCATGCGGCCGCGCTGGTGATCACGTTGACCGGCTTTCTGCTGCTCCGCACCGCATCGGTCACCGCGCTCCGCTCGCGCCGGTTGCCCATTCTGCTTGCGGGATTGGCCTTCGCCTCCGCCGCCGGGATGTCGCTCTGGATCGGCATGGTCGCGGCCGCCATCGCGGTGGTCTGGCTGGTATTTCTCCTCACGCGCGGCGATCTTCGCGAGATCGCCCTGTGGCTCGGCGCGGGAGCGGTCGCGGCGCTCGCGATCCTGCCGCTCTTTCTCGAGCTGAATCATGCGAGTCAACTGACCGAGGCGCCGCTCGGCTTTCACATCCGCGGATTCACCTTCACCCATGCGCTCGGTGAACCGTGGAAATCGCTGATCGATTTCCTCTGCCTGCCGCTGAACTACAGCATCGAGATCGGTTTCCCGCTGCTTGGCGCGTTGCTGATCTGGCGCGTATGGGGCTTGAACGCTTCTCTGACGCCGCATGAACTTTTCCTGCGCGTGATGTTCTGGACGAGCCTGATTCTCGTGTCGTTCGTGGCCTCCACCGTGCGACATAATGATTTCGGCTGGCGCGGTGTTCTCTTCGCCCAAGCCGCCTGCGTGTTGTGGTGCTGGCCGCTCTTCCTCTCGCTGTTCCCGGCCTTGACCGGAGCGCAATCGACCCTGTGCGCGCGGGCGGCGATTCGCTTTCCGCGCCTATGGAAGATCACACTTTTCGCGCTCGGTTTCGGCTTCCTCTCCGCCGTGGTCGATCCGCTGATGGTGCGTTGCGCGAACGCGCTGCTGGATTGTCCGAAGCTGGTGACCGATGCGCCCTACTCGAGCCTCGCCTTGCCGGATGATCACCACACCGCCGAGCGACTCGCCGCCTATCGCGAGGGGTACAACTGGCTGCGGCAGCACACGCCGCGCCCGGCGCGCATCGCGCTGAATCCGGATCATCACGTGGAAGCGCCGTTCTTCCTCTACGCGAACCGTCAGGCGATTGTGGCGGACTTGTACAACAGCACGATGTTCGGCATTCGCCGCGAGAATTACGAAGGATTGCTCGCGCGTCTCAAACCGCTCTTCGCGACAAAACCGCCGCTCTGGGTCGATGTGCGCGCCACACTCGCGCCGCTCGGTGCGGATTATCTCGTCCTGCGCTCGGATGATCCCGCGTGGAATCACTCCTCCGATTGGCCCACGCCTCTCTACCACAACGCGCATCTCGCTGTGTACGACTTAGGGGCGCTGCCCCCACTCCCCCGCCAAAGGGAATGATTCCCTTTGGAAACCCCACATTGGGCCGAATTTGCTTTTTACGCAGACGTAAAAGTTCGAATTCGGCCCAAGTGAATTTCAAACGCAAATCTTTACCATTTGAGGGGGCATGAGAACGCGGGTTTCTATCCTCGTATAAGGTATGAACTCTTTGAGAAAAACTCCCTTTAGGCGGCTGACATCTTTTGCGTCCGCGCAAAAAAGTCAGCCGCCTAAAGAAGAGGATTCTCAAGGGGCTCAGCCCCTTGAGCGGGGGGTGGGGCGGAGCCTCAAAGTCTCAGCGCGCTTCGAGGGTGATGACGCGACCGATCTGCTGGCGATAGATTCCGTTGGTGAGGAGCGCGACCACAGTGAAGCGCACTTTTTGACCCGGCTTTAGCGCCTGAATTTCACGCGGGAGCGAGTCCGTGCCCAGGATTGGGTGCGTCGTCCGGCCGTCGAACGAAATGCCGATCACCACCATCCCTTTGACCAAGCCTGCGCGATCCGCTGGCCCATCATCGATAACATCCCGAATCAGCAAGCCACCGTTGATGCGATATCCGAGAGTCTGCGCGGCCGAGGCCGACAGCTCATGCAACACGAAACCGAATCGTTGCCGCAGCACCTCTGCGAGCACTGGTTCCGGCGCGGCTTTCTGGCCTTTCGCTACTGCGATCGCATCGGACACCCACGGCACCACCACTCCGGCGGGGATGGCGAAGCCGATGCCCTCGACCGCGTTGGCGGAATATTTCGCCGTGTTGATCCCCACCAGATTACCGTTGATGTCGATCAGCGGACCGCCGCTATTACCGGGATTAATCGCTGCATCGGTTTGCAATAGGCCCGTCATCTCGCCGTTATCCGTCGCGAGGCGGCGATTTGTCGCGCTCAGAATGCCCTGGCTGACCGAGTTTTCGTAACCGACCGGATTTCCCACCGCGATCACCGTTTGCCCGAGCAGGTTGGGAGAAATCGTTTTCAGATCGAACGCGGGCAATTCCTTCGGGTCCTCGATTTTGATCAGCGCCAGATCCTTGTCCGGGTCGCTCGTGATCAGCTTCGCCTCATAGTTTGAGCCGTTGTAGAAACTCACGCGAATCTTCAACCCCTCCGCCATCTCGACCACGTGATGATTCGTGACGATGTAACCGTCCGGCGAGATGAGCAGTCCCGAGCCGAGACTGTAAACCGGCTGCTTCATCACCCAGTAACGGCGCATGAACAAATCCACGTCCGTGGCCACGGTGCGCTGCACGATGCGTTCGGTTTGAATATTGACCACGCTTGGCAGGGCGCGTTGCACGGCCTTGACGGTCGGCTCTTCAGCGGGTGAGATGGGGTGGAGCGTGCCAGCCATGAACAGCAGGAGTGAACATCCAAGGGGTAACGGCGAGAGTCGCAGCATAGGAATGGAGAACTTCCTTACCTATACATCATTTTCGCCTCAATACCAGTCAGCTTCCGCACTGGCCGAAATGCCGCCGAGACCGCCGAACGAGGAACAATTGCAGGCGGTCTGGTTTGAGCACTGGATGCGGCCTGTGATCGAGACTGACGAAGGTGTGCGCATCGAGATCGTCCAGCCGGGAAACTGGAATCACGGCGCGGGACCGGACTTCCTGCAGGCGGCGATCCGTTTGCCCGACGGCACCTTGCGCGTCGGCGCGGTCGAGCTTCATCTCCGCGCCGGTGATTGGGACGCGCACGGTCATCACACCGACCCCGCTTACAACGAAACGATTTTACATGTCGTGTGGGAAACGCCGACGAAGACATTCTTTCCAGCGACCGAAAACTTTCGCCACGTGCCGCAGGTGATTTTGAAGGAGCAACTCCTCGCCCCGTGGGAGCAGGTGCGCGGGTATATTTCGCCGCTCATCGATTCGCGACCCCTGCCTGCCGCGCAACCGGGCCGCTGCCAGCGCTGGCTCGCCACGCAACCGACCGGGACCGCACTGAATTTACTCCGCGCGGCGGGCGCGTTTCGCCTGAATCAAAAAGCGGAGCGGCTCGGCTGGCGCATCGATGCGGTTGGCGAGAAACAGACGCTCTGGGAAGCGCTCGCGGAGGGACTTGGTTATTCCGCGAACAAGATTCCGTTTCGACTTCTCGCCCAGCGCTTGCCGTACGCGATGATGCTCAAGCTCACGCGCGAGCAACGGCTTGCCCGGATTTTCGGACTTTCGGGATTGCTGCCCGCGACGAGTCTTGAAGCGTTCGACCCCGAAGTGCGCGAGTGGATCAAGCCGCAGTGGGAGCATTGGTGGAAGATCCGTGCGCGGTACGACTACGCCATCCTGCCCCGCTCGCCGTGGAAGCTGTCGGGGCTGCGTCCCTGGAACCGGCCCGAGCGACGGCTCGCCGCAATGGCGGAACTGGTGCCGCGCCTTTCGCGTTTGCACGAGGCGGTGGCGGCTCGCGATGCGGACGCTTTTCGTCGCCTGCTCGACGGCATCCACGATCCGTTTTGGGACCGGCATACCACGTTCACCGCGCGATCGCTGTCGAAGCCGCATCACCTTATTGGCGCGGAGCGGATCAACGATCTGCTGCTCAATGTCTTTTGGCCGCTCGTGCATCAGGCGAATGCGAGTACGGCCATTCGAGGCTGGCATGAGAGTGAGAGCGCGGCGAATTCCGTGACTGAACTCGCACGACAGCGGGTGCTCGGTGGCATCGAATTGAAGCCGCATCTTCACGAAACTCTCGTGCAGCAGGGGCTGTTGCAAATCTACCACGATTATTGCCGGACCGATGCAAGCGCGTGCGCGGATTGTCCGTTTCCGAAAACCATCGGGGCGGAATAGCGGAACAGGAAGGGAAAAGGAATGACCGAAATCCTTTTCTTGATTTCCTGCTAAAGCCGTTTGCCTACTCTGTGAGTTCGACGTTCCAGTAGGCGAGATCGAGGAAATGTTTCCACGATTCATCGGCCGGTCGGGAGAAATGGATTTGCAGCAACGGTCGCCACTTTGGCCGCTTCGGCTTCTTCAGCAGCTTCAGGCCTGCCTCCGACGGCGTGCGATTGCCCTTGTTGCTATTGCACTTGATGCAGGAGCAGACAATATTTTCCCAACTCGTTTCGCCGCCGCGATCGCGCGGCACGACATGGTCGAGATTCAGATCCTTGCGGTCGAACTTGTGTCCGCAGTACTGGCAGGTGTTGTTGTCCCGCTCGAAGATATTGTGTCGGGTGAATTTGACTTCCTTCTTCGGCATCCGCTCGAAGAACATCAGCAGGATCACCTTCGGTACGCGGATCTTGAAGGAGATGGTGTGGACGACGTCATCGCCCTGATAATTGCGCGAGACATCGTGCCATTGATCGAACGTCATTGTCTGGAAGCTGCCGCTGGAGGCGTCGACGACGTGGGCGTGCCCTTGGTATAGCAGCATAAACGCTCTTTTGACGGAGCAAATATTCACTGCCTGCCAGAGCCGGTTCAAGACCAGCACATTCTGACTGAGAGTTTCCTCCATAAGTCCACCTACCCGAAGGTTGGTACGAACGTAGAGAGCAAATATCATAGTGGGAGAGGATTGTCAATGAGACCGCCGCTTTGGCGTGTGACAAAAGGGTGAAGATTTGGACGTCCGTTGGCGTCTAACGCTTTCGATATAAATACGACACAGTGATTGTCGTGTTTGACTTTTTACCACTAAAACCGTTAATTTCTCCCCCGCATGTCTAAATCGCTGCTCATGCCGCTCCTCGCCCTTTTTTGGGTTGTGGGCGCTGCGTCCCTTTCGCCTGTTCACGCCGGACCACAGGAAGACTATCTCCAGATTTACCTTTTGATTCAGGAAGCGGAAAAACTGGAATCCGATGGCCAGGCCGCCTCCGCGGCGGCGCGCTATGACGAAGCGCAGAAGCGCTTGCAGCAGCTTCCCGAGGGCTGGGAAGAAGGCATCGTCAAATATCGCATCAAATATTGCCGCGATAAAATTGCCAAGTTGAAGGACGCGAAGGACGCCAACCCCGGAGCGACACCACCTTCGGCTCCCGCACCGTCCACCCCCACCGCGCGCGAGACACCGCCGTCTTCGCCCTCGCAGATCTCCCCGCCCAGCAGCGAGGAAATCAACAAGCTCAAGGACGAGATCGGCCGATTGAAACAGGAACTGGCCTCGACGAAGCAACAGCTGACGAGCGCTCTCGACGAAGCGAAGGATCTTCGCGCGAAACTGGAATCGGCCCAGCAACAGCTCGCAGCCGCGAAGAGCCAGAACACCGAGCAAAAGATGGCTGACCTGCTTTCAGAAAACGCTTCGCTCAAGGAAAAGCTCACGAAGGCCGAGGCGCAGGTGAAGACGTTGCAAACGGGCGGTGCCGATGGCGAGACCAGCGTGCCGATGTTGCAGGCGCAGTTGAAGAAGGTGCAGGGCCTTCTCGCCGCGCAGCAGGAAGCGAATGCCGCCTTCGAAAAGACGACCTCCGATTTGAAGCAGCAACTGGAAGCAGCGCAGAAGAGTTTGGCCGAAGCGCGCCAGCAGATAGCCTCCGCGCAGAACCCCGATGCTTACCGTCGTGAGAACGAAATCCTGCGCGGCATCATCACCCGCCAGTTGCAGGAACAGGCCCGCCGCGATGTGGCCAAGAAGATCGCCCAGGAACAACTCGACAGCCTGAAGATCAATTCCGAGATGCTGCGTCAGCAAATCGATATTCTTGGCTCGCCGGTCGTTGTCCTCAGCGAGGAAGAGCGCGCCCTGTTGCTCAAGCCCAATGCCGATCTCAATAATGGCAATACGGTTACCGCGCCGCTCACACCTCCAGCGACCAAGACGGTCACTGTCACGACGACGACAAGCTCCGCCCCGGCGGCTCCGAGCACCCCGGCTCCCGCTCCGGCGCCGACTCCCGCCGCTCCGGAACCCGCGCCGTCCGTGGCTTCCGCGCCTGCGCCGGAACCCCCCGGCACGACCCCTCCGGCGACGATCCCAAACGCCTCGGAGCAGTTCACCTCGCCTCCCGCCACGACGGCCGCGCCGGAATCGGAGGATTATCGCAGCAAGCCGCGTATTCCGAATGATATTCGGGCTCTCGCGCAGCAGGCCAGCGATCTGTTTGCCCAGAAGCGTTACGATGACGCCGCTGCCGTCTATCAGAAGATGATCGATAAGTATCCGGAAAGCCTCTACGCGTGGTCAAATCTCGGCGTGGTGCGCTTCCAGCAGCAAAATTTCCCCGAGGCGCAAAAGGCGCTCCAGCAGGCCGTCCGCCTTTCGCCGACAGATGCCTTCTCGCATTCGATTCTCGGCATCGTGTACTACTCGCTCGGCAAATATGACGATGCGGTCAGCACGTTGACCCGCGCGAAGGCGCTGGAACCGAACGATGCGAAGACACACAATTACCTCGGTATCGCGTGTTCGCAAAAGGGCTGGCAGGAAGCGGCTGAACAGGAATTGCGCAAGGCAATCGAAATCGATCCGCAGTACGGCGATGCGCATTTCAATCTCGCGGTGATCTACGCCACGCAAAAACCCCCGGCCAAGGAACTCGCCCGCCGCCACTATAAGCTCGCGCAGGACCTCGGCATTCCCAAAGATCCCCAGCTGGAGAAATTACTGCAATAATCTTGGGGGCTCTGCCCCCAGACCCCCGCTCAAGGAAATGATTTCCTTGAGAATCCTCGCTTTGCGTTTTGATTTTTTCCGCAGTGGAAAAAATCAAAACGCAAGATGGGGTTCCCAGGGTATCATACCCTGGGCAGGAGGTGTGGAGGACGGCGTCCTCCACAAGGAAGCTTTACCATCATGCGACCGACACGACTTTTTTGGCTGTTGACGATTCTACTGCTGGCTCTCGATCAGGGCAGCAAGGAATGGGTGCAGCGCGCCCTGCCCCGGTATGATTCGGTTGTGGTGATTCCTCATGTTTTTCATCTCACCTATGTCCGCAATACCGGCGTTGCGTTTGGCATGATGGCCGGGAAGAACTATTGGCTTGCGGGGTTCACCGTGCTTGTGCTCGCAGTCGGCTTCTGGTGGGCGAGACAGCTCGACTGGAAACGGCGTGAGACCAACGTTCTCGCCGCAATGCTACTCGCAGGCGCGATCGGCAATTTGATTGACCGGCTGCGGTACGGGTATGTCGTCGACTTCTTCGATTTCAGTCGTGTCTATTACCCGTGGGTTTTCAATGTGGCCGATAGCTGCATTACAATGAGTCTGGTCTGGATTATTTTCCGGCAGATTTTCCCCGCCAAAGAAATCACTCCTCACCAAGGTTGATCTGATGCGTCCGAGCCACTTTCTCCTCTCCTTGGTGATCGGGCTTGTGTCGTTGATTTCGGCTCCGGCCCAGACGGCGTCCGATGCGCCTGTGAAAATCGGCGCGTACTATTTCGACGGCTGGACCGGTAAAACATTTCACATCACCGAGCGACTCAAGACCGAGTTCGCCAATCGCGAGCCTGTCTGGGGGTGGAAGGATGACACGGTCGAAATCATGGAGCAGCAGATCGATCTCGCGGCGAAGGGCGGACTCTCCTTCTGGTCCTTCTGCTGGTACTGGTCCGAAGCGGGTGGCCACGACACCGATCCGCACAACGCCGCGCTCGGGCTTTATCTGCAGGCGAAGAATCGCTCGCAACTTCAATTCTGTCTGCTTGTGGCCAATCACAAAGGCTACCGCATCGGGCCGAAGGATTGGCCGGAGTTGACCAAGCGCTGGATCGCGTTCTTCAAGGAACCCACCCATCTCACCGTGGACGGCAAACCGCTGATCATTATTTTTTCGCCCAAGGAACTGCTTGCCGCATACGGCACACCTGAAGCCGTGAAAGCGGCGCTCGATCAACTCCGCGCCGACGCGAAAGCGGCTGGACTTCCCGGCGTTTCCATAGCCGCTTGCGCGTTGCCCGGCCCGCTCTATGGCTGGGACCCTATCGCGCCCTACATCGCGTGCGGTTACGATCTGTTCACCGGCTACAACTACAGTGGCGCGGGCAAGAAAGTTCCCAACAGCATTGAGCAGCCGTTCGCGAACATGATTCCCGGTCACGAGGAGATCTGGAAATCATTCGCGGAGCGCGTGGCACTTCCTTACGTACCCTTGGTCACCACCGGCTGGGACAAGCGCCCGTGGGAAGCGCTCGATCTGCCCGCAGCCAAGCAATCCCGCGTTTATCCCGATCGTTCCCCCGCCTTGGTCGAGGAGATGATCCGCAAGGCAATCCAGTGGGTGCGCGCCAATCCAACCCATACTACGGCGGAGAAGCTCATTCTCCTCTACGCATGGAATGAGAACGGCGAGGGGGGCTATCTCACTCCGACGAAAGCCGAAGGATCGGCCTATCTCGACACGGTGCTCAAAGCGCAGCAACCGGTCACGACGCCGTAGGAACCTGTTTCCGACTCATCCCGCGCAGCAAGGTTGCCGCAGCCTGCGATTCTGCTAGGCTGATTCTTTAATCCTTCTGCTGCCACGACCATGACGTCACCCCTTTCCGCCTATCGCCTCGCCATCACCGATCTCGACGAAACCCTGCTCGGTCCCGACAAACAGGTCAGTCCCGAAAACCGTCGCGCGCTTGAGAGCCTCCGCGCCGCCGGACTCACCGTGGTTCCCGCTTCTGGCCGGCATCACGACAACATCATCATCTACGCCAAAGACATTCATCCGCTGGAATGGGTGATTTCCTCCCAGGGTGCCGTCGTGCGCCACGCGCAGACGAACGAGACACTCTATGCCCTCACGATGACGACCGAGCTGGCCAATGAAATCCAGCGGCGCGGAATTGAACTCGGTCTCGACATGATCGCCTATCACGCGTCCGGCGTATACAAGGAGCTGGATGGCGAGTGGAGCAAGCTCAGCGGCGTGCATGCCGGAACGACCAACCATCTTGTGCCGTTCGAAACGTTGTCGAGCACAGGAGTGATCAAACTGATCTGGTACAGCAAGCCGGACCATATCGAAGCCCTCCGCGCGCAGCTTCACGAAGAGTACCGCGGGCGTCTCTACATTGTGAAAACCGAGGACGATGCCCTGGAATTTCTTTCGCCTGAAGCGAACAAGGTCCATGGCGCGCAAGCGGTGGCGGCAAAACTCGGGATTCCTCCCAACCAAGTGATGGCTTTTGGCGACAGTAACAACGACATGGAATTGCTCGCTTGGGCGGGTATGTCGGTCGCGATGCATCATGGCCGCGACGCCCTGAAAAAGGTGGCCCGCCAAGTCAGCCCTCCCGGTCCTCGCGAATCCGCTTTCGCCCGGGCTGTCGAACTCTTGATTGCCGACAGAACCTAACCGGCCTCCCGCTGAAGGAATGATTTTCGCGGAGCGTTCCCTTAGAGCCTTTTCCAATTAATTGGAAAAGACTCTATTCGCGCAGAGTGGTGGAGATGGGATTGAAGCTGCTTTGGGCGCGTTCCCAGAAGTAGCGGGCGGAGGGGGTGGAATTGGCGGGGAGCTGGCGCTTGAACTGGATCTTGGCGATTTCGCCTGCGGCCGGTTTGGGACGACCTTTTTTTAAGAGCACGCGGAAGAGAATGGCGACAGAAGCCTTGTTGCTGCGGTCGTAGAGATCGACGGGAGCGGCGATTTCCACGGTGAGGCCGGTCTCTTCCTTGATCTCGCGGCGCAGCGCAGCGGTGAGCGATTCCATGCTGCCGACCTTGCCTCCGGGGAAGGACCAAGAGCGTTTGCCTCGAGTTTGCTTGACCATCAGTACCTGACCGAAGGCGTCTTCTATCCAAGCCATGACGGAAAGATCCTTGCCCGCGCGAGGAAGGACCGGGGCGGGAGCAAGAGGTTTGAGCGCGGATTTCGATTTCTTGCGCACGAGTTTGGCCATGATGTCTGCTATCGTTGCCATAATTTCGTCACAATTGGAAATACTTATAGCGGTATTGCTAAAAGTATTTGATCGGAATGAACGGTGGAGATCTGAACGAAAAGAGCTCTAAAGTGATGCGCGGCGTCACGCGCCGCGTTTGGACGCGCGGAAGAATTGAAACCAGACCATCAGCGCCGTCACGACGAGCATGCCGATGGAGAGCAATTGACCCTGTGTAAGCCAGCCGAAGTAATAACCGATATTGTCGTCCGGTTCGCGAAAGAATTCCCCCACGATGCGCAGCACAGGATAGGCTCCCATGAAGGTCAGCGAGACGATGCCTGCGCGTTTCGTTTTGAAGCGGAGGATCAGGAGCAGGGCAAAGAGCAGCAGCCCTTCCAGTCCCGCCTCGTAGAGTTGCGACGGATGGCGCGGCAGCGGCGCGCCGTCCGGTCCGCGTGGGGCGTCGGGGAAGATGACGGCCCATGGCACCGTGGCGGGGCGACCCCAGAGTTCGCCATTGATGAAATTCGCCACGCGACCCAGCGCGAGCGCGGGCGGCGTGCAGAGCGCGGTCGCATCGGCGAGGACGTAGAAGGGGATCTTTTGGCGACGGGCAAACCAGGCGATCGCCAGGATGGAGCCGACGATGCCGCCGTGGCTGGCCATGCCGCCTTGCCAGACGAAGAAGATCGAGAGGGGGTTGCGGACGGTGGCGTCCCAATTGTAGAGCAGGCAGGAGGTCAACCGACCGCCCACGATCACCCCGATAATCATCGCGGTGAGGAAATCGACGATGGCGTCTTGCGAGAGCGGGAGCCAGCCACGCTTCGCCTGCCACGCCAGTCCGAAGTAGAGGCCGATAAAGCCGACCGCATACGCGAGCCCGTAATAGCGGATGCCCCAGTTCCCGCCAAAGTGGATCAGGTAGGGGCTGAGATCGTGGACGTAGTACGCAAACATCGGCTTCAGGTGCTACCGAACATGGGAAGTACTGTCGAGGGGAAAGCAAAATCAGCCTCCCCCTTCTGGCTTAAAAAAATCCGGTAATGTGACAACTCGGCAAAATATTATTGACTATTCCTATTATATAGATAGAGATTCAAATAATAATGTCTATCAACTTTGTTGAGATAAGCGGAAAGCCGCTGATTAAGAAGCCATTCGGGCAAATCCGGGAGACTGTCTGAATCGAAAGCCGACGGTGAGAGCCGTCACATAAACCTAAGGAGAAACTCAAAATGAAAAGCAATCTGAAGAAGCTGGTTGTGCTGGTGGGGATGGCTGTTTTGGCAGCGGCCTCGTTGCACGCACAGGACAGCAAGGCATTGGTGGAAGCGCTCGTGAAGAAGGGGGTGCTGACGGATCAGGAGGCCGAGGAAATTCGCGCCGATCTGGTCAAAGAATTCAATACCACCTCAGCGGGCAAGCTGGAAGTCAGTAAACATGTGAAGCAACTGAAGATCTACGGCGACGGCCGCTGGCGTTATGAGTATGTGGGTCAGGAAGGGCAGGCCAATGGCACCAACAATCTGCACAATTGGCAGGCTCGTTACCGGATTCGGCTCGGTGCGGATTATGCCTTCACCGATAACTTCAAGGCGGGGTTTGAACTGGAGAGTTCCACGCAAAACGACGGCGCGAATCAGACCATCGGCTCCGGCTTCGGCAAGTTTGGCGTGAATGTGGGCCTGCTCTACCTGTCGTACAAACCGTGGGATTTCCTCACCGTGACGGGTGGTAAGATCCGCAATCCTTTCTACACCACGGACGTGTTGTGGGATACGGACGTCGCTCCCGAAGGCGCGGCGGAATTGTTCTCGTGGAATGTGGGCGACCAATGGACCGTGGGTCTGACGGCGGGACAATTCAATTACACCGAGAACACCGACAGCGCGGGGTTGACGGGTAGCAGCAGCACCAAGATGCAGGACTCGTGGATCTATGCGGCGCAGGTGCCGGTTACCTACCAGTTCGGCAAATTTGAAAGCGTTACCGTGGCTCCAGCCTTCTACAAGTTCACCGGCAACAACGCCTCCACCGTGATCACGGGTAGTCCGAGCTCACTGGGAACGCTCAGCGCGGAGAACCTGAACATCATCACCGCTCCAGGCGACGTCTCCTTTAAGGTGCTCAACAAGAAAGCCAAATTCTATTGGGACTTCGCCTACAATGTGTCGGGCGAATCGCGCATTCACCAGACCTACGGTATCGTCAATCAGAACAATGACCTCTCAGACAACGTGGCCTGGCTGGCTGGCTTTCAACTCGGTGACAACAAGAAAAAGGGAGACTGGCTCGTAGGTATCGACTTCCGCCAGATTGGCTTGGGTTCGGTGGATCCGAATCTGAACGATTCCGACTTTGGCAACGGCAATTTGAACCAACAGGGTCTCAAGCTCCGCGCCGGGTATAACTTCACGGACTTCCTGCAGGGTGGCGTGAGCTACTTCAATACATGGAATCTCAAGGAGAATATCGCCACGACCGGGCAGACGCCCAATACGGTGGGTGGCCTCAATAACGTCAACGCGACAACACGGCTTCAGCTCGATGTTGTGTGGAAATTCTAAAAAATCACAAAGCAGGCTTCTCCGCCCTATCTAGTACAACGCGAAGGCCAGTCCGGGAAACCGGGCTGGCCTTTTTCGTTTTCCACGAACCGGCCTGTTGTCTGGCTACAGAGAAGGGGTTAGGTCTATTGCGCGGAAAAAGCATTGGTCACGGTAAGTTTTCCCAGCCGTCACACATTCGTCACAAACCATCTCCATCGTGCACGGGAATTGAAGCGGTCCATTTGACTCGGGAGGTCGATGGATGCGGACGATTTAGCGGCGATTTGCAAAACGCAAGTCACCACAAAACCTAAGGAGATAATACTAAAAATGAAAAGCAGTCTGAAGAAGCTGATTGCGCTCGTGGGGATGACGGTGCTTGCCGTGTCCTCGCTGTCGGCGCAAGACAGCGGAGCGCTTGTGGAAGCGCTCGTGAAGAAGGGCGTTTTGACGGACCAAGAAGGCGAAGAAATTCGTGCCGATTTGACCAAGGAATATGCCACCACCTCGGCTGGCAAGCTCAATGTCAGCAGCCACATCACCCAGCTCAAGCTCTACGGTGACGGTCGCCTGCGTTATGAATATGTCGGTCAGGAAGGGCAGGCCAATGGAGTGAGCAATAATCACAACTGGCGGGCGCGTTATCGCATTCGCGTGGGTGCCGATTACGTGTTCACAGATAACTTCAAGGCTGGTTTCGAGCTCGAATCCGCTACCGACAACGATAGCGCCAACCAGAGCTTCGGCAATGGCTTCGGCAAATCCAGCATCAATGTGGGCTTGATCTACTTGCAGTACAAGCCATGGGATTTTGTCACCCTCACCGGTGGTAAAATGAAGAATCCCTTTTACACGACTGATCTCGTGTGGGATGCGGACATCAATCCGGAAGGTGCGGCGGAAGTGTTCTCGTGGGATATCAACGACCAATTCACCATTGGCGTCACAGCGGCCCAGTTCAACTACACGGAAAACACGGATAGCGCCAGCCTTACCGGCAACAGTGGCAAGATGCAGGACTCGTGGATCTATGCGGGTCAATTGCCGATGACCTACAAGTTCAGCAAGGACGTCAAAGCCACGTTGGCTCCGGGCTTCTATAGCACCACGGGCAACAATGCTTCGACGGTGATCACCGGTTCGCCCAGCTCGACGGGAACGTTCAGCGCGATGAACCTTAACGTTATCACCGCCCCTGGCGATGTGTCGTTTAAGGTTTTCAACCAGAAAGCCAAGTTCTACTGGGATCTGGCTTACAACGCCTCGGGTGAATCCCGCGTGCACCAGACCTACGGCATCGTCAACCAGAACAACGGCTTGGAAGACAGCATTGCGTGGTTGGTCGGTTTGCAGCTTGGTGATAACAAGAAGAAGGGCGACTGGCTGGTGGGTGTTGACTTCCGCCAGACTGGTTTGGGCGCGGTTGATCCCAACCTCGCTGACTCCGACTTCGGCAATGGCAATCTGAACCAACAGGGTGTCAAAATCCGCACGGGATACAACTTCACCGACTTCCTGCAGGGTAACATCACGTACTTCAATACGTGGAACTACAAGGAAAACATTGCCACGGCGGGTCAGGCCCCCAACAACGTGGGCGGTCTCAATGGTGTCAATGCCACCAGCCGTCTGCAGCTCGATGTCGTTTGGAAGTTCTAAATTTGGTTTGAACTGGAAGAAAGTAACTCCTTCTCTTCTATGAGGGCGATCCGGTCCGGGTGAAAACCCGGGCCGGAAGGGCTCGACAAAAAACTCCTCAAAAATACAAAAAAACATGAAACTCAAATCTCTCCTCGCCATGGTTCTGGCCTGCGCGACTGCCTTGGGCAGCGCTCATGCCGAAAAGTTGGTTATCAAGGGTTCCGACACCCTCGGCGCCAAGCTGGTTCCCCAGTTGGCCGAGCAGTTCAAGGCCGCCAATCCTGGCACCACCTTTGAAATTGCGGCCGAAGGCTCCACCACTGGCATCGCTGCCATTATTGACGGAACGGCCGACATCGGCATGTCCAGCCGTCGTGCCAAGTCCACGGAAGTTTCTTCCGCGGTCGCCGGAGGCAAGAATCTCAAGCCCACGATCGTGGCTTATGACGGTATTGCAATCATCGTGAACGCCAACAATCCGATCAAGGGGCTTACCAAGAAGCAGGTCGAACAAATCTTCACGGGTGACGTGACGGACTGGAGCGCGGTCGGTGGTAAGCCGGGCCCGATCTCCATCTATACCCGTAATACTTCCTCGGGTACCTACTCTGATTTCAAGGAATTGGCCATGAAGAAGCGTGATTACGCCGGTGCTGCCCAGAAGCTGGCTGGTAACGAGCAGATCGCCTCCGAAGTGGGCAAAAATGCCAACGGTATCGGTTATGTGGGTCTGGCCTATGACAAGGCTCCCGGCACCAAAGTGGTTCCCATTGAAGGTGCGACTCCGAGCGTGGCCTCGGTGCAGGGCAAGAGCTATCCCTACGCCCGCCCGACCTTCTACTACACCAACGGCGACGCCACGGGTATTGCGGCGAAGTTTGTGGCCTTCACCCTGAGCCCTGCCGGTCAGAAGACCGTCACCTCGGTTGGTTTCGTTCCGGTCAAGTAATTCGCTCCTCGTATTTGCACAAAAGCCCGCTGGCTGTGCCTTGTCAGCGGGCTTTTTCACGCCAGACTCAATCGACTCCACCACACACCATGAGTACCAGCGCCAAAATCAAACGGCTCGATCAGCGTCCCATGAAGGATGCGATTCTGAGTAAGAATAAATTCCGCTTTTTGGGTCTGACGCTGGACGATTTCATCAAGTATTTCTTTCAGGGCAATGCGATGATCGCCATCGTGGTTCTTGCCCTTATCACCATCTCTCTTTTTTCTTCCGGCATCTGGTTCATTCCGCAGAATTATCAGAACCTTGTCGTCTATCGCCAGGCTGGCCTGGAATATGTCGATTACCTCCGCCAGGAAATTGACGATCACACCGCGCTCACTCGTTACCTCTCCAATTTGCGTTTGCAGCAGATGCAGTTGCTCCTGAAAGAGGGTAAATCGCCCGAGGAGGCGCAGACCGCGCTCGCCCCGCTCGATGCTTTTATCGCCGCCTATGGCGATGCCGCCACACCGCTCAACGACATGCTAAGTGAGCAGACCGATATTGCTTCCGCTATCAAGGACAAGCACAACAGCCAGCAGGAAGAGCTACATGGCAGGGAGCTGCTCCTCAAGGCCGGAAAAAAGGAGGAAGCAGCCGCACTTCAAGTGGAACCGATAGACTTTAAAGCTTCGGTGCAGCCCTTGCTCGACATGCGCGATGCCTATATCGAGGCGAATGGCATTTTTGCTGAAACTCTCAGCAATCTGATCTTCCATCCCCCGCGCATGGTGAGCCGTTCGCTGCAACCGAAGATGGATCGATTCCGCGAACTGAGCCGGACCTATCTCATTGAACTCCCCAAGTATGAGGACCAGATTTTGAATTGGGAGCAATTCAAGCCCATTCCGAAATACAAAGCGGTCACCTCCTTCCTCTTTGGCCGTCAATGGCTGACGGCGAGCTTTTGGCAGGATTGGTACGGGATCATTCCGCTACTGGTCGGTTCGCTCACGGTTTCGTTTGTGGCGCTTGTCATCGCGATTCCCTTCGGCGTGGGCGCGGCGATCTATATCAACCAGATCGCAAGTCCGACGGAGCAAAATCTGATCAAGCCCTACATCGAGTTCATCTCGGCGATTCCCTCTGTGGTGCTTGGTTTCTTCGGCATCGCGGTGCTGGGACAATCGATGCGCTGGCTCTCGCAACAGGAATGGCTGGCTTGGGTGCCAGGCTTCCCAATTCAGGAGCGCCTGAATATCTTCACGGCGGGCGCTCTGCTCGCACTTATGGCCGTTCCGACTATCTTCACGCTTACGGAAGATGCGATCAATAACGTGCCCCGCGCATTCAAGGAGGCCTCCTATGCCTTGGGTGCGACCCGCTTGCAGACGATCCTCAAGATCATGATTCCCGCCTCGCTCTCCGGCATCATCTCGGCGGTGCTGCTCGGTCTCGGTCGTGTGGTAGGTGAGACGATGGTCGTGCTCCTCTGCGCGGGTGGTCGCATTGAAATTCCCGACTTCACGCAGGGCTTGGGAGCCTTCTTCCAGCCGGTGCACACCATGACCGGTATCATCGCCCAGGAAATGGGCGAGGTCGTTCAGGGCAGCATCCATTTCCACGCACTTTTCATGGTCGGCATCATTTTGTTCCTGCTCTCGCTGGTGATCAATTACCTCGCGCAGCAGGTGGTGCACAAATACAAGATTTCGATTGGGTAACCCGCACACGAGAACATAACCCATGCACGCCCCCAATAATCCTTTTCGCAAGCAAGTCACGGCCAACCTGCGTATTGAGGCCGGTATCAATTGGCTCCTGCGTCTTTGCGCCTATGCCATTGTGATCGCCGCTTCGATCATCTTCCTGACTATTTTCTGGAAGGGTTCGAAAGCCCTCGTGCAGCCCACCTTCCCATTCATCAATATCGGCTTCCTCACCGAGCGGCCCGAGACCTTGCATGTGCTTGAGAAGGAGGGCAGTCCCACTCTTTCCATGGGAGATCGTGAGTTTCGTGAATTCGAGAAAACGCACGATATCAGCGCTTACAAGAAGGCGAGTTATGTCTATGCCGCGGGCGGCATTTTCCCCAATATTGTCGGAACGGTGCTACTTGTGATTGGGTCAATGACCATTGCGTTGGTGCTTGGCATCTTCAGTGCCATCTACCTCAGCGAGTACAGTCGCCAAGGCCCGTTCATTCATATGGTGCGACTGGCGATTCTCAACCTGGCTGGCGTCCCCTCGATTGTCTTTGGGCTCTTCGGTTTCGGCATGTTCGTACTCGCTTTCAACTGGGGTGTGTCGCTGCTCGCGGGCTGGTTCACGCTCGCCTTCATGGTCCTGCCCGTCATCATCACGGCCAGCGAAGAGTCGTTGCGTGCGGTGCCCAAAGGTTTCCGCGAAGGTTCCCTCGCACTCGGCGCGACGCAATGGCAAACCATTCGTCAGAACGTCCTTCCCTATGCGCTGCCTGGTATTTTGACTTCCTCTATCCTTGGCATTGCCCGCGTGGCGGGTGAGACGGCGCCGATCATGTTCACGGCAGCATTCGTCATGCGCGACGAAATGCCATGGCAGGTGAAGCATTTCACGGATTTCTTTTTCCAGGGCGTCATGGCCCTCCCGTACCACATTTATGTTGTGAGTTCCAAAATCCCGCAGAATGAGTATACTGAAAAGGTTCAGTACGGGACGGCTTTTGTTTTCCTGGTGGTTGTCATCGGCATCGCGCTGGCCTCGGTCATGGCGCGCATCAAGATGCGTAACCGCTATAAATGGTAGGAAGAAAAAGGAGGCCCCATGAACGAGAATGCCCCCGCAGTCAAACCACACCACACGGTGAACTATATGAGTGAATCCCAAGCATCGGAAAGCGCGCGTCCTTCGGAAACGCTGGCGATTGAGCCCGAGCATCACAAGCGCGCCCGCACGCTGATTGACATTGAGCATGTTGATTTTTTCTATGGCAAATCGCACGCGCTCCACGACATTAATCTCAAGATCAAGGAGAAGCTCGTCACCGCTTTCATCGGACCATCCGGTTGCGGCAAATCCACGCTGCTGCGCTGCCTGAACCGCATGAACGATCTCATCGACGGCACGCGAGTGGCCAACGGCGCGATCAAGATTCATGGTGTGGACATTTACAATCCCGATGTCGATGTCATCGAATTGCGCAAACGCGTCGGCATGGTCTTCCAGAAGTCCAATCCCTTCCCGAAATCCATTTACGAGAACATCGTCTACGGTCTGCGCTTGCAGGGCATCAACAACAAATCGCGCCTCGATGAAGTCGTGGAGCGTTCCCTGCGCGGAGCCGCGCTCTGGGAGGAAGTGCGCGATCGTCTGCATGATAGCGCGCTCGGCCTTTCCGGTGGTCAACAGCAGCGCTTGTGTATCGCCCGCGCCATCGCGGTCGAGCCCGAGATCATCCTGATGGATGAACCGTGTTCCGCGCTTGATCCCATCGCGACGGCGAAGGTCGAGGAGCTGATTCACGAACTCAAGAAGGACTACACGATTGTCATCGTCACGCACAACATGCAGCAGGCGGGTCGCTGTTCGGACATGACGGCATTCTTCTATCTCGGCAAGCTCATTGAGTTCGACGCCACGGAAAAGATCTTCACCAACCCATCTCAGAAGCAAACCGAAGACTACATCACCGGCCGTTTCGGTTGATGGAGCCACCGGTATCCGAAAATGGAAGCCTTCCACACTCCCCCGGCGCTACGCCGGGATGTGTGGTCTGTTCTTGGATGAACTAAAGAATTGCTATAATCTCCGATCATCGTTTTGACCTTTGCCTTCTCCACATGAATACTCCTTCCTCCGTCCACCTGGCCAAACTGCGCGAGACCCTGCTGATGATGTCGAGCCTGGCAGACCGCAATCTGAACCTTGCCCTCAAATCGCTGGTGGAACGCGATTCCAAACTGGCCGAAACGGTGGAAGCCGAGGACAGCCAGCTCGATCAGCTCGAGGTCAGCGTCGATGAACAGGTCATCGCCCATATGGCGCTGCACGCCCCGGTGGCGACCGATTGCCGCTTCATGCTCGTCGCTTCGAAGATCTCCAACAACCTCGAGCGCATCGGTGATCAGGCTGTCAGCATCGCCCGGCGCGCCAAGGAGCTCAACGGCGAACCGTTGCTCAAGCCGCTGATCGATATCCCCCGCATGGGCGATATTGCCCTCAATATGCTGCGTGACAGCATCACTTCCTTTGTCGACGGGAAGCCGGAGATCACGGCGGAAATCATCAAACGGGACAAGATCGTCGACGAGATCAACCGTCAGCTTGCCCGGGAACTGACCAGCTACATGATGGAAGACCCCAGTACGATCACCCGCGCGCTGAATCTCCTGCTGGTGTCCCGCTGTCTCGAACGGGTGGCCGATCACACCAAGAATATCGCCGAGGAAGTCTACTATCTCTATCAGGCCAAGGATATACGTCACGCGACGGTGTAACGGTGCAGGCAAAACATCCTGTTGCCTAAGAGCCTATTTACGATCTTATCGGGGGTGGCGTTGCCAAGGTTTTTGCTGCCTGCCTCGACAACGCCGCTCGGCGGCAAAAGACCGGCAATCCTTTGGACTGGGCTGTTAGGGTGGGCGCAGGCTTCGTGGCGGCGCTCCTCCGGTATTTTTCAAATACCATCGTCGCTAGCGCCTCGCCTCCCGGCCCCAGCGCCACCTCGATAAGATCGTAAACAGGCTCTAAGAGTGGATTTTCGCGGGGCTTTGGTCTATACCGGGCCAAGTGACCTCACCCGTTGTTTCCGTCTGCATCCCGACGCATGACCGACCGCAGCTTCTGCGGGAGGCGATCGGGAGTGTTTTGGACAACGGCTTTCCGAATCTCGAAATCATCGTCTCTGACGACGCCCCAAATGGGAGTGGTCGCGCGGTGGTGGAGGCATTGGCCGATCCGCGCGTGCGTTATCTGCGCAATCCGAACCCTGGCACCAAGGCCAGTAATTGGGACTGCGCTTTGCGCGCGGCCACGGGCCGTTACGCCTTCAAACTCGATGACGACGACCGCATTTTGCCCGGCTTTCTGAGTCAATGCATTACGATTCTGGAACAGGAGCCCGATGTCGCCAGCGTTTACACTGGACACCGCATTTTGCGGGAGGGTCAGGACGGGGCGGAAACGGTGATCGATACGACCTTCTTCGGCGCGACATTTCGTGTGGATGGTGAAGCGTATTGGCGTGGCGTACTGGCGAATGAGGACGGTTATCCGCGCAATCAAAAAACAGCGGGAGTCTTTCGTCGCGAGGCCGCGGAACGGCTGGATTTTTATCGCCACGCCAGCGAGGACTTTGCCTTCAGTGCCGCGCTTGGGTTTTTCGGTCGCGTGGCCTATCTTCCCGAGGTGTTGTACGAATGGCGCGTTCATCGTGGCAGCGGTGTGCGGAATTTGCTTCGCACCTGGCGGCTCAGTGATGAAGCGTGCGAAGGGCTCCTTCATTTGCCTGCAGGCATCGTCCCTTCCGCGGTGCAGAACCATTGGCGGCGTTGCGTGGCCGTCACGCGTCGCGCGCTGCCGCTCTTCTATTTGCGAGCGGCGTTCATGGAGGGCGGGGTGCGGGAAGGGTGGTCGTTCTGGAATACGTTGCGCCGATACGGTGCGGCGTGGTCGCCGATGATGATTCTCGGGCTGGTGGCCGCGACGGTGACGCCGTTATGGCTGCGTCGGTTCTTCTTTGATTGGTATCAACGAAGTCCCGCCTTGCAACGGATTATCTTGGCGTGCTTTAAAGGCAAGTAAGGGAATCACCATCATGAAACGCACCGGCATTATCATCGTCACGATCAATTCCCTGATTCATTTGCCGCGGCTTTTCGATGCACTCGGCAAGACGGCCCCCAAGGAAAAGGCGGTGATTTGCGTGGTCGATAACGCGTCTGATGACGGCTGCGCCGATTACGCCGAAGCGGAACTCGCCCGGCTGCCTTGCGAAGGTCTCGTGGTGCGCAATCATACCAATCTTGGTTTTTCCGATGCGAATAATCGCGGTGTGTTTGCCCTGCGCGCGCGGTATGAAGGACTCGACTCCTTTGTCTTCCTCAATCCAGATACCGATCCGCAGCCCGGATGGCTGGAGCCGTTGATCGAGGAATTGGAGAAGCCGGGAGTCGGCTCGGCTTCCTCTTTGTTGCTTCTTCCAGATGGACGCGCCAATTCGCTGGGCAACGCGATTCATTTTTTTGGCTTTGGCTTCACCACCGGCTATGGTGAATCGGTCGCGGGTGCGGTGGATCATGACGTGCTTTTCGGCACGGGCGCGGCGCTCGCGATTTCGGTCCGCGCCTTGGAAAGCATGCGGAAACTCACGGGCCGCGATGAAGTCTTCTGGAGCGAGCTGTTTTTATACGGGGAAGATCAGGACCTCGGCTGGCGATTGACTCTGGCGGGCTGGACGAACCGCGTTTGTGTTCGCAGCCGCGTGATGCATCACTCGTCCTTCATTGGCGACCGGCCCCGTTCGGAGAGCTTGCTTTATCTTGAGCGCAATCGGTGGCTGTTGATCTTGGCGAATTTCAAGATTGGCACCGTGCTGTTGCTCACGCCTTGGCTTTGGGGGCTGGAATTGCTGCAATGCCTGGGCTGGCGGCGGCTCTATGCGGGATCACGCTGGCGGATTTATCAAACCGTCTGGGCGGAGGTGCTTCGTCCGGAATTCTGGAAACGGCGGCGGAAGATTCAACATCTGCGTGTGGTTGCAGATCGCGAGATTTTACATCGCATGGAAAGCTCCATTCGTCACGGCGCGATGGCGCGGCGCCCTTCGGACGACGGCATCGATCGCTTTCTGGCGGGAATCAAGCGAATGCTGATTTTTTTGATTCGCTGGTAACGGAGCCGCTGTCTAATACTGGATATCTCTATGCTGAAACAACCGGAACGCGGATTGGTGTGGGTGGCCGCGGCGCTGACCTTCGCCGCGATGGCCATGCTGACGGGATTTTTCAGTTTCGGAACGCAAATCCCGATCACCTCGGACATGAATCCGGGGCTTTACTCCCAGTTGCCCTACCAGTTTCCCCCGCAGGCGGTCTTCAATACGAATTACTGGCTCGGGCAGATGCAGATGCCGCAGGATTTGCAGCCCATGTCGCTGCTGGCGCATTTGCCGCTCTGGATGTTTTTCAGCGGCTACTACCCGCTCTTCGCCGCGCTCTCGCTGCTGGTCTTTTACGCCTTTCTGCGCGAACTCGGTTTTCGGCGCGGCGTGGCGGTTCTGGGAGGAGTGCTGTATGCGTGGCAGGGCGATCTTTTCAGTAATCTGCTTGCGGGCCATTTCTCCAGTGCGACGGTTTGGTTGATGTTCGCGCTCGCGGCGCTCTTTGCGATGCGCAGCGCCCGGTTGCGGAGTTGGCTGGAAGCGGCGCTCAGTGGTGTTTGCACCGGGATGATGGTCTCCTTGCTGCCCGATCGCGGAGCGTTGTGCAGTCTCATCATCGGTGGCCTCTTTCTTGTCTCCATCTGGCGGCAACGTCACGACCGCGCGGAAGCGTTGCGGCATGCGGGCCGGCTTTTGCTCGTGGTCCTCATTGCTGCCGCGGTGGCTTTGCCGGGTGTTTATGCCACGCTTTCCTGGACGACCTACAAGGCGGGTCCGGCCGGTGTGGAAACGCCGCAGCAAAAATATGCCTGGGCCACGCAGTGGAGCTACACCCCCGAAGAAATCTGGAGCTACATGATCCCCGGTTTCTTCGGATGGCGCAATGGCAGCTCGCAGGGTCCCTACTGGGGCCGCATTGGGCAGAGCGCCGAGAGCCGCAATTTTTGTCTCGCGATTTTCACCATCGGCACGGCGGGATTCCTTCTCGCGTTTCTGGGTGGTGCCGTTTCCCTGGCGAAAAAAAGAACGGTCGATTCCGCCTCGTGGCTCACGCCCGAGCAGGCCAGCTACGCGCGCTTTGCCCTTTTCGCTGTGATTTTTGGCTGGCTTCTCGCCCTTGGTAAATACGGTCCATTGTACGAATGGTTCTACCAATTGCCATACATGGACACGTGGCGCAATCCGCTCAAGTTTCTTGCGCCAGTCAGCCTCGTTCTGATCGTGCTGGCGGCCTGTGGCGCACAAGCTTCGACGCGGCTCATCGAATCTGGCGCGGACGCCGAGATGGCTAAAAAACGAATTCGCACCATCCTGCGCCGGTTGCTGATTATCGTGGGCGTGATGTGGCTCTTCAGCTTCCCGGCGCGACTGCCGTTGACCGTGCGGTTGGAAAATCTCCGCTATGCGCCATCGGAGATCGACGCGATTCTATCCACGCTACGCGGTTCCCTTTTTTTTGCCGGAGTGGTGATCGGTTTCCTCTGGGCTGGTTGGCGGGTACTCATGCGCGATGCAGAAGGACGGCGGAAGGAGTTCATTAATCCGCTGATCCAGAAAACATGGGATGCCATGGTGCTGCCGGAGAACGTGGGCCGCACGTGGCTGGCATTGCTCGCCGCTGTCAGCATGATGCAAATGCTCTGGGTGCAGAGTCATTACAGCGACCTTATCGACTTCAAGGCATTCTACGGCCCGAGTGCTCTGACGAAGCGCTTACAGTCCAAGGATGAAATCACGCGTGTGGCGGTTGAAATGACCGATCCGCTATTGCGCCAGGCATTGACCACGCTCTTCCCCTACAATGGCATCCAATGCATCGATATTCCAGCCGCTTCGCGCATTCCCTATGATTACGAGCAGTTCTTCCGTGCACTGCAAAACAACCGGGTGCGACTTCAGCAACTGGGCGGGGTGAAGTACTGGCTTTCCTCGGCCGAGGGAGTCTCCGGCATTCAGGAATTCCCCGGCATTCGTGGTGCGATCAAATCGATCAACTACTACACCATCGACCCCTATTTTTCCTCTGGAACTCCGACGCACGCCATCCTTGAACTGAAACAGTATTTACCCAAGGTATCGCTGGTATCGAAGATCGAAGATTTTGCCGACGACGAAACTCTGTTGAAACGGTTGGGTGACGAAAAATGGAGCCCGTTCACCTCCGTACTCGTGCGGCAGGAAGACCTCGCCACCGCCCTTGAGCAGACGACGGTGAAGGGGGATGTGGTGACAGAGAGATTAAAACCAGAGGCAAAGCTCCTGTTCTACAGCGACCGCCGCATCGAGATCGCTGTGCAATCGCCCACTCCGGCGACGTTGTTGATCAGTGACCGCTTTGATCCCGGCTGGAGCGCGACGCTCAATGGCAAGAGGGTCAAGCTGTTTCCCGCGGACTTCATTCTGCGCGGTCTCTCTGTGCCAGCGGGTACGTCGAAAGTGGTGCTTACCTACGAACTGCCCATGATGCCGTATTATGTGCAGCTCGTCGCGTTGGCGCTGGTTGTGGCGTGGGTGATCGGTGCGGGGTTGCGTCGACGCATCAACGTGGCAGCGAGATAAGCCGCTGGTGATTGCAAGGTGCGGAAGTGTCTGTGTGAACTCTTGCCGCAGGCAGAATCTCAGATTTCTGGGATTACTCCGCCGGAACTTCCATTTTGAATGGAGGAATGCGGGTGAAGACGCGTTGTCCTTCATCGTCCTGACCAAGGTAAGCACCCTCAGCGACGGAATCGGAACTGACAAGGTGATAGCTGTTGTAATGAAAACGGGTGCCGGGGCTCAGGCGGGGGAATTCGCCGACGACGCCATCGCCTTCCACCACGATTTTTTCGCCGGTTTCATTGGTAACCACCCATTTTCGGCCTTTGATGGTGACACTGCGTGGACTATCATTATGAATGGTAATGTAGTAAACAAAACCGTAGGGTCGATCGGGCGTAACTTGGACGTTCGGGTTGTACTCCACCCGATCCAGACTTACCCACAGCCCTGGTAATTCCACCAGTTTTTCAGACACGCAATGCGAAAGTAATATGAAACCTGCCAGACGAAAAGCACTAATTAAGGCAAATGAACCTCCCAGGTTACATTGGCAGCAAAAACGACGTGCTTTTCCTCCAGTGGCGCTCACCATTGCCGGCTCCGATAACAGCGGAGGCGCGGGGATTCAGGCCGATCTGAAGACCTTCACCACCCTGCGTGCCTACGGTGCCTCGGCCATTACCAGCCTTGTGGCAGAGCATCCGGGACGAGTTCACAGCATTGCCCCCGTCCCCCTTAGCATGGTTATCGACCAGATCCGGCTCGTATTTGAGGCCTTTCCCGTCGCCGCGATCAAGACCGGTATGCTCTATTCCCGGCCCATCATCGCTGCCGTGGCCCGGGAACTGCGCCAACTCGCCCCCGGAGTGCCGCTGGTGGTGGATCCGGTGATGGTCGCGACCAGTGGCGCGCTGTTGCTGAAAAAGGACGCCATCGCGGTGCTGCAAAAGGAATTGCTGCCGCTGGCCACGCTGGTCACTCCGAACCGCGACGAAGCCGCGCTGCTGTGGGGTCGCCCGATCAAGGACCTCGAAACGTTGTGCGCAGCGGGTATCGAACTCAGCTTGAAATACCAAACCGCATTCCTCGTGAAGGGCGGTCACCTGCGCGGTACGCATGCCGTCGACCTGCTGTGCACCGGCACCAAAGTACGCGTCTTCAAGACCGCGATGATCGCGGGCGCGAATCCGCACGGGACCGGCTGTACCCTCTCTGCGGCCATCACGGCGTCGCTGGCGCAAGGGCTGTCCGTTGAAAAAGCGGTGGCAGCGGGAAAGAAATTCATCACCCACGCCGTGCGCACCCATTTTCAGCATGGGCCTCATCAGGTGCTGAACGTGTTGCCCCGAAGATGAAGTGAAGCATTACCAATCCTCCCTCTCGTCCTAAAGCTTGCATTGCCCGCGCATTGCTTTTTGATAGACGGAATGCTCCCGACCCGACCCAAGACCATTCTTGTCCTGCGCCACTCGCCCAACGTTGGGCCGGGTTATCTGGAGGACTTCATCAAGCGGCGCGGACTGATCCAGCAATTGGTCGCGCTCGATGCCGGTGACGACTTGCCGAAAAACCCCGATGAATTCGGCGCTGTTGTCGCCCTAGGCGGGGAGATGAGCGTCCACAGCGAAAAGGATTTCCCCTTCCTGAAGAAGGAAAACGAATTCATCCGCCAGAGCGTCAAAATGGGTGTGCCCTACCTCGGCCTCTGCCTCGGCGGTCAACTCCTCGCCAAAGCGATGAGCGGCAAAGTGACGCTAAACCCGGTGAAGGAAATCGGACCCTACGAGATTGCGCTCAACGCGGAAGGCCTCAAGGACCCCCTCTTCGCCGGATTCCCGGACCGCTTTCCGTTCTGCCAATGGCATAGCGATACGTTCAGCGAATTGCCGCCCGAGGCGGTGCTGCTCGCGGGTAGCACGGCGTGCAAACATCAGGCGTTTCGCTACGGCAAGACCGCCTACGGACTGCAGTTCCATCCCGAGGCGACGACGCTCGTGTTGGAACAATGGTGCCGCGAGTTCGGCAGCGATCTGGAGTCACCCGCGCATGGTCATCGAGTGCAGGAAAAGTACGCGCTCTGCGCCGCCGATTGCGTGAAGCATAGCGATCGGCTGTTCAAGAATTTCTTCCAGACTGCAAACGTGATCGCCAGTCCGGCGTAACGTGGAAGCCAGTACGGATGCAGGGAGATTACTTGTTTCCTGGCAATAAAGTGTAAATCAGTACGACTCCACAGAGCCATATTAACACCGACGCCAAAGACACCAGCAAGGTCAGTACGAACTTGAGAGGTAGCGAGAGATTCCAGCGGAATATCTTTAGATTAAGGACAGCCGCCATTGCTCCCAAACCGCCACCTAGTGCGCCACCAAAGGCAATCATGGCAAGCGGCAGACCCGACCAGATAGCTTGATACGCAGGCAGTTTGGGCGCGACATCAATAATCTGATTATTGACCTCCACGGAAGGAGTGAAAATATCCAGCCCAAATTTAAGTCCAATGGGCACTTCCCTCCCATCGGGAAGAGTCACGATGAATTTACCTTTTTTCTTAGGTAGCACCTGTCCGCAGGATACAATTTTAGCTCCACCCCAAACTCCTCCGGGTCGGAGGGCCAAGTTAATTCCTTCAGCTTCCGGTAGCGCAAAAGGGATGTCCATATACGTCTCCGAATATTACGCCGCTTTCTTTTTGGCGATGGCTTTCTTGTAGACCTCGACGTACTGCTGGGCGGAATCGGACCAGGGGAATTCCTGCTTCATGGCTGATTGCTGCATCTTCTTGTAATGATGCGGGCGGTCGTACCACGTCGATACGGCCCAGCCGATGACATCGTGCAGGGCTTCGGCGGTGGGCAAGTCGAACATAAAGCCGGTGCCGTCACCGGTGGCTTCGTCGTATTTCTCCACCGTGTCGGCGAGCCCACCCGTGGCGCGAACGACCGGCAGGGTGCCGTAAGCGAGCGAGTAGATTTGATTCAGCCCGCACGGTTCGTACAGCGACGGCATGAGGAAGAAATCGCTTCCCGCCTCGATGAGGTGGCTGAGTTCATTGGAGAACCCGATGTAAACGCCCGCGCGTTGTGGGTAGATCGAGTGCAGCCAGTTGAAGAATCCTTCGGTGTGGACATCGCCGGTGCCGAGGACGACAAGTTGCATGCTCATGCCATTGAGCGCGCGCGGCAACGCCCCGGTGAGAAGATCGAATCCCTTTTGCTGAGCGAAACGGGAGACGATGCCAAAGAGTGGCACGTCGGGACGCGCTTCCAGGCCAAAGCGGGCTTGCAGCGCGGCCTTGCATGCGGCCTTGCCCTTGAGATTGGTGATACTGTAATTCGCGGGGAGCAATTTATCCGTGGCAGGGGACCAATGTTCGTAATCGACACCATTGAGGATGCCGGAGACGTCGGCTCCGCGATCGCGCAAACGACCTTCGAGACCCTGCCCGCCGATGGGCTGCAAGATTTCCTGTGCGTGCGTGGGGGAAACCGTGGTGATGGCGTCGGCGAAGTGCACACCCGCCTTGAGCAGGTTGACGCCGCCGAAGTCCTCGAATTTATCGGAGGTGAAATGCTCGTTGCCGAGGCCGTAATAGCCCATGACTCCGGCGTGGTACTTGCCCTGATGTCCGATGTTATGAATGGTAAGAACGCTGGCGGTATGTGACAGCGGCGAGGCGAAAGCATCCCAGGTTTTGAGGAATGCAGCGGTCGGGGCGGCAGGCCAATCGTGCAGATGCATGACGTCTGGAATGAAATTCAGGTCCTTGCAAAATTGCATGGCCGCCTTGCAGAGCAAGCCATAACGATAGGCGTTGTCGTTGTAGTCATTCGGGCCGTCGCTGTAGAGACCGGGCCGGTGATAGTAGCGGCCGTGATCGACGAACCAGATTTCGACTTCGCCATCGAGCTTGGCCTTGTGGATGCCCACCCAGTTTTCTTCGCCATGCCCCATGTGAATGCAGGCAGAATTGTGAAACGTGAGACCGTGTTTGTTGTAATCCACCGCGCTGTAGAGCGGCATGACGATGCGAACTTCGTGACCGAGCCGGTGGAGCGCCTTGCTGAGACCAGCCACGGCGTCGCCCAATCCGCCGGTCTTGGCGAAGGGTACGCATTCGGACGTGACGAAGAGAACCTTGAGCGCGTCTTTTTTGGAAGACGCGGGTTTGTCGGTTGTGACTTTGGGTGCGGCGGCCTTGGCTTTCGGCTTTGCGCTAGATTTGGGGGCCGCCTTTTCCGCGGGCGGCGCGGGAAAATCCGAGACCGTGGCCAGAATTTCAGCGGGAGGAGTCACCGATTTTCCGAGCGGGCCTTTGCCCTTGGCCTTCTTCACGGTCGCAGCCAGCTTCGGCGAAATCATTTTGGACTCGATCGGCTGTAGGGCCGGAACGGGCGCGGGTGCACTCTTCGCCTTGGGCGATGGAGCCTTCGCTTTCATCTCGGGAGCCGTTTTCTTGGGAGCAACGGTCGCTTTCTTTTTGGAGGGAGCCGGTTCGGCTTTGGGCTGGAAGTCAGAAGCGGGTGAAGCCGCCTCCGGTCGAAGTAGCGGCGGCACGAGAGGTTTCACCTCCGGCCAAGGCTGATTCTCCACCGGTGCAGGTGCCGCCGGCTTGGACCCCGTGGCTTTCGCTGCCTTTTTCACTTTCCCCTTGATACCTGTCGTTGCATCGGACTTGGCCATCATCTACCTCCAAAGTTAAAAGTTCCGCCCTGATTTAAAACTCCTGAGTCAAATAGGGAAGGATAAAAGAGTGTCAGCAGGCTGAATCATTTTGATTTTGCAACCGATCTGATTTTGAATAGAGAGCATGGCGCGCCTTCTCGTGTTCGAACCCCGCATGCTGGGCGATGCCATCCTGAGCCTTCCTTTTGTGCGCGGGGCGATGGAACAGCACGAGGTGACGGTATGTTGCCTACCCAAGACAGCTCCCATTTACCGATGGCTTTTACCTCCGGAACGCATCCTCGAATGGGAGGTGCCGTGGGATTGCGTGAAGCCAGCCGGTGAAAAATGGACCGATTTCCGGCGCGTGACGCAGCAGGTCCGTGCACAGCATTTCGAAACCGTGGTCTCCGTCTGGCCCGACGCGCGGGTGCATATCTGGATGGCCCTGCTGGGGATTCCACAGCGCATCAGCTTTCCGATGACGCGACTCAATTACGTGGGTTGGCAACGACCTTGGCGTGGACGTCAGTTGCGCCTCGGGAAAGTTTTGGAATGGATCGGCGCGATCGGCCTGCTGCGTCCGCTCCTGACGCGGAAGTTGTTCAAGCATGATAGCAACCAGCGACATTGGATGAACTGGCAACAGATCGCCGAAGCGCTTGGTACGCCGTGGCGCGCGGAGACGCCGTGGCTGCCAACCGATCCCTCCACGCTTGCCCCGGCCTTCACCCAATTCATCCAGCAGGAGCGCGCGCTCGGGCGTCCCGTCTGGATGGTCCATCCCGGAGCGCGAATGGCGAACCGCCGGTGGGCACCGGAGCGATTTCAGCAGATTCTCGACAATTACTTTCCCGCGCATGGCATCAGTGTCGTCGTCTTGCGACCACCCGATTCCCCCGCACTGACCGTCCACCGAGAACATCAACTGGATTACGCCGCCGGAAGCCTCACCGAACTTGCCGCCGCGACCGCGCAAGTTGACGGCGTGTTGTGCAATGACTCGATGATGATGCATCTCGCCGCCGCACTGGGCTGCCGCGTGGTGCCGCTCTTCAGCGCGGGCGGCCGCGGCTGGTTCGCCCCATTTCAAAACGACGAGTTCATCGCTTACGTCGACGTCTGCCCGCACTGTCCCTGTCTCGATCGTTGCCTGATGCCCTCCCCCATCTGCATCGAACAACTCGGTGTCGACATAGTTCAGCAAAAGTTGGATCTCGCTCTCACCACTCACAAGTGACACGATCACCACATCGCTCTATGGCCTGGCCTCAAGCAAACACATTCCGTTCACGCACAAATTATCTCCTCGCATGCAGCACGGAACTGGCGTCCCCTTTTTTGAAAGCGTATGCCCGCCGTTACGCCTCGACCGCATCTTCTTCCCCGCGTGACTGGCGCAAAGTGATCCTGCTCGGAGCGAATCATATTGGCGACCTCCTCTATCGCTCCGCTTCCCTCGCTGCCTTGCAACGGGGCCTGCCCGAGTGTCGATTCGATTACGCTGCCCCGTTCCCGGCCAGCGAAGTACTGGAGGGCAATCCCGCGATTCATCGCGTTCAACCTCTTGAAAATCCTCCCGTTCCCGACAGCGCAGAATTCGCCGCTTTGCGTGCGGAAAATTACGATTCCGCCATCTGCTACGACACCGGTTCGTACCTCCCATGGCTCAAACTGGCGGTGCAACTTGGCATCCCCAATCGCGCAGGCTACGTGCACAAGGGATTTTCCGCTTGGGTCACGCACCCCATTACACTCCGTTATCCACAACCGTTTCCCGCTTACTTTCGCGATCTCGTTTCCCAGCTCACAGACCAACCCGCAGACTGGAGTCTGCGTCCACAGGTTTTTCCCACTGCCGACGACGAGCAGGCGGCAAGCGCGCTCTGGCAAGAGTTTGGGTTTAGCGATTCACGACCCGTACTCGCCTGTTTCATTACCTCGCGGCAACCCTCGGGTGTCTGGCCTGAGGATCGCTTTCTGGAAACGCTGCGATTGGTTCTCACGCAATCACCTGTTTCGCTTGTTCTTTGCGGAGCGGCGGGGGATCGCGAGAAATTGCAAGCCTTGCGTCAACGTCTGGGCATCGAGTGCGCATTGATTTCGGGCCAACATAAACTCCGCGTGCTCGTGGCCTTCCTGAAAAAATGCCGGGCCGTGCTCAGTACCGATTCTGGACCCCGACACCTCGCCAATGCCGCGGGCGTCCCGGTCGTTTTTGTGCGCAATCTCGCCTTCTCCGCCGTGGAAGCAGGATTGTATGCGGGACCGACGGAATTTGATTTTGCGCCACCGCTGGAATTAGTTCCACCGGAAAAACAGGCTGAGGCGTTCGCCCGAGTCTCGCCAATCCAGGTGGCAGGACAGCTCGAGCAAATTTTCAGCGCGCACTAGTCGCCTGATTATCGAGCTGTTTCAGCAACGTCTGCACGATCTCTTTTGGAAAGGGACCTTGGCAAAACCCGCAATTTCTGACGCCGCTAGCATGCAACCGGGCACACTGTTCACGCGGTGGACTTAAGTGAATAGCGCCCGGCGTAAGATTGCCCCAGACCACGGCATCGATGTGTGGATTCGCACATAGAATTCCTACAGTGGGAATATTTAGGGCCGAGGCAATGTGAAGCGGCCCGGTTCCACCACAAACAAGCCACTGAACTTGACTGACCACAGCAAATAACTCACGCAATGTCAGTTTACCACATGATACCCAGACATTTTGAGGAGAAAGCGCTGCTGCCTCTTTCAGCCAGATGTCTTTCTCGCGCGCCACACCGGTAATGACGATCCGGCAGCGTTGTGAGTTCTGCAATAAGCGCACAATTTCCACGTAATCGCGAGTACTCAAATGACACGTATTGCCGCCGTGGAATGGGTTTACGATCACGAGCGGTTCCGTACCGGGTAGAACTTCCGCAAGACGCTGCGCTGCCTTTTTTTTCTCTTCGTCTTTCAGAAAAAGCTCGGGCTGCGGCGATTGCCGAGGCACTCCAACAGCTTCGGCAAAATCCTGGCAAACATCACCCATATGCCGGGGAGTATGTAACAACCCTGAGCGCAAGCTATAGTGTAATGTCAGCCGTCCCAAAATCCGACCCATTTGGCAATAACGGGAGGAGAGTCCGGAAAAGAAAGATGCCCACAACAGAGTTGAATGATGATACGGAATTAGCACGTGGGTGGGTGCCAGTTGGCGGAGCCAGCAGGAAAGTCGCCAGCTGTCTTTGGGAAAACATGGCGCAATCGTCTCAATCGCTACGTAGCTTGCATGCGGATTATTCTCCCACACCTCTGCCCAGGTGGCTTTGCCTACGACGGTGACTTGCCATCCCGCAGAGGCCAACGCACGCGCCAACGGCGTCGTGAGAATCATATCACCAAGATGATCTTCGCGGAGAATAACAAGGTGCGGACGCATAAGGGAGGGAACTTGGTGAATGTCCGAGTTTCGAGAAAGGCCTGACTGCATTCAAGCTCTTTGTCCAAAAGCAGGAACCAAGTTTGCCAATACACACTTTCTCTGGCTAGGATTAGGGAAGATGCCCAAGGTCGTCCACATCATCCACGAGAGCCGCGGCGGCGGCGGCATGTCCATTGCTCTCTCCTATTTTCACCGCTACCTTCCCCATTTCGAAACCGTGGCCATCACGGGGAATCTAGGTTCTTTACCTGAGCAATTACGCGCTCAGGGGGTCCGTACGCATGCGTTGCCTCTTGACCGGGTTCGAACCGCTCTCTTTTCGATCCCGCAAATTGCCGCGGTTCTGCTCCGGGAAAAGCCGGACCTCATGATTATTCATGGTCAATGGGGCGGTTTTTGCGGTGCCGTCGCCGCATGGCTTGCTGGCATCAAGCGCGTACTCTACTTCACTGGCATGCCCTGCTTTTATACCGATTGGGATTTATTGCGAATCATACGCAATCGATTGGTCGAAGCGATCACCTGCTCGATTGCCACACGGGTTGTCTGTCTCTCCAACGCAGGTCGCTATCAATACCTGCTGCGCCGTCTTGCGCCCGAAGAAAAACTCCTCCACATCCCCAACGGCGTGGATGTGGAGGCCATCCAACCGGTCGCGGATAAATCAGCACTGAGGCGCGAACTGCATCTGCCAGTCGATGTGCCGCTAGTCGTTTCGGTCGGTCGGTTGGAAGATCAGAAGCGGGTCGATTGGCTTGTGCAGGCGTGGAAAGAAGTAGAAACCCAATGCCCAACGGCTCATCTGGTCATTGTTGGTGAGGGTCGCGACCGTGGCGGGCTGGAGCATTTGGCCCGCTCTCTCAATCTGCAACGCTGTCATTTTCTGGGCGCCCAACCGGCAGGCTATCGCTATTTCCAAGCAGCCGATGCGGGCGTAATCACCTCATTGTTCGAAGGCCATCCCGTGGCCTTACTCGAAGCCATGGCAGCAGGATGTCCCATGGTGGGAACCGCTGCCGACGGAATTCCGGAGACCATCGTAGACGGTGTGACCGGCGTTTGCGTGCCTCTGGATGTCCCCACCGCCATTGCAGAGAAACTCATTCTCCTACTTCAGGATTCAGTGTTGCGCGAAAACATGGGACGCGCCGCTTGCGAGCGAGTTAAAAAAGAATATGCGCTCGATTCCGTGTCGGAGCAGCAGATCCGGCTCGCTCAGGAAATTCTCGTCACCGACGCCAGTTCCTGATCGTAAAGCGCGACATAGCGGTCCAGCACCTTATCCGCCGCATAATATTGAGCCCGTACCTTGCCCTGTGCGCCCATTTTTTGGCGTAAAGCGGGATCGCCAATTAACGTCAGGAGACGTTCGGCAAATTGAGCGGTATCGGCGGGAGGCACGAGAAATCCCTCCCGGCCATCCGTAAAGGTACCGCGAACTCCATCGGAATCGTTGGCGACCACGGGGCGACCGCAGGCCATCGCCTCCATCGGGACGACGGAGTTGGTTTCATACAACGTGCTCATGGCCACAATATCGGCTGCTTGCAAGAATTCGATCCCATTCGCTTGGGCCCCCAGAAAAGCGCAGCTTTTTTCCAATCCGAGAGTATGGGCCAACTTGTGCATTTCGGACTCAAGTTCTCCGCCACCCACGATCCATAGCCGGGCGTTCACGCCACGATCTTGCACGATCCTCCAACTCTGCAGCAACCAATCGATCCGTTTCTGCGTGGCCAGACGGCTGACGCAAACCACATGGACTACATCCGGCTGCCAGCCATGTTGCCGACGAATGGTTTCCGTCGCCGGAGGCTCTGGCACACGACCCAAATCGATCATGTTCGACAAAATGACCTGCTTACCTTCAAACGGAAAATGGCGCAGTAAATACTGGTAGTAATTACTCGCGCAGAGCAGCACAGTGCGATGGCACAATCGAACCGGTATCCATTCGGCAATATAATTGCGGATCGCACGAAATACATCCCAGTCGGTGTAAAAGGCAACCCAGTGTGCAATGTAGATCATCCGTGGCACTCCAGTCACGCTACCTGCCAGGGAACCCAGCGACCCTCCCCACTGCCCGTGCAAAATGAGCAAATCAGGTTGCAACCGGCGCAACCACACAATCAAGGAGATGAATCCGAAGGGCAGCTTGAGCTTCGTATCGATCGACACACTGATCTCGTGAATTCCCATCTCCCGGCAAGCTTGGGCAAGCGGTCCGTCCCCCCCGTGGATGACCCATGTATCATAGCGTGCCGCGTAATGCTTCAAATGCTGAAGAATGACCGTGGTACCACCGCCAATTTGGTCGTGGTGAACGAAATGAATAACTTTTTGCATGGAAGCCGTCGGTAGCATAAGAGCAAATGTCCGTCTGACACAATCCTGAATGAGCTTACGGTCAAAAACGCGCGACCGATCTTGAATAGTGACAAAATACGGGCATATATGGGAGATGATTGTACTCGTCGGCGGCAGCGGTTATGTGGGCACTGCATACCAGGCTTATTTCAATTCCCGTGGCATCCCGTTTGTATCGGTAAATCGTTCGACCTTGAATTTATGCGACAAGGAAGCTGTGTCTAAATTCTTCAAGGAACTTAAACCCCAGTTCATCGTCAATGCCGCCGGTTACACAGGCAAACCAAACGTGGACATGGCGGAAAAGGAAAAAACCCGCTGCCTTCTCGCGAATACGATTTTGCCTGGAGTACTCTTTGAAGTATGTACTGACCTCAAAATTCCGTGGGGTCATATTTCCTCCGGTTGTATCTTTTCCGGATCGCGCCCCGATGGCAGCGGATTCACGGAAGAAGACGAACCCAACTTTTCGTTCCGGCAAAATAATTGCAGTTTCTACAGCGGCACAAAGGCCCTGGCTGAAGAGATCATGGATGGCGGTACCGATTGTTACACATGGCGGCTGCGCATTCCCTTCAACGAGGTGGATGGTCCACGCAATTACCTGAGCAAGGTGATGAATTACGCCAAGCTGATCGATGTCCGCAATTCGATTTCACAATTGGACGAATTTGTCCGCGCGACTTGGTTATGCTGGGAGAAGCGCGTACCTTTTGGTGTTTACAATGTCGTCAATCCCGGATCGATCACGACCCGCGAAGTCGTGGAAAAAATCCGGCAACGTCGAATGGTGAACAAGGAGTTTCAGTTCTTTAAAGATGAAACCGAGTTCATGCAAATAGCAGCCAAGGTGCCTCGCGCCAATTGCGTCATGGATTGCTCCAAATTGCTAAAGACGGGCATTCCCATGATGGAAATTCACGAGGCGGTTGATTGGGCCTTGGATCATTGGAAGAAGGCGAGCTGACCCCGTTCCAATCCTTGGCTCAATGACGAAGTGGCTGCCACCAACTCGCATTGGCCCGGTACCAGGAAAAAGTGTGGGTCAGGCCTTCCTCGAATTTCACCGAGGGTAGCCATCCCAGCTCGCGAGTGGACTTGGTGAAATCCACCGCATAGCGGCGATCATGTCCGAGTCGGTCGGGAACATAGCGTATGAGTGACTCCGTTTTACCGGCCAGCTGGAGAATTTGTCGCACTACGTCGAGATTGGTTCGTTCCGAATCTCCGCCGAAATTGTAGACCTCCCCCGGCTGGCCGCGTTCAAACGTCGCCCAGATTCCAGCGCAGTGATCGTCGACGAAAATCCAATCTCGGACATTCAAACCGTCTCCATACACAGGTAGCGGGATGTCGTTCATGGCGTTGGTCATCATGAGCGGCATCATTTTTTCCGGGAATTGATAAGGGCCGTAATTGTTGGAGCAACGGGTGATGCTCACCGGTTGACCAAAAGTGTGAAAGGCGGCGCGCGCAAAATGGTCAGCGGAGGCTTTGCTCGCGCTGTAGGGGGAATTTGGAGCTAGCGGTGTGGTCTCTGAGAATTTCCCCTCGGGGCCCAACGAACCATAAACCTCGTCCGTTGAGATTTGCACAAAGCGCGGATTGCCATGGAGCCGGGCCACATCAAGCAGTGTTTGTGTGCCGATGATGTTGGTGCGCAAGAAAGGTTGTGCTCCCGCAATGCTGCGGTCGACATGAGATTCGGCGGCGAGATTGAGCACACCGGTGAAGGCATGCCGGGTGAAGAGGCGCTGGAGTAACTCCTGATCGCAAATGTCGCCGCGTACAAAGAGGATCGGTTTTTCTGCTGAGAATTCTTCTTTTTTCTCCGTATAGGGTAGCGCCGCCAGGGTGGGAAGATTTCCCGCGTAAGTCAACGCATCCAGGATGACAATCCGCGCCTCGGGTTGGTGACGGCGTAGCCAGTAGACGAGATTGGAGCCGATGAATCCGGCCGCGCCGGTAATAAGTAGCAGATGCGACATAGTTCAAAAGGGCTTGTTCAGGGTCTCTTCGAGATAGGCTCGGTATTCGCAATGAGGCAGGGCAGCGATCAACGCAGCAAATTCATCGTCCGAAATAAAACCACGGCGATAGGCCGCCTCTTCGGGGCAACCGACCTTGATGCTTTGCCGCTTCTCAATGGCTTGGATAAAAGCGGAAGCATCATGTAGGCTGGAGGAGGTGCCGGCATCGAGCCAGGCGACACCACGCGGTACGAGATGCACCTGCAGATGACCGTCGGCGAGATAGGATTTATTCAGATCAGTGATTTCCAATTCACCGCGAGGCGACGGCTGCAATTTCCGGGTGCGGGCGACCACGCTGTCGTCGTACACGTAAAAGCCCGGTACTGCGTAGGGCGAGACAAAAGTCTTGGGCTTCTCAATGATATCCACCACCTTGCCTTTGGTATCCAGGGCAATGACGCCGTAGCGTTCGGGGTCGCGCACGCTGTAGCCGAACACGGTCGCGCCAGAGGTAAAATCACGGATGGTCTCGTTGAAGCCCGTCGCACCATAGAAAATATTATCGCCGAGGATGAGTGCCACCGGTTCGTTGCCAATGAAGGATTCGGCGAGCAAAAAGGCTTGGGCAATCCCCTCGGGCCGGGCCTGTTCGATGTAGGTGAAATGGATGCCCAACCGTTTGCCATCGCCGAGCAATTGACGGAAGCGGGGTAGATCGTGCGGTGTGGAAATGACGGCAATTTCGCGGATGCCTGCTTCGAGCAGTGTGGTCAGCGGATAATACACCATCGGCTTATCGTAAACGGGTTGGAGTTGTTTACTGGCTACGAGACTCATGGGGTAAAGTCTCGAACCAGCGCCGCCCGCCAGGATGATGCCTTTCATATCGCGTAGAGGATTCTAAGGGTGAGTGGGGTCTGGGGCAAAGGATGAAATGCAACGCTCTGATCAGGCGCCGGACTTAGGCTTGGCCTGCAAGCGCTCGAAGAGTTGCTCGTACTTGCTGGTAATCACTTCCCAATCGTAGTGCTCGGCCACACGACGCTGGGCTCGCTGCCCGAAGGCGCGGGCTTCCTCCGCGTCCACCGCAACACGGTCCATGGCGGCGGCCAGCGTGTGCACGGGATCGGCATGCGAAAAAGTAAGCCCCGTGTCGGCCACGACTTCGAGATTGCCCGGCGTATCGCGCACGATCACGCAGTTACCGAAACCCATCTGGTCAAGCAGTACGGGCCGTGTCGCTTCAATAGCCGTCGGTAAGATGAAGGCGCGGGCATGATAGCTGAGTTGCTGATAAGCGTCGCCAAATTGAAAACCGGTCATGATGACCTTTTCGGAGCGAGCAGCGAGAGATTTGACCCGTTCGATGTATTCGGACTGATAGGGTGCATCTCCGATAATAACCAGTGGGAGTTGCTGCTTGCTGGAGAGAAAAGCCTCCAAGGTGAGATCCGCTGCGTTTTCGGGTGTGAGCCGCGAGACGTAGAGAAAGTAACCCTTGGACGTGAGGCCGTATTTTTTCAGTGCATCCTGTCCGGGATCCGTCGTTACCACGTTGGAGCCGTAAGGAATGAGTTCGGATTCGACGCCGTACAATTCCTGATAGCGGCGGCGAATCATGCCATTGTCAGCAATAATCGAATCGGCCAAACGCGCGGCCCACGATTCACTGCGGTGCAGCCACCAGCGACCGAATCCACTCCACTTGGCGCGGGCAAAATCGGCGCCGTCAACATTGAGAATCACCTTGGCTCCCGCAGCGCGCGGGAAGACGGAGAGGAGCGAGTTGCCCACACCACAAAAGTAAGCGACTTCATAGCGCCGGAATAAAAGGGTATGCAGTACGCTCAGGAACGTGTGAACGATGGTGTCGGTCGCTTTTGTGGGTAGCGTGGGGAGATGGACGAGTTTGACTCCCTGAAAGCTTTCTTCCCGATAGCGGTTGAACGGTATCCGGTTGTAAACGGTCACCTCGTGCCCGCGGCGGGCCAGTCGCACCGCCAGTTGTTCGACGAATGTTTCAAATCCGGAGTAGCAAGCCGGGATGCCGCGCGAACCGAAAAAACCAATCCTCATGTGCTCTAAAAATTACCGAAGAAACCAGACCGTGGCGAGCGCATTGATTGGCGAACTCGCGCTCACGCCTGACTCTTGTACCGCTGTGCCACCGGAATGCGACGCCCCATGCCGAAAGCTCGGGGGGACACCTTGAGACCGGGAGCGGCCTGACGCCGCTTATATTCGCTGAAGGTAATCTTGTTGATTACGTCTCGTACAATTTCCGCATTGAAACCGCGCTTCACCAGCTCCTCGGCGCTCACTTCATCCACAACGTAAAGTTTCAGGATTGCATCCAGAACCTCATAGGGCGGAAGCGAGTCCTGATCGGTCTGGTTTGGCCGCAACTCCGCACTCGGCGGTTTGATGAGGGAGCTCGCCGGAATGATTTCGCGTTCGCGATTAATCCAGCGGGCCAGAGCATACACCTCAGTCTTCAAGACGTCTGCGATCACCGCCAGCGCGCCGCACATATCGCCGTAGAGCGTGCAGTAGCCGACTGCCATCTCGGATTTGTTTCCGGTGGTAAGAATGAGCGGATTAAATTTGTTTGAGATCGCCATCATGATCACACCGCGCAGGCGCGACTGGATGTTTTCCTCCGTCACGCCGGGTGTGGTTCCGGCAAAAATGCCAGCAAGTTGCGCATTCACCGCTGCAACGGCCGGTTCCACTGGGATGACCTCGTAGCGAATGCCAAGATGACTCGCGAGCGCGGCCGCATCATCGAGGCTGTGTTGACTGGAATACTGTGATGGCATTGCGACACCCAAGACATGGTCAGGCCCGAGCGCGTGTGCCGCAATCACCGCTACTAGCGCCGAGTCAATGCCGCCCGACAAACCCAGTGCCACCGACTTGAATCCACATTTGCGGACGTAATCGCGTACGCCGAGACAAAGCGCGTCGAAAAGCAATTCCTCATCCTGCGGCCATTCCGCAAGGACCGGAGGCGCGGGGGCGTCGAGATCCACCATCAGGATTTCCTCGCGAAAACCGGGGGCGAGTGCGATCACATCGCCATGGGCATCGATCGCCACGCTGTGACCGTCAAAGATAAGCTCGTCGTTACCGCCCACGGCATTGGCCTGCACCACGGGCACGCGTTCGTCGCGCGCGACTTTGCGCAACATCTCAAGCCGGGTTTTTTCCTTGCCGCGATGCCAAGGTGAGGCCGATAGATTTACGACGAGGTTCGCCCCGGCGGCAATGAGCTCCTTCACCGGGTCGCGACGATATCGGCGCTCGGGCCAGAAGTCTTCGTCATTCCAGATGTCCTCGCAAATGGTAAGCGCGATTTTGTGGCCCTTGAATTCCAGCGGTGCGACAGAATCGCCAGGCTCGAAATAGCGATCCTCGTCGAAGACATCGTAGGTCGGGAGCAGTGTTTTGGCGACGCGATGAGCGATGCGGCCCTCGTGCAAAAAAGCCGCCGCATTGAGCAACGGTTTGCCGGGGCGCTTGGAATTGTGATCGACGTACCCGACGCACAACGGCACGGCGCCGGTCGCCACTGCGACGTCATTGAGTGCGATCAGGTTGCGAGCTACAAAATCGGGTCGCTGAATCAGATCGCGCGGCGGATAGCCGCAGAGGAAAAGTTCCGGCGCGACGACCAGTTCCGCCCCCTGCGCGCAGGCGTGATGATACGCGTCGATAAGGGCGCGCGTGTTGGCAGGAAAATCACCCACCGTGGCGTCGAGTTGTAACAAAGCCAGCTTCATCGTCACACTCTACGTCGGATGCCAAGCCGGAGAAAACAAAAAAGGCGGCACTGAAGTGCCGCCTTTGAAAATCGCAATGGGAATTTTTAGTTCGAAGACCAGTTATTGACCCGCAGAGCCAATGAGCTCGTAGAACTATCCGTCTTTCCTGCCGTAGACCAGAGATCAAAAAAACCGACATTCATGATCGCGTTGGTAGCATTATAGCCATAAGCATAACCAAATGGATCCTGTACGTAGCAGCTTGTCGTCGAATTGAGTTGGTTCTTCTTAAAGCTCATGTAGACGGGCTTCGAAGGAGTTCCAGTCCAATTAATCACGCCACCATTGAGATTGGTATAAAGCACAGTGGAGGAAACGGTATAGGATGAGGCCGTATAAGAAGAAGTAGCGGTAGGCATTCCGGAGCACATAGGATACGCTCCATTATCTGTCTTGTACGATTCCAGTGCCGTGCTTATGGCCGCAATTTCAGCAGCAGCGCGTGACCGGGCCGCCTTGTTTTGGATGGCGCCCGCCGCACCAAGCGTAATGGCGCTGAGCATGGCGATCACCGCCATGACCACAAGGAGCTCAATCAATGTAAAACTATTACGACGTGACGCGTTCATCGATAGCTGCCCACTTTTTTCGTATTGTCCGTGCTTTTATCTCCAAAAGCCCATACGCCTACACCCATAGCCAGATTGGAGTCTCCACTGCTTTTAGACAGATCTGCAATGGTAATCACGCCGTCATAGTTACCATCTACGACCATGCGGTAGAGGCGATCAGTCGCTTTTTTCACCGGACTGATGACGTAATTAGCAGTCGGAGTAGCCAAATCCTTTTTATTGAAACTCATGAATTGAATAGCACGCGAATTGGCCACTTGTGATGTCGTTGTGCTGCCGTCTTTGATTGTCTTATTCCCATTAAACGAGGTACATAAATCTCCCCATTGTGAGGAAGTTGAAAAAGTAAAATCCCCTGTGCTGCTTCCAATTATTGGCCACACTCCATATTCTGTATTATAGAGGTTTGCGGCAATCGCGAGCTGATTGCACATGGTCGAAGCCTGTGCCTTTTGTGCTGAGTCTATCGCGCCCTGCAATGCGGGGAAGGCCAACCCGGCCAACAACGCAATGATGGAGATCACAACCAAAAGTTCGATGAGCGTGAAGCCGCTCCGCTTGGGATTTTTGTTCATAAGGTGTTCCGTCTCTTGTGTAGAACTTAACGCAACTTTGCCGAAATCGCTATTCAAATCTTATGGCCGTTGCCAATTTTCAAAGGCTAATCCAGTTCGTCTTCGAGTCGCTCGGCGACCCATTGTTTGAGCATGCTTTGGTAATTCAGGTAGCGCTGGCGGGCGAGCCGCTTGAGCCGCGAAAGCATGCGGGGGTCCATCCGCAAGGTAATGGTGGTCGATTCGGCGTTATCGGCGTTGACCAGCGTGGCCTGCATAAGCTGCGGGGCGATCTGGTGCTGGAGCCAAAACTCGGCCTCCTCGGCAGGGGTGGCAAAGGGTGGAATCTTCTCCCAGTCGGTGATGGCGGGCAGGCTCACAAGCTTTCCTTGGACTTTCGGTCGTAAAAGAAGGTTTCCTCGGCGGTCATCGATCGGGAGGTGATCACACGTACGACCTTGCCAGTGGAGGTGTAGAGGGAGAAAATCGGTTTGCCGCCAAGGGTACGCCCCAGGCAAAAGTAGCGGGATTGCTGGGCGAAACGCATCGCGTCCGGCAATAGCCTCAGGCTGAAGGGATCTTCAAAGCTCTCGCACACCTCATTTTGGGTGATCTCCTTCGACGCAAAAAGTGACCAGTCAAAATCCACACTTCACTCTTTAGGCCATGATCTTGCGCAACGCAAGCTCGCATGGGCGATGGAGTCGGAAAGTGTAACAGCTCTGCCCGGGTTGGTGCCCCTCATGATCAGAAATGGTGAACGCTCCCGGAACTTCCACTTGTCGCGGGTCCAATTGGAGAGCAACGTTTCATCAGGATGAAACATTATCTCGGTATCTGTCTGATCCTGCTTACGGCGGCGGCGATCGCGCTATTCTTCATCCGTCGCTGCGAAAATGCTGTTGCGCGGACCGCCGCCGGCATTTCCAAGACCTTTCTCTCTGCCTTGAGTGTGCAGCCGCAAGTCAGTGTCAACCAGACCGTGATCCTCTCTCAAACGTCGCCCATTGCGGAGCTTGCCATTGTCAGCAAAGAAGCGCTCGTCACCTACGGAATCCGCGAAAAACTCAGCGTCCTTTCGCGGGAAGTTCCGCTGACGGGCAAGAAGCTGACCGCGCAAGCGGCTTACCGGATGAAAGCAGGCTACAACCTGAAAGAACCATTCCTGGTCCAGATCGATTCCACCAGCGGTCGCATCACCGCGCAGTTGCCCCCCGCCCGCCTGCTCTCGGTCGAGCGCATTGGTCCGCTCACGCTGCAGGATGAGGACTCGCTGCTGAATCGCATCACTCCCCAGGAACGAGAAAAGGTTCTCAACGAGCTCGACGCGGCCGCCCGCCACATGGCGCAGCAGTCGGGACTGATCGAGGATGCCGAGAAGCAGGCCGTCGCTCGGATCGAGGAATTGGCGATGCGCAATGGACAGAAACTATTCTTACGACTACCGCATCAGGCTCAATAGAGCTTATTTTTGCGACCTACATCGCTTATTAGATTGTCGTGATCGGTGGAATCGTTTTACACTACGGACATGGCGGGCGTCGTGGCGACTGGGGCGGATCTGAACTGGGAAAAAGTAGCGGAAGATTTTGCCTTTGTCTTTTGTTCCAGCGATCTGGAAGGTCGCGTCCATTACGTCAATCAAGGCTGGTACGATGCGGTCGAACACGAAGTGTTGCCGCAATTTCTCCCCCGCTACGCGCCGAATCGTCAAGTATACGACGCCTTCGATTATTCCCACAGTGATCGCTTGCGCCACGGGTACGAGCTTGTTCGTCGCGGTGTTGTATCCCATTCAGAGGAGCTTGTTCCCACGCACACGGGCAATGAATATCGCTGGGCCTTGCAACGCTTGCAGCGGCTTGGCGAGGAAATCATTTTTAGTTTCTATTTTCTGCGTCACTACAGCGAGCAAATGCCCGTCGAGCCGAAGATCCGCTGCCTCCTCGACGGTAAAAGCTGGATCACAAATTGGAAGGACGACCCTACGCCCTTCGACGACGAGACCGCCCGCGCCCTCTGCCCGAATTGCTCGCTGCTGATGTATACGTATCTGCGGGAGTAGTGATTTTCTCACTAATGCTGGTGATGCTCGCCCACCTTGGCTGGCGTGGTCGAGGCCGCGTCGATCTTCGAGAGATACTTCTGCGGGTCCTTGTTGAAATCCTTCACGCAGCTCTTGCAGCAGAATCGCACCAATCGCGTGCTCTCCTTACCGTCCTTATCCTTGCTGGTGTAGAGATAATCAATCGGTGCACCCATGCTGCTGACTTCCAGTTTTTCGTTGGAAACCACACACGTTTGCAGTGGGTACGTTTTCTTGAGGGCATCAATCGTGGCTTTGTCGTCGGCGCGAGCGGTGAAGAACATGCCGGTCAAGGCCAACAAACCCAAGGTCATTGTTTTCATGCGAGTGGACATAGTCTTTTCATTCTCCCCAATTTTGAGGTTTGAAAGTAATACACCACTCCCTGCCAAAACCCTTGGATCCAAGGTCGCGCTGGTCAGCGCAGACCGGCAGGCCGACGGGCGCGGAACTTGGCGATGCAGGTCTTGGCCTTCGGGAAGAGGGCCGGGCAGCATCCGATCGTCTGACAGAACGCCTTACTGAAATGGCTCAGGCTGGAGTAGCCCACTTCCATCGCCACTTCGGTCACGTTGTGATGACCGCGCAGCAGGAGGTCCGCCGCATGCTCCATGCGGATCTGACGCAGGAACTGCGGAATCGTCATCCCCATCTCACGCGAGAACAGGCGGCTGAGGTAAAAGGGACTGCAACCCACCTGGGCACCGAGTTGATCGATATCGGGCGGATCCGAAAGGTTCGTCTGCAACACGGAGATGGCGCGTTCCACCCGTTCCCGGGCCACGCGCTTGTGGCGCTGGCAGAATAACTCCTCGCCGTTGACGGGCTTGAAGAGTACCTGTGAAAGCATTTCCATCGTTTTGCTCTGGTACCAAAGCGGATAGGCCTGGGGGGCGACAGGCGGTTGGCGCAGGCTGGTGAAAAGGGTCTGCTGCGCCATGGTCATTTCGGCGACGACGCCGGGATGGGCGCGACCATTGAGCCAGTTGCGCACACCGGGCAGAAGTCCGTCCGCACAGGGTTCGATTTGCGCGGTAAGGTAACTCCGCGACATTTCCATGGTGATAAAGGAATGACTCTCCCCTCCTGTTCGCGTGCCGCGTAGATCACGGTCCTTATTGCAGTAAAAACCCACCGTGCGATCTACGTAACGGGATTCTTCGGAGCGATCCGTCACAACGCCTTGACCGCTAATGTTCAGGCAAAGTTCGACGCTATCATCGTGAAAACTACGGCCCCAATCGAGTGGTTTTGATGATATAAAGTCATGCTGCTCAATGCTTAATCCGGATTTCTTAAAGCTGCCATAGAGTTGGCGCCAGCCGTTGCGGACGGCGTCCCATGCGCCTGATTCAGGAGAGGCAGTTTGCATAATCACTGTTGAGATTAGGTCTCATTTTCAATTTTGTCAACCCAGCACCCCCCACGGAGGGCAGGGGGACTTCTCGATTGCTTGGTTCGGACTTACAGCTCAAAGAGGCAAGTTTCGGGCCAAATCTGGACTTTTGTTTGGGGGAGGTGGGGTGGCAAAAAACTTAGACCCGCAACCTCTCCACCAGCCGATTCACGACAACGGGTGCGGCGCAATATTCCTCCGCGATCCGGCGCGCGGCGCGGGAGTGTCGCTCGTAGTTGGCGCCGACCGCGTTGAGCGCATTGGCCGCGCTGTCGAGATCGGTGAAGGCCACAAGACCTTCGCCAGCAGGAAGAAATTCGCTCCAGCCGGTCTCTTGCAAAATCACGGGCCGACCGAGCGCGAGATAGCAGACGCTGCGGTCGCTGAACCAGCCGCACTTGGAACGGACGTAACCGTTTTTCGCCACGCAGAATTCACCCCGGCTATCGGCCAGATACTGGCGGTACTTTTGCCAGGGGGTGTTGAGCGGTCGCGCGAGGGTGAGCTCCCATCCCGCTTTGGTGAAGTCCTGGTATTCCCGCAAGTCGGGCGTGAGGTCGGTAGCAATTTCGAGCGGTTCCGTTGTTTTCGAAGGCAGTGGGAGGAGCTTGAGAAACTCGGCCGATTTGTTGTCGTACCATTCGCCGAGATATTCGATCGCGGGATAACCGTACCAGTGCGTGACCGTTGTCCAATTTTTACCCGCCGGAATGCCAAGCAGCGCGGCTGGATGTGTCCAGTAATCGAGGTTTACCGGCGGTACGGTGGGAATCCACTGTTTGCCCATTGCGGGGCAACGGCAATCCGCCGCGCCGAGGCGCATGCCGACGCTGACAAAAGCGTCGTGTCCGGCGAAGTTCATGTTGCTATTGTAAACCTCCGCCCAAATCTGGGTGAAGGCGGGATCGAGATCGACGTAGACGCGTTGCTTCGGCGCGGCAAGTACATCCTTATCCTTGAAATGGCCGGAGATATTGAAAAATAGATCCGCTTCCCGTGCAAACTGGAGCAAAGCCTCACGGTTCGTGGTTTCTCCATCAATGAAAAGCGAGGATTGTTCGGTGAAACCAAATTCTGCGAGCGTGGCGTGCCAGTGGCGCAGGTTCGCACTTTTGCCGAGGGCAATTGGCTTGTAATCGTCGTCGATGCATTTGTCGGAACGGATCTCCTCCACGAGCCAGACGTCCCAGCCCGCCGCGCGAAAGCCAAGCGCCCATTGCAGAAAGGCCCACGTATTGCCCGCCGCCGCCACCGGATAGCTCGCAATGCCCACCCCGATCACCACCTTTTTAGACATATAAATCCCCTTAATCGGAAAAACGAAAAGCAAAAGGCTTGTCCGCAGATTTCACAGATTAACGCAGATTATGTGGTTAAAAAAACAGTACTCTTAGTACTCTTCTTTCCGTAAAACCTGGGTGAATCGGCGTAATCGGCGGACAATTTCTCCTTTTGCGTCAAGCTCCCGCAGGCGCGCCCTGCAGGCCGGGGAGCAAACCTCCACCATCGTCCTTCTTCTCCGGCGCCGGATTAGCCGGAAGCGGCTCGGACGGGTTTGGGTTGGTGGGTGGCGTGAGCGATTTGGGTGGCGGCGTGAGCATCTTGCCGTGCTTGATGATGTCGACTATGTGTTGGCCATCGAGCGTTTCGTACTCAAGCAATGCCAGCGTGATGATCTCCATTTTGTCGCGGTGGGCGAGAATCAGCTCCTTGGCGCGGGCGTAGGCGGCGTTAACGATATCGAGCACTTCCTTATCGATCTCCTGCGCCGTCTTCTCGCTATAGCTGCGCGAAGAACCGAGGTCGCGACCGAGGAAAGACATCGTGCTGTCCTCGCTGTACTGGACCATTCCGAGTTTGTCGCTCATGCCCCATTCGCACACCATTTTGCGGGCGTAATAGGTGGCCTGCTGGATATCTCCAGCGGCGCCGTTGCTCACATCTCCAAGGAAAATTTCCTCGGCCACGCGGCCACCCATGATGACGCAAAGCAGATCGATGAGCTCGCGTTTCCAGGCGGACCACTTGTCCTTTTCCGGCAGGTACATCGTCACGCCCAGCGCGGGACCGCGTGGGATGATGGAGACCTTGTGGAGCGGGTCGGTGTGTTCGAGCACAACGTTGAGGAGCGCGTGACCGGCCTCGTGATAGGCGGTCGATTTCTTTTCGCCTTCCGTCATGGCCATGCTGCGGCGTTCGCGGCCCCAGCGCACCTTGTCGCGGGCTTCCTCAAGTTCCTTTTGGCCGACGGATTCCTTATTGTACTTTGCGGCGAGCAATGCGGCTTCATTCACCACATTGGCGAGTTCCGCACCGGAGTAACCGGGGGTGCCTCGGGCGATGAGGCCGAGGTTGACTTCGGGATCGAGTTTGATGTTGCGGGTGTGTACCTGCAAAATCTGTTCGCGGCCGCGCACATCGGGGAGATTCACGCGCACTTCGCGATCGAACCGGCCGGGACGCAACAGGGCGGGATCGAGCACATCCTTGCGGTTCGTCGCGGCGATGATGATGACGCCTTCCGACGTTTCGATACCGTCCATCTCGACGAGGAGGGCGTTCAAGGTCTGTTCGCGTTCGTCATGACCGCCCCCCATGCCGGTACCACGACTGCGACCCACGGCGTCGATTTCATCAATGAAGATCAAGCACGGCGCATTCTTCTTGCCCTGCTCGAACATGTCGCGCACGCGGGAGGCACCGACGCCGACAAACATTTCTACGAAATCAGAACCGCTGATGCTGAAGAAAGGAACGTCTGCCTCGCCTGCAATCGCCTTCGCGAGCAGGGTCTTGCCGGTGCCGGGAGGGCCGATCATGAGCACACCCTTCGGGATGCGACCGCCGAGGCGTTGGAACTTGCGCGGGTCCTTGAGGAAGTCGACGATTTCCTGGAGTTCTTCCTTGGCCTCGTCGATGCCGGCGACGTCCTTGAACGTCACCTTGTTGCGGTCGCGGTTGAGCATGCGCGCCTTGCTCTTGCCGAAGGTAAAGGCGCTCTTGCCCGCCATGCGCAGTTGCTGGCGGAAGAAGAAATAAAGGATGACGAGGAACAACAGCACCGGCGCGAAGCTCAGCAGCGGCTGCCAGTAGTTGCTCATGAACTTCACGTTGACGTTCGGGAAGCCCGCCGCCGCGAGGTCATACTTCAGGTAGCGATCGAATTCGAGATCGACCGGCACGCGGAAACCGCCCACCGTGCTCTTGCCATCCGCCGCGACCGGCTTGTTGTACTTGCCGATAAGGTAAGTGAGATTGGTGGAGGGATCGCGTTCGAAATTTACGGAATCAGCCACGACCTTGCCCTCTTTCAAGAGAGTACGCAGTTCCGTCGTGGTCTTGTCCTCCATCGTCATGCCCTGCTGATTGCTCAGGTAGTAGGCGAACACGATGAGCAGCATGGAAGCTGCGAAGATGAGCAAGCCTTTCCAGTTCGTATCGCCACCGCCGTTCGGGCCCATGCCGTCCCCACCGGGACCGCCGTTGCCTCCACCACGGACGGGCGGTTTGCGGTTCTTGCGCGGGCGCGGAATCTTGACGGGATCTTTAGCCATATTCTTTCAAGGCTAGCATGCCAGCTCCCTCTTAGCAACAACCGGGCATCAAAGCCGCGAGCTCTGCACGTGCGCACAATCTTTCGAGGAGACGCCGTCGCGGCAGGAGAAAGGGGGGCTGGCTCACCGCCGTTTGCGCGGCGAAGGCGCTTCCAGAAAAAGCGATCCCTCGCGACGACGCGCAAAGTAGCCGCCGGAAAGGTTGATCTTTGCAGGCAATGTCTGCGTGAGTAAACCGCGCACGGCTTCGATGTCTTCGAAGCTGAGATCGGCAATGCCGTGGTGCGCCAACCACGCACGCAGCAGGCGGCGCAGGTGCGCCACGGGAAGGGAGCGTAAGGTGCGGACGGAAAGCTGCGCGCTGGTTGCACTCGGGCCGATCGCGGCGAGTTCTTCCAGCCAGTCGCCTTCTGCGCCGAGGATTTCTGCGGCCCGCCAGAGGGCTTTGGGGGCGTCGGATGAGAATTGTTTTTGGAGCAGGGGCATGAGGCGGTGCCGAAGCCAATTGCGGCGATGGTGCGTATCGCGATTTGTGGCGTCCTCGCGCCAGCTCAGTTTGCTTTGCTTCGCGTAGGCGACGATTTCTTTTCGCCAGATTCCGAGCCACGGGCGATGCACCGTGAGCGTGCCGCGTTTCGAGAGAGCCCGCATACCGCGCGCGCCGGAACCGCCTCCGCGGAGGAGTTGCAAGAGAAAGGTCTCTACTTGGTCATCTGCGTTGTGCGCGAGGATAAGCTCGCGACAGCAGAGTTTCGCCGCCGCTTTTGCGAAGAATTCCCAACGTGCCGTGCGGGCCGATTGCTCGGTTTTCTTCACGCTGGCGCGCGCCTTGCCGACCACACATTTCAGTTTCCACTTTTTCACCAGCGCACGTACGAATTCCGCATCGCGCTTACTGGCCGCGCCGCGCCAGCCGTGATTGAAGTGAAGTACGATCGGTTGCTTCCCCGCCGCCACCAAGGCCTGCAGCAATGTCACGGAATCAATACCACCCGAAACGCCCACCAGACAGTGGGTTGGGACCAAATCGAGCGCAAGCGAGAGAGGAGAATGGGAGCGTGTCGAGGACATGACGATAAAGGCCATTGTAGCGGTAAATCCCTCGCAATGAACCCGTTTTGTAGTCAAAAAGGAAAAATTTTCATTTCGCTACCCACCAAGGAGTTGCTACCGAAAATTTGCCCGCCTCTTGCCCGGGGCGTAGGGTGACTTGAGGAAAAAAACAAAGGCAAACCGTCAATGAGGACAATCGTATGTATCCCTTCATCCATGCCATTGAGGTGTTATTGGCAGGCTCTTGGGGCACGTTTGCGGAAAACGCGCTCGAGTGGAGTGCATCGATTGTGTCTCTCGTTGCCTTCTACATGTGCATCCTGAAGAAGCCTTCCAGCTTCCTCGTTTTCCTCTGGGCCGACGGTGCCTGGTTTGTTTCTGCCACGCTGACCCATCACTGGTCGCTGGTGGTGCAGCAGGTGCTCTACATGGCGATGAATATCGCGGGCTATCTGATCTGGAAACGTGAGGAGCGGGAGGAACAACTGTGGGAAACTGCTTACCGTGAGTTGCAGCATCGGGTGCAGCAACTGACTGCGAAGCTGGAGGAGTTCGAACTCGACGATCTGGACGAAGAAGAATTGGAGACGAGTGTGATCGCTCCCCTGCCGCGTCAGGAGGTGGTGGCCTCCTCGCCGGTTCCCGCTCCCACCGTGGCCGTACCCGCATCGGTGGAGGCGACTGCAGTCAACGCCGCTTCTGCCGCGATGGCGGAATCGACTTCCTGCTTGGCCTCAGTGCGCAACGCGGCGAGCTGTTCACCCGCGCGATAGAGTTCGGAGTTGCACAGCTCCTGCAGCGCATGCCAGTCGATCACCAAGCTCTCGGCGAGGCCGAGAATGAGAATACGCTTGGCCTCGTAGCGGGCCTGTTCGTTCGGCTTGGGATAAATGGAAGCCAGGACTCGCTCGGCAGCGAGTTCCTCGGCGGGCATCAGTTTCACCACGCCGTAATCCGTCTGAAAATCGCGGCACAATTCCTTGCGGGAGAGAATCGCCTCGCCGGTGAGCTTCACCGTCGTATTGGCCACCTTCCATTTCCACATCATGCCGGTGCCGCGCAACTGTTCGCCGAAAACTTCCTGGAGAATGCGCGGCGTGAACTGGCCGGAGAGTGTGGCGAGGATGAGTTCCTTCTGCTCGTTGGAGTTGCCGAGGTAGGTGTCGTAGGCCAGACGGCCTACGATGATCGGGGTGATCCCTTTGAGTTTAAGCAAGGTGGAGACCAGTCCGCCGAGCGTCATGGCCCGTTCGGTGTGATCTTGGATCGATTCGATTTGCCCCAGCGCCTCGTCGATTTTTCCCATGTGGCAAGATTAATGGTTCCGGACGCGATGACAAGTTTTGTATCCTGTAAGGCTCCCAGCTATTCACGGGCCTAATAATCTTCCGGGAGTCTTTCGCAGCTTGTTCAAGCGCAGACGAGATGCGCCCCATCGGCCGCAGGAGTGACGAGGCATTGCGGGGACAACTTGCCGAGGTGCGCGATGAAGGCATCGGTTTTTGCCGGGTCGACAAGATTGATCGTCGCGCCGCCGAAACCGCCGCCGCTAAGGCGGGACCCGTAAGCGCCTGAAAACTTTTTCGCCGAGGCGACCAGCGCATCGAGTTCTTCGCAGGAGTTCTCAAAATCCACACGCGAACTTTCATGCGAGGCGAACATGAGCTGGCCGAATTCCGCGAGCTTACCAGCCTTGAGCGCGATTTCGGCGGCAAGCACGCGCTCGTTTTCGCCGACGACATGCTTGGCCCGGTGGTACTGGCGGTCGGTCATCTTCGAACGGCCCGCTTCGAGCGCGGCACTCGTCACATCGCGCAGGAACGGAGCGCCCAGAGCGTGCGCGGCGGCTTCGCAATCGGTGCGGCGTTCATTGTATTCGCCGCCGACGAGTTCATGTTTCGCGCCAGAGTTGGCAACGATGAAGGAAGCGCCCGCCGGGAGCGGGATATTCTTCACCTGATAGGTGCGGCAATCGATGAAGGTGGCGCAACCGGCCTTGCTCATGAGGCTGGAAATCTGGTCGAGCAGACCGCACTTCACCCCGGCGTATTGATGCTCTGCGGCCTGCGCATACTTGGTCGTGGTGAGCGGATCGATGGAAATATCGAACGCCTTCTGGAGGAATAGCGCCGTGGCGATCTCGAGTGCTGCACTGCTGCTGAGGCCGGCACCCATGGGAAGATCGCTGGAAATGGAGAGTTCAAATCCGCCGATCCGGTGGCCGGCCTTTACGTACTGGGCCGCGACGCCGATCATGTAATTTGGCCACATCGGCTTGGCTATGGGTGCCAGCGCGTCGAGTGTGGTTTCGTAGGTTTCTTTGAGATCGAGGGCGTGAAGAATGATTTTGGAGTCCGTGCGGGATTGGCCCGTGGCAGTAATGCCGCGATTGACCGCCAAGGAGAGAACATAACCTTCGTTGTAATCAGTGTGATTACCTAGCAATTCCGCGCGTCCCGGAGCGTATACTTTCAACATAAGGCATAGATCATGCAATAGAGATTCCGAAAGGCGAGCAGAACTGATTCGTGTATTGATTTATGACATTTATTAGTATAGAATCAGGCATCGTCCGGAAGATTATGACACAACCTTAACCATTCGCGCCTATGTCGTCGTCCATCTTTGCCCGCAATCTCACCTCCGGCTTGGTATATACGCCACGCGAAATGATCTCGGAGGAGATTCATCACCTCAAAGGCTACGGCCAGAGCCGCTGGCGGACCAATCCGTTTATGGCGACCTGTCGGTCTGTCGGCGGGGTGGTTTTCCTGGTCGTGCTGGCCCTCTACTTTCTCGATCCGTTCCAGTTCGCGATCCACAAGACACAGGCGATCAATGCCTATTTGTATCTGGTGCGCTTCGGCAACCCGGCGGAAGCGCAGGCATTGCGCACGTGCGGCATGTTCTCGGAGCGGGATTGGGCGATGCTGGAAAACCGGGGACAACTGGCGGAGTCGGATTCAGTCCGACCTTTTTTCATCAGCACAGCGGATGCGCAGAAGGCAGTTGCGGATACCGTGGCCTATATGCGGGAAACCAACTCCTTGGCCTCGGGCGATGTGTCGGAGGCGAGTCGTTTGACCAAGGTCCGATTCTTTCTGTTCCGTCAATTCGGCATCATTCCCCCGCGCGAATGGATGTCGCTGAATCCCGTGATTGAGCCGAGCTGATTCGCGTGATGCTGGACTCAGCCCACTACGCCGAGCGGGCGGCAAAGACCAATACCTCGGCGACGCTCCACTGATATTTCCGTGCGTGCTCACGCAGGAGGAACGGCAGCTCAAATCGCTTGGCCAAGGTGAAGTGCGCCTGCAGCCGGCTGGCAATGGCCTCATCGGTCAGGAGCGGACCCTCCGGTAATCCCCCAAGCCAACGTTCGCGCGGAGTGTATTCCTCAGTCCACGTATAAGGTGACGCGAGGAGGAGATGACCTCCGGGTTTGACGAGCCGATAACAAGTGTCCAAAAACGCACCCGGATCAGGCAACCGATCGATCAGGTTCGCAGCGAAGACCACATCGAACGTACCCAGTTCGGGTGCCAAGGCGAGAGCATCTCCTACTTCGAAGCGTACGCGCGTGCGATCGATTTCCGGCGGCACGACGACGTGGCAGCGCGTGGTGCGAAGCCCTTCCTCTACGCGGTCGAATTCGGCGCGGCCCGTGCGTTGGAGTTGCCATGCGGTGGCGATAAACTTCGCGGAGAGGTCAATGCCGACGACTTCGGCAGCATGTCGGGCCAGTTCGAAACTCGCCCGACCCACGGCACAGCCGAGATCCAAGGCACGGGCGGGTTGAGGCCAGTTCACGTCCTTCAATCCCAGCCGGACCGCGCGGGCGAGGTAGTCGTGACCGGGCACGGCAAAATCAAACGGCACGGTTTGTTCGAACGTGCCGTAGTGGAAGAGGAGATAGTCCGCCATGGCGCGGTTGGTATCATAGTAATGCGAGGCGGATCGTTTCATGCGTTTTGTCTTATCGGTCTCTCACGTGGGTCACTAAAGGGGCAGCATGACGACGCTACCCCCCTTGATCAGATGCCGGCCTCTGAATTTCCTACTTTTTTCTACGCTGCCAACAGGGCCTGCATATACGCTGCAGGTTGGAAATGTTCCAGGAGCACGACCTGTTTGCCATCGCGGTTCATGCGGACCTGCGTAACGGTGATCTCGGGCGTTTTCTCTGGCGCGAAGAGGATGTCGTCGTGCGTGGCGTTTTCCGGTTTGGCGAAAAGATCGGGAGTGAGATTGCCGCCGAGATGATCGCTGCGACCCGTGGCGACATGCATGGTGCCGAGGATTTTTTCATCCTGAATATCCCGACCGGATACGGGTAGAACCTGCGTGCCGAAACCGAGCTCGCCCAGTGCGCCGGTGACTGGATCGCCTTGCAGTTTGGCGTTGTGTGCGGCGACAACATCGGCATTGCCGCGGATCAAATCGACGCGATGGATGCGGCCATTGGAAACCTGCATCCAGGCAAGGGTGCCATCCTCATAGCGCATCGGGAAGGTGCCATGCGCCTCGGTCGGAACGAAATAGATTTCTCCGGCAGGCAGGTTGGCCACATCGGGAGTTTTACCGCGACACAGGCCATGGCTTTTTTGCGCTTCCTGCCTGTCGGTGTAAATCGTGAGGGTCTTTTTTTCGTCGAAGACGGTGAAGTCGATCTCGAACGAGTCGGCGCGAGTCATGCCGACGCGCAATTTCTCTGCCTGGCGGCTGACCTCGTTGTAGTCCACGGCGAGACCGGAATCGAGGATGATCTGGTTGACGCCGTGCAGGGTTGCGCCGCGGAATCCGACCTGCTTGGCAAAGGCAGTGAGTGGTGCGGTGGCGGAGAAAGTGGAGATGCAGAGAATGATGTCATACTTTTTGTATACATCAGCCATTAGATCGATTGTCTTCCCAGTTGCGTCCACCGCGGTGAGGGGAAGGTCGAGGTTGCTGCCGCCGGTGAGGGCATAGGCGTACATCTCGCCACCATGTAGCTGTAATTCGGCCAGCACACCCTTTTTCAAGCCCTGATAAAAAACGTCGTGCGCGTAGCGCTGGATGCTGAGTTCAGGCTTCTTGAGGAAAGCGTAGTCCTTCATGTCCTTCGGCTCGGGAAGATCGATGAGGATGGCGATGCGTTCACGGGGTTGGGGTTCAAAAACGGTTTTAAGCAGACGGCTTAGGCTGAACGGCGGGAACGACTGGGTCTTGTGCGTCATGGAGTGGACTCCTTTGGGGTTTGATAAGTCAACGTGATAGGGTTAATAGTTTTCCTTAATCTTGCCGCAACTTTTCCATTTCGCAAGCAGGGCTGAGCCTTGCGCTCCATATTGCCTCGCCACGGGTGGCAGTTTTGCTTGATGGTGCCTCGCTTCCACTCTTGATGGGAAGATCTCCCCCATCTCGCATCTGGTCAGCTTCGAGCCATCCTGCTACGGTCAAGACATGTCCCTGCCCAAGCCGACCCCGGCCAGTCTGTTTCATCGCGACCGCACGCCCGCCGCACCGGTCATTCGGGGTGTGGACAAGCTGCTGGGTCCATCCGCTTTGACCTTGCCGATGGCAGGACGGATCGTCGCGCTCGATTTCCAGAGTGCGATGGCCTCGGCGTCGGGCATGGCAATGCTCCGTCTGGAATTGGTGCCGCTGACGGCGGCGCACTTGCGGGTGCATTTCCAGTTTGGAAATGTTCGCGAGCTTTCACTATCCTCGTTGCCTGCCGAGGGATTGGATTGTGGCGGGTTTGGTATTGAGGAGGAGTGCCGATTGAACCGGCCGGGTGTGAACTGGGAGGCGGGCGATTTCCAGACGGGACAAATTCATTTTCTCGCCGAGGAAGCGGAAATCGTGGCAGTGACCATGGTGGGTTGAGCTGCTGAAAAAAAATCGTAAGCAAGCTTCCACACTCCAAAGATTAAGGCTCATGCGGCAAAAATGGACTTCGCGATTTCCAGGGCATCGCGATGAGTGAAAAGTCATGGGAAAAGACTTGTTTATTGCGCCGGTGTGTTAGGCTCGAAGTTCACCCTATTTTGCTCCGTGAATTACGTCCTTTTGCCGCTACAACAGAGCGGACCCACTGTCATTGATCGAGGGGCTTCATGTTTCGCGAATTGATCGGTAAAATCACTCCGGCTGTTTTTCTAAAGGAAGCTAGGGCCGCTTCCCGAACCATCACCGAACATGAACAGCGATTGGTGGCGATATGTGGTCTCACTGTCGAGGAGACAGTGGCAAAATTGGGAGTGACGGATCAGGGATTGAGCGCAGGGGCCGTGGAGGAACGGCGCGCGGAGTTCGGCGCAAACGAACTGGGGCCGAAGGTGGCGCACGGATTTCTTTTCGAGATTCTGGAACGATGTAAAAATCCCCTCGTCATCCAGTTGGTGATCATCTGCGGGGTGTCGCTCGCGATGGAGGATTTCCGTTCCGCCACGGTCGTCGGCGGGATGCTATTTCTAAGCGTGATGCTCTCCTATTTTCAGGAACGCCGTTCCAATCTCGCCGTGGAACGACTCCGCGCGATGGTGCAGACCAACTCGATCGTGATCCGCGACGGCAAGGAAGAGGAATTGCCGATGAGCGAACTGGTCCCCGGCGATCTGATCGTGCTGCAGGCGGGGGCGATCATCCCGGCGGACGTGCGTCTGATCAGCGCGAAGGACTTTTTCGTCAGCCAATCCTCGCTCACCGGCGAATCGATGCCGGTGGAGAAGAATACCGCTGCCAGCAATGTCAGTGGTCGCGGCCTGATCGAACTCCAGAACGCGTGCTTCCAAGGCAGCAACGTCCTGAGCGGCTCGGCCCGCGCGGTGGTCGTCAATACGGGCACCCGCACCCACTTTGGTGCGATCTCGGCGAAGTTATCCGATGCGCCGGTGCCGACGAGTTTTGACCGCGGCATCTCGGGGTTCACGTGGTTGATGATCCGCTACATGGTGATCATGGTGGCGGTGGTGTTCCTGATCGTGGGCTTAACGAAGCACGATTGGGTGGATGCGCTGTTGTTCGGCCTGGCCATTGCGGTGGGGTTGACCCCGGAGATGTTGCCGATGATTGTGACGGTGAATCTGTCGCGCGGAGCGATGAGCATGTCGCGCAAGAAGGTGATCGTGAAGCGGCTGAACTCGATCCAGAACTTCGGCGCGATCGACATCCTGTGCACGGACAAAACCGGAACGCTGACGCAGGACAACATTGTCCTCGAAAAACATGTCGATGTGACCAATCGCGACAGCGACGACGTGCTGCGCTACGCGTGGATGAACAGCTATTATCAAACCGGGCTGCGCAACCTGCTGGACCGCTCGATTCTTTCCCACGCCGATCTCGATGTGGAGCGCAACTGCCGCAAGGTCGACGAAATTCCGTTCGACTTCCAACGCAAGCGGATGTCGGTGGTAATCGACTACGAGGAAGACCACGTGCTGATCTGCAAAGGCGCGGTGGAGGATATCTACCGGGCCTGCACGCACTATCAGGTGGATGACGAAATCCACCCGATGATCGATCTGATCAAGAACGACCTGTTGGAGGAATATGAGGCGTTCAGCGCGGACGGCTACCGCGTGCTGGCGATTGCGTACCGCGAGTTTCCGCGCTCGAAGCAGGTCTTCTCCGTCGAAGATGAGAACGAATTGATCCTGCTCGGCTACATCGCGTTTTTCGATCCGCCGAAGGATTCCTCCGCGAAGGCGATCGAAATGCTGCTCAAGGCGGGCGTGAGCACGAAGGTGCTCACGGGTGACAATGCCTTGGTGACGCGCAAGATTTGCCGCGACGTCGGCCTGCACGTCGATGAGGTGATCACGGGCGACCGACTTTTGACGCTCTCGCAGGACGAACTCGGCGCTCTCGCGGAAAAGCACAATGTCTTCGCGCGACTCTCCCCGACGCAAAAAGAGGAGATCATCGTCGCGCTGCAAAAGCGAGGTCACGTGGTCGGCTACCTCGGCGACGGCATCAACGATGCGCCATCGTTGCGCGTGGCGGACGTGGGCATCTCGGTCGATACGGCGGTGGATGTGGCGAAGGAATCGGCGGATATCGTGCTGCTGGAAAAAAGCCTGATGGTGCTGGAGGACGGCATCATCGAAGGCCGCAAGGTTTTCGGCAACATCATCAAATACATCCGCATGGGCGCGAGCTCGAATTTCGGCAATATGTTCAGCGTGGTGGGCGGGAGCTACTTCTTGCCATTCCTGCCGATGGCGCCGATTCAGGTGCTGGTGAACAACCTGCTCTATGATGCGTCGCAGGTGGGCATCCCGATGGATAACGTGGATGAGGAGTACATCAAGACGCCGCGCAAATGGAACATCGAGAACATCAAGAAGTTCATGCTCTTCATCGGGCCGATGAGCTCGCTCTTCGATTATGCGACGTTCTTCCTGATGCTTTATTTCTTCAACTGCCGTCTCTTCAGTGATCCCGGCACAAGCCCGGCGATGAAGGATTACTACGAGAGCCTTTTCCATACTGGCTGGTTCGTGGAATCGATCCTGACACAGACATTGATCGTGCACATCATTCGTTCACGCAAGATCCCGTTCTTTCAAAGCAGTCCAAGCGCGACGCTGGTGCTGAGCACGCTGGTAGTGATGACGCTGGGCGTCTACTTACCGTATTCGCCTGTGGCACATTATTTCGGCATGGTGCCGCTGCCGCCGATTTACTGGGCGTGGATCGTGGGCTTCCTGGTGACGTATGCGACCCTGACCCATTTTGTGAAGGTGTGGTTCTTTAACAAGTACGGAGTGGATTAATGAAAAGTCTCTTGAACGCGTTGCAGGATGGCCGCCTGATTGAATTGCCGGATAGCTCCAAGGAAAAGGCGCTGCAATATCTCGCGACGCTCATTGAAGCGATTCCTGATCTAAAGGCGGGCACAGATGTTGCGGAGGGCGTACTGGCCCGCGAACGTGCGTACAACACGGGCATCGGCAAGGGCTGGGGTTGTCCCCATGTGCGGACGAATCAGGACGGCGAACTGGTCTGCGCGGTGGGTTGGAGTCCGGCCGGACTGGATTACGGCTCGAGCGACGGCGCGCTGGTGCATCTGGTGGTGATGTATTATGTCCCGGACAGCCAGAAGAACGCGTATCTGAAGGAAATCTCGACGCTGGCGCGGGCGATTCAAACTGTCCCGGCATTACAGGACTTAAGCTCGCTCAACGATCTCTCCGAGGCGCGGCACCGGTTGCTGGACATCATTTCCGCCGCGGTGGAATCGTACGGTCCTGAGGCCAAAGCACGCATGATCCGGCTGGAAGCGAAACAAGCCGCAGTAGTAGAGCCAGCCCTGGCGCAAGAACTGCCGTTTGATATCGCGCATGATATTCTCGCCCTCAACGTACTGGTGCTGCAGGGCGGCAAATCGCTGATCCTGACACAGCATGCGGACTTGGTGACGCACCTGGAAGCATCGCACGATTTGCCGGCATCGCTGAGCAAACATACGCCCTTTGATCTGGCTGGCTACCGGATCATTCCGCGTGGAGCCACGACGTACCAGCCGGACCGGTTGCTGTACGATTGCCTCGCGATCAAGTTGCAGGCAAAGCTTGCGTGAGCTTGCCACGACCCGACCGGTTGTAGAAGATAGTCACCTGTCATGAGTATCCCTGCCGAGTCACCGTTTGAGTCGTCTCCTGTGGAGACCGTCGCCGATCGAACACGTGAAGGGGCCATTGGCCTGAGCGATTGGTTGGCGGCGGCGTTGGTGATGCTGGTTTCGTTCGCGCTTTATGTTTACACGCTCATGCCGAACGTGGGCATGCTCGACTCCGGCGAACTGGTTACGGCGGCGGCGCTCTTCGGTGTGCCGCATCCTCCGGGGTATCCATTCTGGAGCTTGACCGGTTTTATCCTCACAGAAATTCTGCCGGTCGGAAATTACGCATGGCGGATCAATCTGCTCTCCGCGATTTTCGGCTCGCTCTCGTGCGCGTTGCTGGCTTTGCTGGTCGCCGCGTCAAGCCGCTGGCTGCTCATTCGCTCCATGCCGGAGGATCGTGCCCAACGGGCGCGGCTTTCCTTCTACGGTGGCGCAACGGCGGGCTTCATCCTGGCGTTCAGCGAAGTGATGTGGGGGCAGGCAGTCGTCTCCGATCACGTGCGCACGCAGAATTCCTTTTTGCTTCTGTTGACCTTCGTCTGCATGTACCGGTGGATTATTAATCCGGACAAGCGGCGTTGGCTGCTGGCCTCGGTGTTCGTGTTCTGTCTCGGTGTGACGAATCATCCGACCATCCTCGCGAATGCGCCCGCGTTTTTGCTGCCGGTTTATTTTGTGCGACGCCGCTTCTTTCCGTCCTTCCTCGTCGGCTATGTGCTGCTGGCGATGACCGCGATGGGTGTGCTGTCGTGGTACTCAGGGGATTACGGCATGCAGGCGATTGCGGGACGGCTCGCACTGGGCACCGCGGTATTGTCGGCAGGAATCGGCTTCTGGCACATGAAGGAGTTTCACCTGCAGCGATTCCTGATCGGTGCCCTGATTATCGGCGTGATCTGGCTGGCGGCCGGGTATGGAATCGGTGGCTGGTTCCGGGTGGATTCGCGGTTTGGATTGGAGCTTTTTTTGCTGGCGAGTGTGGCGGCCGGTTTCGTGGCCACTTCGATCCTTGACTGGCGTTTCATCGTGGGGGCGCTGCTGGCCGGATGGTGCGCGCTGTTCATGTTTGCGAAGAGCCAGATTTCCTCCGCGACGAATCCACCGATGAACTGGAGTTACGCCAAGGAAAATCGCGGTCTGTACCAATCCATCGTGCGCGGTCAGTACGACAACAGTCTTCCGACGATGATCAAGCGCCATGTGGGACCAATCGTTGGCTATCATGATCGCGAAGCGGTTTCGGACCGGACGAATGACATGGCATCGCAGATCGAATACTTTGGTATTCTCGCGCGCACGATCAAGCTTTACGTCCTGAGCCTGGAGTGGAATTTCACTCTGCCGATCTGCCTATTGGTTTTTCCACTGCGCCTCTATTTCCGTCATTTGGACGAACACCAGCGACCGTGGGTGTACTTCATGATTTTTTCGTTCGTACTGCTCGCGTTCACGCTGACATTTGTCGATACGCCGAAGATGCTCGATAATGCGTCGTGGATGGCGGTGAAGCCGTTCCACATTCTCTCCCATTGCCTGATCGTGATGGCGATTGGCTACGGGATTGTTTCCGGACTGCTTTACCTGTCAGAGCTCATGAGGGGATTGCCCACCTGGCTCCTGGCAGCGTCACTGTGCTTGGCATTGTTGCCGCTGCAGGAGAACGTATTGAAGTCGAGCCGCCGGGGTCATTGGTTCGGCTGGATGTACGGCGTGGACATGCTGAAGCCGCTGGACAAAGGCGCGATCGTTTATGGCGGCACCGATCCGGGGCGCTTCATCCCGACCTACATGATCTTTTGCGAAAGCCAGCAACCGGATCGTTTCAAGCGCGATCCCAGCTTCGACCGCCGCGATCTCTACATCATCACGCAAAATGCCCTGGCCGACATCGATTACGAGCGCTACATCCGCGATCATTACGATGACCGGTTCCGCCCGAAAACATTCACGGCTTTCGAAAAGTGGCTGGGCCGCGACAAGCAGTATCCGAAGGAAAGTTTGAATCTGCTTAGTGATGAGGAATTTGGCGAATGTTACCGGGAGTTCGCCGAGGAAAAACCGCGTCGCGCCAGCGCTAATGATCCCATGGAGATCTTCCGGCTCAATGGCATCGTGGCGAAGCGGATCTTCGACAAAAACAAGGCCAAACACACTTTCTATGTGGAGGAGAGCATCCGCGTGGAGTGGATGTATGCATATATGGTTCCTGCCGGCTTGCTCCTGCGGCTGAATCCGGAGCCGCTGAAGACGTTGCCGCCGGCTACGATCGCGGAGGATCGCAAGTTTTGGGACGCCTACACGCAGCGGTTGCTGAACGACCCGCATTTTGCCCGCGATCCAGACGCGCAACGCAGCTTTGCGAAATTGCGCAATTCTACCGCGAATATGTACCGGTGGCGCGGATTGAAGGATGAGGCTTTGTATGCGTACCGGCAGGCGCTGCAGCTCTCGGCAGATAATGCGGAGGTGGTGGAGACCTATTTCCAGTACCTCATCCAGCTCGATCTTTTTGATGAGGCGCAAAGCCTGATCGAACGGACCCGCCGGATTGATCCGCGTAACGATGCCTATGACAAGATGTTGGTGGATATCCGCCGGGGACGCGAGGGCGCGGTGGAGCTGCGAGAGGTGCAGGGACAATTGGCGATAAAACCGCACGATCTGGCGCTGCGGATGCGCGAGGTGGAGTTGTTGGGCGGACGTCGCAATCCAGAGCAGTTCCTGAGCAGTTTGGAAAAACTGATCGCGCATCCGGATTTGCCGCATGATGTGTTCGTGCAATATATGCGGCTGCTCACCGATACAGGTTATCTGGACGATGCCTTGCGGATGTTGGCGCTGCGGGCCAGGTTGGAACCGAAGAATGGGGACCTGCAGTTCAATCACGCCGCATTGGCTGCCTACAAGGGAGAAACGAAACAGGCGCTGCAAGCGTTACGTCAGGCGATTGCCATCAATCGTGATGTCTACACGGAATCGGCGCGGACTGATCTGCGTTTCCTGTCATTGCGCACGAACGCGGAGTTTCGCAAGCTGGTGCCGCCGTTGGCCCCGCCGCATTGAGTTCGGCGGCTTTGGAATCGACTAAGGCAATCGAAAGCTACTTTTCCCAACAAAAAAGGCGACACACCGGAGTGCGTCGCCTTTTTTGTATCTAGCAGAGGTTTAGCCCTTTTTCAGCAGGGGCAGACCGGTGCGGGAGTTTTCCGACACGACATATCCGGCGGGGAGAGCATCGAGCGCGCCTGCTTTGGCTTCGCTGCCAAAGTAGTAGAGCATTACTTTCTGACCGCCTTTAAGGGTTTGTTCGCGACCGTGTAGATAGAACGTCTTGCCATTTTTTTTGCTAACAACGCTAAATGCCATAGTTCTTGTAGGTTAGGAAGCGGATGGACGCCTGCAAGTCTAAACCGGTGGCCGGGTTAGGCTAGGGGCAAGGGGTTATTCCATCGACCGCCTCATGCGCTCTGGTGAAGTTCTATCAAGTGGATCGCGAGGTCATCATGTCTGCAAAGCAAAACGGCGGTTCCCGGTTGGGAACCGCCGTTTGAAGTGATTGGAGCTAGAGAGACCGGGGTTTAGATGACGCCCGCTTCCTTAAGGGAAGTGTAGGCACCGTTCTTGTTGATGGTCTTGAGCGCGCGGGCCGTGAGTTTGACGGTGACGTAGCGCTTGAGTTCCGGTACGAAAATGCGCTTGGTCTTCAGGTTGGGCTGGAAGGTGCGCGGGGTATTAGCGGTCACGTGCGTACCGATACCACCTTTTTTCTTGGCTTTACCGCTACGGAGAATGCGGGTGCCTTTGACCGGCTTGGCTTTGGTAATGGAGCAAATTCTGGACATGGTGTGGTTTCCTCTCTGTCTGTAAGTAGTCTTATTTCAGGAGAAGCACGTTGCGGGCGCGCTTGATTTCCTGGACAAGTTTACGGTGGAGCTTGGAAGGCATGCCGGTGATGCGCCGCGGCAGGATGCGGCCTTTTTCGGTCACGAACTTCTTGAGCAGCTCGGTGTTTTTGAAATCAATCGCCTCCGAGTTGATATCGATACGACGCTTGGTCGTATTGCGCGGGTTGCGGCGACGGGTGCGGTTGTTCTTGGGGTTAACGGACATACTTTTCTCTCTCTTCTATTATCACTTCTTCCTCGAAGGGCCACATCAGGCGGCCGCTCTCTCAGGAGTACGCTATTCTGCTATTCTTTCTCTTTCTTTCTATCATCGTCCTCGATGGATTCGTCTTCGTCCTCCGAGAAATTGTCGGCGGCATCCATGAACTGCGGGGTGGTCTCCCAGCGGCGGCGACCGCGATTTTCGCGTTCGATCTGCTGTTGGCATTCCACAGTGCAGCGGGCAAAAGGTACGGCTTCGAGCCGTGCCCCAGGAATCGCTTTACCCGACATCTCGCAGATGCCGTAGGTCCCGCCTTCAATGCGCTTGAGAGCCTCTTCGATTTCGTAGAGGGCATCCTGCTCTTGGGAGAGCAGGCTCAGGGCGAAGTCCTTTTCATAGGCGTCGCTGCCGGCATCGGCTTGGTGTTCGCCGAAGGCACTGGCTTCGCTGCCTTCCGGGCGGGAACGCAAGTTATCCTGCGCGACGCCCTGCATTTGGTCAAGAATATGATCACGGAGCTCCAAAAGGCGAGTCCGCTGACGGCTGATGAAATCTTTGCTTAACGACATTTTTTCCGGTGTGACGAGTTTGGAAACGGGTTTGAGGATGGGCTTGGGAGCCAGTTGCGAGCTGGACTTGATCACGGCCTTTGCGGGCTTGCTCTCGACGGCTTTCACCGTCTTGGAAGTAGGCTTGACCGTCTTGTGTTTAACGGCAGGCTGCGCTTTTTTTGTAGCCAAAGGTTTGGCTTTTTTTGCGCTCGGCTTGGCAGCTTTACTCTTGGGAGAACGGGATTTTTGGCCCATAAGAACCGGTAGTCCTAGCGAAGGGCCAACTCTTTGCCAATCAAAAAATTGGAATTTCTTTTACCGGAATCGTCTCTTTGACATCCGAATCAGCTGTTCCCAGCGCGCTATTTCTCTCCTTTTTATGTTCTCTTTCCTCTTGGATCCGCGTCATTTCGACCGAAATAGAACCAGTAAACGCCATGTTTTCGACATAAGTTCTTAATTCGAAGTAATTACTACCGAAATTATTTAAAAGATGGCTAAGTATTTAAGTTGTGTTATCCTATGAGCGTGACTGGATCAGCGGATCGTAGTTCTGCCGTGGCTGATCTCTTGAAGCGTTCAGCCGGTCGTGCCGAGCTTATTATTCATTACCACGCCACCCGTGGTTATGAGCTCGTGAGCGCGAATACTGCAGCATCTCTATTATTTGAAATGCCGCCGCAGTCCTTTGCCCATCGGCCCCGTCCTTGGGAGCAACTACCGCTTTCGCTGGCGACGTATCTGGCTCAGGCTCTTGCCGAGTTTACTGGGAATGAGGAGGAGGCGATGCCGGATTTTCGTCCAACCTCATCCGATCCAACCGCACCTGCCTATAAATCCACCCTCTTTCATTCCACCAGTGGAGTGGGGGCGGAGGTGAACCTGGAGCATTGGTACTTATTTTGTTTCGAACGGGCCGATCTGGCCGCCACCCAGCACCGCAGCAAGGTGGAATCGGGCAAGCTGGAGAATATCGGCGAATTGGCCAGTGGCGTGGCTCACGATTTCAATAATCTCATCATGGGCATTCAAGCGAATGCCGAGGCTCTCTTGGCGGAACAACAGACGCTGAAGGAAAATCAAAAGAATGCCCTGATTAATATTGTGCGCGCCTGCTCGAGCGGAAGTGCCCTCACGCGCAGCCTGCTCGGCTATGCGAAGCGGCAACCGCTGGCGATGACGCAATTCAATCTCGTCGACATGGTCAATGATGTGGTGCGCATTGACGCGCTCGCGCTGGACGCCGCCCATGAATTGGTAATGGACCCGGCCCTCTCCAGCAAAGCGCCTCCAATTCTGGTGACCGGTTGCTACTCCAGTCTGAGTCATTGTCTTCTGAATCTCGTCAAGAATGCCCGCGAGGCGATGCCTCGCGGCGGCAAAGTACAAATTCATTGGGAAGGGGATGAACAGACCGCGCGCTTGAGTGTGCGAGACAACGGTGTTGGCATTTCGAAGGAAAGCCTAGAACAAATCTTCAAGCCCTTTTATTCCACCAAGAAAAGTGGCACTGGCCTCGGTCTCGCCATGGTCAAAGGCATCATGAGCCAACACGAAGGCACGGCCGAAATCGCCAGTGAGGAAAACGTCGGCACAGCGGTGACCCTGGCTTGGCCCCGCAAAACGACCACACTGAAATCGCCCCCGCGGGCCATTGCGGCAGAACCGCGCAAGACGACCGACGAAATCATGAAGGCCAAACCCGCCACGGCCGCTGTGGCTGCGATGGCCGCCAAGACGAAGCGACTTGCCTTCGTCATCGACGACGACGATCTGGTGCGTGGCGGCGTGCAGGGTTTGCTCCAGCACCTCGGTTATCAGGTGGAAGGCTACGGCCGGGGCGAGGCCGCCATCGCGGCGTTGGCCCCGCAACATGTGCCGAAGTTGATTCTCGTGGATTACCACATGCCGGGCATGGACGGCTCGGAATTCATCCGGTACTGGTACTCGGAATTGCCGCAGGAATATCGCGAGATCGATACGCAGATCCTGCTGGTGAGCGGTCACCCACCGAGCCAGTTTCAGGAGATCATCCGCAAGTATTCCGAGCACAACGTCGGCCTGCTACAAAAGCCGTTCAGCATGGAAACGCTGCAAAAGAAACTGACCGACTTCAGCGCGCTGCGCAGCATCACGACCCGCATCCGCCCTGGCACGATACCTGGTCGCCCTGTGCCCATCGGTAATCCCAGCATGCGCAACGCCGTCATCAAGCCCAACGGCAACCCCTCGTTCCGCGGCACCCGCCCCGTGCCCAAACCACGCGTCGCGGATCAAAGCTGAATCGCGTAACTCTGACTGAATTTGAGATTGGCAGTGCCTTTGCACTGCGCCATTCTCACCTTTGTGACGAAGGGGATGCTTGCCATCAAGGTCAGGGAATCGCTCACCGAGTTCATTACAAATCTCCGGCCCTATCGCCGTGTTTTGAGTGCCGCCTCCGGGCTATTGCTTTTCGGCATCGGTGCCTTCCTCGCCTATTGGTGGTTTTACATCTCAGCCCCGGTACGGCATCTCGCGGATCGCGACTGGCTGGCCGCTCATTCGAGCCGGGCACGGTGGGAGGAAGAACAACTGTCGTATCGTCGTTCCGGAGCATCACCGGACCTCTGCTTCAGCGGGGACCGCATCAACTATTACGGAGACAAACAATGGCTCCTTTGGCTCATCAGCCAAATCACCACGAATACCAATTTTCGTCATTGTGGCTGCACCGAAACGGCCCTCTCCTACATGACCAATCAAGAATCCAAGTCGTGGCAGGAGTGGCTCGTCACCTACAAGGATAAATCACAGGAAGAATGGATTCGCGAAGGCTTCACCAAATACGGAGTGATGGTCCATCTTCCCCCACAACCCGAAGACACCGAACTCCTTTTAAAACTCATTGGTGCCAAAACCTGGCGCACTTTGTGGGGTGGTCCTCAGGAGAAATTGGATCCGGAAATCATTCCAGATTTTGTTCAATACAATGCCTTTCGCTGGCTGCGAGATTCGGGCTTCGATCCCGTCGTGTATGCCACCGCAAATGCCGCCTCCGCAAACGCGCTGGCCCCAGGTCTCATCAAATACTCCAAATGGCTGGCTCTTTTCCCCGCCCGGGATGAACTGGGTATTCTTTCCTTTGGCAAAAAATCATCCGAGAAACACAATCGGCCTCAACCCAAATTTAAGGATCCTGGGTTCATGGTCCTCGTCTATACAGTCATCTTGGGACCTTTACTCCTGAGTGGCGGGCTGTTGGTTTACTCGATTCGCCATAAATCCGTTTCGTCCGATAATACAGATCGCACTTGAAGCTTTTCTCATGTGAATTTGGGTTACATAATCCTGACCTGGAACGCATGGCGAAAAAGAACGATACGGTGGTCAGTCTGGGAACGATCGCGAAGCTCGCGGGGGTCTCGCGCATGGCGGTTTCCAAGGCCTTGCGGCATCACCCCGGCGTCAGCAAAGCCACGCGCGCGCGGATTGAGCGCATTGCCAAAAAACTGCATTATACACCGGACGCGCGACTCGCCACATGGATGAGCCATGTGCGGAGCACGAAGAAACGCGAGTCGGTCGCCCTCGCCTGGCTCAACACCAGCGACGACGAATCCTGCTGGCGCAAGTTACTGCCGCTGCGTCCGTATTGGGAAGGCGCGATGAAACGCTGTACGGAACTCGGCTATCATCTGGAATCCTTCTGGATGCATGAACCGGGCATGACGAACCGGCATCTGTCCCAAATTCTGTATCAACGCGGTATACAGGGCGTGCTTATTTCGCCGCCGTACCATCGCGACCTCGGTCATGTGCGATTGAATTGGCCTCACTTCGCCTGCGCTACGTTTGAGCGAGGACTGCCCGCTCCGGCGTTGCATCAGGCCACGCAGGATTATTATTCCAATCTCATACTGGTAATCAAACGACTGCGACGGCTGGGCTATCAACGGCTCGCGTTTCTGATTCCTGACCAATCCGACAGCCGGGCGCAACATGGCTGCCGCGCCGCCGTGGCCTATTATCATACGCAGATTCCCGCTAACCAGCGCATTCCCGTAGCGTCAAATCGCGATCAGGTGGGACCGGAGTTCTACGCGTGGCTAAAAAAGCACCGACCTGACGTTGTGATCGGTCAGCACAGCGATTTGGTGAAGTGGGTGGAGAAGGCTGGGTTTTCCGTCCCGCGGGACATGGGCGTGGTCCATCTCGCACTGGAAGATGATTGCAACGATTGGGCGGGCATCCGCGCGAACAAGCGGGAAATCGGTGCGGCAGCAGCGGGGCTCGTGATCTCGCAATTGCAAAACCATCAGTTCGACTTGCCCGAACATGCCCACACCATTCTCATTCAAGGCGAATGGCAGACGGGTCGGACAGTGAAGTAAGGTTATGTAAATCAACTGACGCCTTTTCGATCGTCACCATCTCCTCTTTAACTAGGAGGGTGAACTCTCCGCTTCCACGCTCGTTTGTCCCGACGCTTTTCACTTCTCTCCTTTTAGCGCTGGCAATATTCCAGCCTCTTGTCGGACGCGCCGCCGAGGGCGATTATCCGCTCGATTTGAAGGCGGTGGCGAACATGGATTTTCAGGATGAAGTCGCCGGGGACGGCAAAGGCGGTTGGTCTGACCAAGGGGCGGACAACGATTTGCGCGGCTTTGATATCACGCTACACAATTTCGCGGGCGTTCGCTTCACGATCATCAACCCCGCCACGAATCAACGGCGCGCCGTGCTGACCTTCGACAACGCGCACGCCCGCACGGGTCTGAAGACCGCCACAGTGAGCGTGCCTGCTGAAGCTCCTGCCGCCAGCTATCTGTATTTGCTCCATACTTCGTGTTGGAACCAGGAGCCGAAGGGTACGACCATTGGAATGGTCGATGTCATATTTACAGATGGGCAGAAACTCCCACTCGAGATCAAGGCGGGGCGCGATATCGCCGATTGGTGGGGCGCGGGCGCGCTTGAAAATGGACGCGTTGTTTTCAGCAAGGCGAATGCGAGCAATCACGTGGGGCTTTACCTCAGCCGGTATGCGCTGCCGTCAAAACCAGTCCGTTCCGTTACCTTTACGTCTGCCAACAATGCGGTCTGGATTCTCCTCGGTGCAACGCTTTCCAATCACGCAGTCGATATGAAAGTGCAGACTGTGCGCTTCACTGCGAATGAGGAATGGAAAGCGGTCGACTTCTCCGATGTTCGTATCCAACCGGGTAGCGCGCTTGATTTGAGTGCTTCCGTCGAGGCCGGTCCGGCCGGGAAGCATGGACGTGTGATGGCCCGCAAGGATGGCCGTGCGGTGTTCGAAAAAAATCCCGGCCAGGCGCTACGCTTTTTCGGCTACGACATGGTGACCCCGCACATCATGAACGCCCTCAAGGGCAAGACGGATGAGGAGACGAAAGCGAATATCCGGGCGTTTGTAGCGGAGGTGAAGAGACAGGGCTACAATGTCCTGCGTGCGCTGTGCCTCGACACTTATCTGATGGTCGAAGCGGAAGCGGACCTTGCTTTCAATTCCGCGCGAGTGGATGCGTTCGATTATCTCTTTGCCACAATGAAGCAAGAAGGCATTTATCTCTATCTCGACCTCGGCGGCTACGGTCTTTTCTACAAGGGATCGTGGGATGAAAAAGTGGTGAAGCGCAACATGAAGGCGGAGCTTTTCTCCGGCAATCCCGACGTACGCGAGAACTGGAAGGCGGGCGTGACCGCTGTCTTCACCCACGTGAATCCTTATACGAAAACCACGCTGCGCGACGATCCCGCCGTGATTTGCGCGAACTTCTATAACGAACAGGAGCTCGGGTTCAACAAGCTGACCCAAGCGCCGAATCCAACGACCTATGCGGCACTCTGGCACGCCTGGTTGAAGAAGCGGTACGCATCCACGGCGGAAATCGCGAAGGCGTGGAATGACTCGACTGTCGCAGGCATGAAATCGATCGACGAGATTCCGCTGCCGGGTAATCCGTACGGCGTGGATCCCTTGGGAAACGATTACGGTTTGTTCCTGCATGGGCTTGAAACCGAGACGGTGGAATGGTACACGCGCGTGGTGGGGGAGATTGGCTACAAGGGACTCGCCTCGCAGTATGATTGCAGCCAGATCTACCGCGAGGGCGACGCGCGCGCTTCGCTCCCGGCGGTGTCGATGCATGGTTACCATGCCCATCCGACAAATATGACAAGTGTTGGCTCACAGGTGGCGCAGAACAGTTCTGTCGCGGCCTATGCTGGTTACTACCGCAGCCTCACTTCCACGCGCCAGTGGGACAAGCCATTCTTCGTGACGGAGCATACGCAGTGTTTTTGGAATCAATACCAGCGCGAGGATGGACTGCTCTTCGCGGCTTACTCATCGTTGCAGGATTTTCAGGGATTGATGGTGCACGAGAATTCCACGTGGCTGAAGGTTACTGAACCGATGGGAAATTTCAGCATCGGTCGCTCGCCCATCGGTCGCGCGAACGAATTTCTCTCGCATCAACTGTACCGGCGTGGCGATGTGACCGCTTCCCCGCGCCGGGTGGAGTTGCGCCTCGATCCGGACTATCTCCGCTCGAATATCAATCGGCCCGCCAACTGGTCGCAGACACGGCTGGCCTTATTGACGGGATTCGGCTCGCGTTACCCGCGTCCCGACCGGCCTGCGCCATCCCGCGAATCGGATCTGCTGCTCGCTCCGGTTGAGGGATCGACCATGACAGCAGGCGATTGGGCCGTCAGCGTTTCCGAATCGAAGACAAGTCCTGGCTTCTCGTTGCCGAAAGCGGTCGAAGTGTTGAGGGAGCGCGGGATTCTGCCGAAGGGAAATCAAACGGATGTGGCGAAGGATCTTTTCCAAAGCGATACGGGGGAAATTACAATCGTGCCGAAGGAAAAGCGGCTCAGCGTCATCACCCCCCGCACGGAGGGCGTGACGTTGGAGGATCAGCAATCGGCCACGCTTGCTGCGCTGACAGTGCAATCAACCAGTATTGCGGCGGCGGTCGCAGTTACTGCCGTCGATACGCAACCGCTGCGCACGAGCCGCCGGTTGGTACTGGTTTATCTGACTGACACGGCGAATTCCGGCATGGAGTTGTCGGCCGATCGCACGACATTGATCAAGCTCGGCACGCTGCCCCCGCTGGTGCGTACGGGAGTGTTGAAGATGTCCCTCCAAAACGAGGCGAGTGGAAAGTTGAAGGTGTGGGCGCTCGGATTCAACGGCGCGCGGCGGGAATTGATTCCGGGGCAGGTGAAGGATGGTGCGCTCGAGATCACGCTCGACACGGCCAAGCTGAAGCATGGTCCGACTTCGTTTTTCGAAATTGCAGTCGAATGAACTCAGTCCACTGGATCACTCCGCCGGATGGCATGGGCGAGAATATCACTTTCCTCGCACGGAGAGCCTTTGACGTTCTGAAAGGTAACGTTGCTGGATCGCGCAGGTTGCGCGTGTGCGCGGACTGGCGTTACGCGCTTTACGTGAACGACGAGTTCATCGGGAGCGGACCCGTGCGCGGCTCGCGCCGACGCTATTTCTATGACGAGTATGCGGTAACGCTTCGCGAGGGAGAAAATTTCGTCGTGGTGGAAGTACACAGTCCGGGCCGGGCGACATTTGGCGCCGTGCCGGTCATCCCCGCATTGTGGTTGGAGATCGAGGATCTCGTGGCGACCGATGCTGACTGGCAGATGCAGATCGATCCTTCGCGCCGCCGCGAGGCGCCGCTCTACACCCCTCAAATCGGCTATTCAGAATGTCGCGACTTACGTCGGGAACTAGGTGAATGGACTACTGTACAAATCGTGGAAGGGGTGCCGGGCGGACGCCAGTTGGTTGCGTGCGATATTCCCCCGCTCACGCACCTACATCACTCTCCGCAAAAATTGATCTCGTGTGGCAGTGTTCCCGCTTCTCCATGTGACGAGCACGATGGCATTCGCTACGCCGAGCAGATGCAAACGGAGTCACACGAAGAAAAGCAATCCGCCGCAACATGGGTCGACGGTGAGCTGCAATTCACCCTGACCGCCACGAACAGCGCTTACGCCATTCTCGATTTCGAACAGGAAACGTACGGCTCCGTGCTGCTGGATGTGGACGCCCCGGCGGGTACAATCCTGGATCTCGGTTATGGCGACGCGCTGTATGATGGTCGCGTGAAGACGTGCTCCGAGCCGTACCGCTTTGCGGATCGGTACATTCTCCGCGAAGGCCGCCAGCAAATCGAACATCGTCTGCAGGACCGGGGTTTTCGTTATCTGCAAATCGTCGCACGCGGTTTCGATCGAGCTGTTGTACTGCACACCATTGAAGTCGAACAGCGCGCCTACCCATTGCCCGCCCGTGCGACGTTCGCTTGCGATGACCCATTCTTGAATCGTCTCTGGGCGATGGCCGACCGCACGCTGGCTCTTTGTGCAACCGACACGTTCGTCGATTGCCCGTGGCGCGAGCAAGCGCTCTGGCTCAATGACATGCTCGTGGTCTATCCGTTCTATCTCGCTTTCACCGGTGATGCCACGCTGCCCGCGCGTTGCTTGCGACTTGCTGCTGATGGACAGCGCGCAAATGGGTTGATTCCCTCTGTCTATCCCTCTGCCGAAGTACGCGACTCCACGTTTCCCAGCCTGTCCGCGATCTATACGCTTATGCTAGCCGACTACCATCTCTACACCGGCGATGTGGCGCTCGTGTGTGAGTTGTTGCCGGTGATGGAAAAAGCGCTCGCGGTGTACGACACGTGGTCCGGACCCGACGGGCTTATCCCCGACCAAACCGGTATGTGGAATTTCATCGAGTGGAGTTCCCCCGGCAGCCGTGCCGATTTGCCGCCCGGCTCGATCACCACGATCCTGAACGTCCTCATCGCCGCCGCCTATCAAGCCGCTGCCACGCTGCATCGTGTCACGGGTAATTCCGCTCGCGCTGCCGTTTTCCAGCAAAAGCAAGAGCACTTACTCGCTGCGATCCGAAATCGATTCTGGCTGACGGATCGTGAACGCTTGTGTAATGGCAGTTTTCAGCCTGCGAGCTTCAGTCAACACCCGCACGCGGTGGGATTGCATTACCAGTTGCTGGATGAAAAACAACGCGGTCCCGCACTCGCCGCGTTGCTCGATCCTTCCGTCGCTCAAACTGATCTTTACTTCCAACACTTCGTTCTCAGCGCCCTTAGCTCTGGTGGTCGTGCCGATGCCGCTCTCGCGGCGATTCGTCAACTCTGGGGACCGATGGTCGAATCCGATTCTCCAACGATCTGGGAAACCACACGCGGCAAGGATGAATTCAATGGCGTCGGCAGTCTCTGCCATGCGTTTGCCTGTGCCCCACTTTACTTCATGCAAACGGTGCTGCTCGGTGTACGTCCCCGGCAACCGGGTTTCCGCGAATTCTCGTTCGCGCCGCAGAGTATTGGTCTGACCTCCGCGTGCGGCACCGTACCCACGCCTCATGGACTCCTCTCCATCGAATGGCATTGCCAGCCTGATGGCTCGCTACGCGGTGTCATCGACATTCCTCCATCCACTACGGCGATATTCCCGGACGGTTCACAGCTTAGTTCCGGCTCCCACCGCTTCCACCTCCCCACCACCCCATGAACTCAAATCGTTACTCCGTCATCCTCGGCAATCTCGGCAACACCTGCGACCGCTTTCTGCCCACCGGCTACAAGGAAGCGTTTCCCAAAAAGGAAATGATTCGGCAAGCGGCGGCTATTCCCGGCATCGCTGGCATTGAACTTGTCGGCACGTGGGATATCACCGAAAGCAATGTCGCGGAAATCAAGAGCGCCTTGCAGGAGTACCGTCTTGTCTGCGTTTCGATCATCCCCGATCTTTTCTCGCAGAAACGCTGGGGCCTCGGCAGTTTCAGCGCGAAGGATCCCACCATTCGCCAGCAGGCGCTCGACGAGACCCGCAGCGTCTGTCGCATTGCTCGCGAGATGGAATGTCCGCTGATCAATCTCTGGCTCGGGCAGGACGGCTACGATTATCCCCTCACTGCCGATTATCGCGGGCAACGCCGGATTCTGATGGAAGGACTGCACATTGTCGCCAGTGAATTTCCCGATTTGAAATTTGCACTCGAGTACAAGCCCAAGGAACCACGCAATCACTCCTTCCAGGCGCGCGCCGCGGACACGCTGCTCATGGCGCAGGAAACCGGTCTCGACAATGTCGGCGTCTGCATCGACGTCGGCCATGCATTTGTCGGCGGGGAGAATGTCTCCGAGTCTGCCGTGATTTTGCAGCACTACGGGCAGAAACTTTTCCATATGCATTTCAACGACAATTTCCGTTCGTGGGATGATGACATGATCGTCGGTTCGGTACATCTCGTGGAATATGTCGAGTTGCTCTTCTGGCTGCAGGAGACGGGTTACACCGGTTGGTATTCCATGGATCAATATCCCTACCGGGAAGACGGGGCGCGCGCTGTTGCGGAGAGCGTCGCGTTTCTCTGCGAAATTGAAAAACGACTCACGCCGCAACGGTGCGAACAGATTCGCCAGCTGATCGCCACGGGTGATGCCACCCAGTCGACACGATGGATGAGAGAGTTAATTTTTAAGAGTTGAGCGAGTCGAAGGTACCGCTGCGAAGATCGACAGAAGGCTCCAAAAAATTCCATTTGCGTGAATCGGTTCCCCGATTACTTTGGGAATCTATGCCCGCTTCCGTTCCCGGTTTACGCAGCCCCTACGATCAAGTGGGCGGCCTCGTCGCTTTTGGCCGCATGCTCGACAAGATCCGCCTCCACGCGGTGGGTCAGCTTCCCGAATCCTACCATTCCATGCTTGGGGACAGTCGGGTGCAGACTCTCGACTCGCGCTGCTGCCGTTTGCTGAATGTCTCCTATGCCTCAGTACAGGAACAAGTCCGTGCCGGTTTGGGAGATGCTGCGATTCTCGACTGGGCGCTGAGCCATCGCAAGCCGCTCGCGCCGGAGGAGATCGAAATCTGGAATGCGTTTCTCATCAAGCGCGGTTGGCGCGACGAGACGACGGCGTATCTGCAAAAGGCTTTGGTCAAGGATGGCTTCGCGCCCGATGCCGCACTTACTTTTTTTGATCACATGGATCTCGATGAAGGTCGTCCGCTGCGTTTTGCTCCCGATCCTGCACCGCCGAGCGAACCGGTGCGTGGCAAGAATCATGTTCCCGGCTTGCGCAGTCCGTACGAAAAAGTCGGCGGCGTTTATCTTTTCGGCCGCATGCTCGACAAGATTCGTCTGAGTGCCGCCGGAAAATTGCCTGCCGATTGGGAAGCGTGGCGCGGCGATCCGAAGCCAATCACTTTCGATTCTCGTGTCTGCCGTTTCCTCGGGATCCGGTACGCCGACATTGAGGCGGAGACCTTACGCACGAAGGGCACGGATGAAGAATTATTGGAGTGGGCCTTCGCGAAGGGGCATTTTCCCTCGGAAGAAGAATTGCTGATCTGGAATGCGTTCGTATCGAAGCTCGGCTGGCGCGATGCGCTGACGGAGCGCGTGCATTTCCGCCTGCACGAGGCGGGCTTCCCCCTCGGCGCGGCGCTGACGTCATTCGACTTCATTGTCCTCGACGAGGCAGGGGCAGCGTGACGCTGCGCCCAGCGACGCTTCGCGATGGGTGGAGTGAGAACGGGAAATCACCACGGCAACGCTAGAGCAAATGCCTTAAAGCGACTTGCGTAGCTAATCAGCTACAGGGTCCAGCGTCACGCTGGCTGGCTACGGCGTCGTACCGGCTGAACCGGAAGTCAACGGCGCGGTGCTCGATGTTGCGGGCGCTGGAGTCGGGGCAGGAGCGGGTGGCACCGCGTAGATGCCGAACTCTTGCTTGAGTTCATTGTTGATTTGCTGTTCCAACTGCTTGCGCCGCGGCTCCATTTCCTGCCAGAGCTGGCGATCGGCCTGCATCCGCTTCTCCCAGAATTTTTGCTCGAATAGGGTGAATTGTTCCGGCGTGAGGCGCAGTCCCATGTCGCGCGCCTTGTTCTCCGCCTGCTTGCGGCGGCGGTCCTTGAATTCCTGAATGCGTTGCAAGAGCTTGGCGCGTTCGCCCAAATCCATCTGCTGATAGCGCGGCCATTTCTGCAATTCGGCATCGAGCTGTTGCGGGCTGAGCTTGACCAGCGTTTCCAGTTTTTCCTTCAGTTCCAATTCCCATTTGCCGCCCATGAAGGGAGGCTTTTTACCCGGCTCATTGGCTGTGCCTAGCGTAGCCATCGGTGTGGCTGGGGCAGTGGGTGGCTGCGGCGTGCCGGGGGCGTTCTGCGCCTGAACGCGGGATGAGGTGGCAACCACGGCCAGCAGGCTCAAACCAATCAGTGAGTGAGTAACGAGCGCTTTCACTGGATGGAGGTGGCCAGCCACAGATCCGTTTCCGGTCCGCGATCGGCGATGTAATTCAACGCTTCCTGAATCTTGGCCGTATTGGCGCTGTGCGGGGGGGGCGTTTGGGCTCCCCAGAAATGGACGGCGAGCACGGCAACCACGGCAGTCGAACCGACCCACGCGAAGGCTCCCGCCAAGCGACCCGTCCATGAGGGACGACGTTCCCGCCGCAACCGGGCGACGGTGCGGGCCGCAAACCACGCGTCCGGTTCCGGGAGCGGAGACCGATCGAGCAGTTTCCAGATGGGGTCGTTGGATTCCATAACCTTGTGAATTACCTATTATCACTCAATTGAACCCGCTCGCTAGTGAAAAGTTGCGCGAAGCCGATGCGGTTCATATGCTTTCACCCTCCCCGAGGTAGCGTTGCAGCGCCTCCCGCAGGCTTTCCCGGGCGCGAAAGAGGAGCGATTTTGTCGACGGCACCGTCGTCTTCAGCACGGCCGCGATCTCTTCATAAGAGAATTCATCGTAACGGCGCAGGATCACCGCCAGCCGCTGTTGCTCGGGCAAAGCGAGAATGGCGCGGTCGATGGCCCGCATCATTTCCTTTTCAAGCGCCTGCTGATCAGGGCTTTTCGCCGTCTTATCCGGCAATTCGGCGTCATAGCTGCCCGACTCCTCATCGTCCTGGCTGGGCAAAGGCTGCAGCCATGCGCGGGTCCGGCGACGGTACTCATTCAGCACGAGATTGCGGACGATGGTGAAGAGCCACGTCTTGAACTGCGCGCTCGGCTGGTAACTTTTCGCCGCCTTGTACACCCGCAGGAACACCTGCTGCGCGAGGTCTTCGGCCTCGATCGGATCGCCCAGCATTTTCGTGATTGTACCGCAGACCAGATGTTGATGCCGCTCGACGAGCAGGCGAAAGGCCTCCTCGTCGCCTTCCGCGATCAATCGCATCAGGGCCACGTCATCGGGATGCGGGAGGGAGTCGTGGCTCGGGTGGGGTGACATGGGACAATTCGCGCAGAAATGGAAATTTACTTTGCTAAACGATGCCGTCTTGGGTCAAATTTACATCATGTCAGGTCATAGTCACTGGGCGACGATTAAACGGGCGAAGGGTGCGAGCGATGCACGCCGGGGAAAAGTCTTTAGCAAATGTTCCAAGGAAATCTCCGTAGCCGCCAAGTTGGGCGGGGGCGATCCTAACTTCAATCCCCGCCTGCGGCAAGCCATTCAGTCGGCACGCAGCGAAAGCATGCCGATGGACAACATCGAGCGCGCCATCAAAAAGGGTACTGGCGAAATCGAAGGCGTGAGCTACGAGGAATTGACCTATGAAGGCTTCGCCCCCGGCGGCGTCGCCATTCTCGTCGAGACGACAACTGACAATCGCAATCGCAGCGCGGCGGAAATCCGCGCCATCTTCACCAAGAACCACGGTAACATGGGCGGCGCGGGCAGCGTGGCCTGGATGTTCCACCGCAAGGGTCTAGTCACCATCGACAAGAACAAGACTACTGAGGACGACGTGCTCACCGCCACGCTTGACGCAGGAGCCGATGATGTCCGCACGGTTGAGAATCTCATTGAGGTGATCACCCCACCAGACAAACTCGACGCCGTGAACGAAGCGCTCAAGCAGGCCAAGATTCCGCATGAGTCCTCCAAGCTGACTTATATTCCGGAAAACCTGACACCCGTGACCGATGTGGCGACAGCGGAGCAGGTGCTTCATCTCTACGAAGCACTCGACGATCACGAGGATGTGCAAAACATCTATGCGAATTTTGACATTTCCGCAGAGATTTTAAGCAAGATCTCCGCCAGTTAACGTCTATGCGTTAAACCAAGACGCTTCGGCATAACTTCTTCGCCCTGAGGCATGAAGAGATTGCTGCACTCGTTTTGGCATGGAATCGGCTAACTAGATTAAGTCAGTCCAATCAGGAGAGATTGTTTCATGAGCCAATGGTATTACGCGCAGGAGAATCAGCAGCAGGGTCCGATCAACGAAGCCGAGATGAAGGAATTTCTGGCCGTTGGAAAACTGCCTCCCACCGTCCTCGTGTGGAAAGAAGGCATGGCGAACTGGGCCATGGCCAATTCCCTGCCGGAATTCCAATTCCGTCCGCCGCCTGTGCCTTCGGTCAAGCCCATGGCGCCGATGGGCCCGCCCCCTAGCGCGCCGGCACCCTTTACCCCTTTCGTAGCGGCAACCACTGCCTCTCCGACGGCCACAACAACGGCCCCCGCCGCCAAGCCCGCTGCGACGACGGAACCGGCTCCAGACTCCACCGCCGAAGTGGAGATCGATCCCGACGATGTGAACAAGAACAAGGCGATGGCCATTCTGGCCTATCTCAGCTTGCTCTTCATCATTCCGATGTTGGTGGCCAAGGAATCGCCCTTTGCCAAATATCACACGAATCAGGGCATGATTCTTTTCATCGCCGGATTCATCCTGATGATCGCCTTCAGCATTCTGAGCGCCGTGGTTGGCAGCCTGCCCTTCGTCGGCGTCGTCGCCTCGCTCTTCTGGCCTCTCGGCACCGCCATCTGGCTGGTCTTCTCCGTCATCGGCATCCTGAATGCCGCCAAAGGCGAACGCAAGCCGCTGCCCTATATCGGGCATTACACGATCTATTCCTAATATCCTGTCACCGATTTCGGTGATAGGGCGCTGACTAGGAGTGGGCGTCGAGCCAATTGGCGCCGATACCCATTTCCACGACGATGGGGACGCGGAGGGAGGGGATGGCGGTTTTCATTTTCTCTTCGACGAGGGGCAGGATGATGTCCTTCTCGGGATTATAGAGGTCGAAGAGGAGTTCATCGTGCACCTGCAGGATCATGCGCGTCTGGTAATTCCCGGCGTTGAGCGCTTGCTGCACTCGGATCATGGCGATCTTGATCATGTCGGCGGCGGTGCCCTGAATCGGCGAATTGATGGCGTTGCGCTCCGCACCACTGCGCACGTTGGCGTTGGCGGAGGTGATGTCGCGCAGGGTGCGGCGACGGCCGGTGACGGTTTCCACGTAGCCGTTTTCGCGGGCGAACGCGATGGTGCGGTTCATGTAGTCCTTCACGCCGGGGTATTGCTTGAAGTAGGACTCGATGATCTCGGCGGCTTCCTTGCGCGGGATGGCGAGGCGTTGCGCGAGGCCGAAGGCGGAGATGCCGTAGATGATGCCGAAGTTGACCATCTTGGCTTTGCGGCGCATGTCGCTTGTCACGTCGGCGAGCGGAACGCCGTAGACTTTGGCGGCGGTGGCGCGATGAATGTCTTCGCCGGATTGGAAGGCTTCGAGCAGGCCGGGGTCTTCGCTGAGGGCAGCGATGATGCGGAGTTCGATTTGCGAATAGTCCGCTGAGAGGAGGGAGAAATCGCCCTCGGGCGCGACGAACGCCTTGCGGATCTCGCGGCCGAGTTCGGTGCGGACGGGGATGTTCTGCAGGTTTGGGTCCTGCGAGTTGAGTCGACCGGTGGCGGTGAGGGCTTGGTGAAAGGTGGTGTGGATGCGGCCGGTGCGGGCGAAGATGGTGCCGGGCAGGGTGTCGACGTAGGTCGATTTCAGCTTGGTCATCTCGCGGTAATCGAGGATGCGCTGAACGATGGGGTGGACGGCGGCGAGGGTTTGCAGCGTTTGTTCGTCGGTGGAGAATTGGCCGGTCTTGGTTTTCTTCGCGGCGGGGTTGAGCTGCAATTTGCCGAAGAGCACTTCGCCGAGTTGCTTGGGCGAGTTGAGATTGAAGGGCGTGCCGGCGTCGGCGTAGATGAGTTTTTCGACCTCGGCGATTTTGCCTTCGAGTTCAAAGGAAAATTCCGCGAGCACGGGCGGGCTGATGAGGACGCCTTGCGCTTCGACTTCGATGAGGACGGAGACGAGCGGACATTCGATGTCGTAGAAAACACGTTCGAGACCTTTTTCCTTCAGTAGCGGAGCGAGGTGGGAACGGAGTTGCCACGTGACGTCCGCGTCCTCGGCGGCGTACTCGGCAACGGCTTCGACGGGGACGTCGCGCATGTTGAGCTGCTTGCCTTTTTTCTCGCCGATCAATTTGGTGATCGAGATGGGGGCGTAGCCGAGGAACACCTGCGAGAGGTAGTCCATGGTGTGGCGCTGGTCGGGCTCGAGCAGGCAATGCGCGAGCATGGTGTCGAAGAGCGGGCCGCGCACGCGCAGGCCGTGCCAGTAGAGCACGCCCATGTCGTATTTCAAATTGTGCCCGACTTTTTCGATGGCGGGGTTTTCGAGCAGGGCACGAAATTCGGTGAGGATGCCGGCGGCTTCGGTGACGTCGGCGGGGAAAGGCACGTACCATGCTTCGTGATCGGCGAAGGAGAAGGCCATGCCGACGATGGAGGCGACCTTGGTGTCGAGCGAGGTGGTTTCGAGGTCGAAGCAAAACGACTTTTCTTTTTCCAGCGCGGCCACGAGTTCGGCGCGTTGCTCGGGCGTGGCAGCGAGGTGATAGGTGTGCGGAATGTCGGCGATGGTCTTGTAGAGAATGGGCGGCGCGGTCTCTTCGCTGGCGCGTTCCAGTTCCGGCTCGGGCGTGGGGGTCTTGGTGGAGACGGTGCCGGGGGTGCCGCCGAAATCGAATTCGCCACTGAATTTCTTTTCCGCCGCCGCAGCCGCGGCCGCCGGACTGGTGGCTGTGGTGGTGGCGGCGTTGCCGACGCGGAATTCATCGCCGAGGAGTCGTTTGCGCAGGGAGTTGAATTCGAGTTCGGTGCAGAGTGCTTCGACGGCGGTGTGGTCGAAGTCGCGGCGTTCGAGCGTCGTCCAGTCGACTTCGATGGGGACGTCGAGCAAAATGGTGGCGAGCTTTTTGGAGAGGAGCGCCATCTCGCGGTTCGCTTCGAGTGATTCCTTTTGCTTGCCCTTGAGTTGCGCGGTGTTGGCGAGGAGGTTCTCCATGCTGCCGAATTGCGCGATGAGTTTTTGCGCGGTCTTTTCGCCAATGCCGCGCACGCCGGGGATGTTGTCCGAGGCGTCGCCCCAGAGTCCGAGGATGTCGATGACCTGGTCGATGCGTTCGATGCCCCACTTGGCGAGGATTTCCGGCACGCCGAGAATTTCCGCCGCGTCGCCCATGCGGCCGGGTTTGTAGATGAAGATGTGGGGCGAGACGAGCTGGCCGAAGTCCTTGTCGGGCGTGACCATGAAGGTGTCGAAACCTTCGGGCTCGGCGCGCTTGGCGAGGGTGCCGATGATGTCGTCGGCTTCATACCCGTCCTTCGTGATGACGGGGATGTTCATTGCGGTGATGAGGCGGCGCACATATGGCAGCGCGGCGCTGAGTTCCTCGGGCATGGCTTCGCGCTGGGCCTTGTACTCGGGGAAGTCGACGTGGCGCTGGGTGGGCGCTTCGGTGTCGAATACCACGGCCGTATGGGTGGGGTTCTGGTTTTTGATGAGGTCGGTCAGCGTGTTGGCAAAACCGTAGATCGCCGAGGTGTTGAGCCCTTTCGAGGTCATGATGGGCTTCATCGCAAACGCAAAATGCGCGCGGTACACAATCGCCATGCCATCCACTAAAAATAGTCTTTTCATACCAAATCTTTCTTTGGGGCCAGCGTGACGCTGGACCCAATTACGCTAACGCGTGAGGAAAACTTAGCAAGGTTATGAGGGTGTCTCAGAGGGATCGATTTGCTCGTCGATAGCAGAGGGATCGAAAATTACCCGAGTGGGAATGAAGGTTAACCCCAGGCCAATAAATATCGCCAGACCGGGAACAATGAGAAGCCAGGCGACCCATCTGGGCAAGCCGCAGTCATCGACTCTCGGAATAATCACTGATCGAACGGTGTAGAAGCCAATGAGCGAGAAAAATAGGATATTGAGCGGAGGATGATTAAGCGAATCTATCATGTACCAGAAAACGATCAGGACGACGATATGAATGCGAATGACATAGGACAGCCTTGCTATTCTCTTCGGGAAAAAGAAATTAAGCAGATTCGTCACCATTTGACCCTCGTTTAACCCTTGGGGTGACGTCAGGTGTTAATTTCTGAAGCCCAGGAGCGATTGGCGTTATACCAATCGATGGTATTTTGGATGCCTTGCTCGAAAGTGACTTGGGGTTTCCAGCCGAGGAGCGACTTGGCTTTGTCGATGTTGGCCCAGGTGGCCACGACGTCGGCGGGGTGGCGGGGGAGGCGCTCCATGACGGCCTGTTTGCCGATGAGTTTTTCCATCAGGGCAATGGCGTCGCTGAGGATGATGGGTTCATCCGAGCCGAGATTGACGATTTCGTAACCGACGGGTTTCAAGCCGAGGAGCGTGCCGCGGGCGATGTCGTCGACGTAGGTGAAGTCGCGCGATTGTTTGCCGTCGCCAAAGACGGGGATGGTGCGGCCTTCGGTGATGCGCTGGACGAACTTGAAGGGCATCATGTCGGGGCGACCGGCGGGACCGTAGACGGTGAAGTAGCGGAAGATCGTCATGTCGATCTTGTAGAGATAATGATAGGTGTAGCAGAGCACCTCGGCGGCTTTTTTCGTGGCGGCGTAGGGGGAGAGCATGCGCTCGGTATTGAGGCTCTCGAGGTAGGGCGCGGGGTGGCCTTCGCCGTAGAGGCTGGAGGTGGAGGAGAGGATGAATTTCTTCACCTCGAAGTCGCGACAGGCGTTCAATAAATTCAGCGTGCCGGTGATGTTCGTCTGCACGTAGACGGCGGGGTTCTCGATCGAGGCGCGGACGCCGGCGCGGGCGGCGAGATTGATCACGGCGGCGAAGGGGCGGCCTTCGGCGGCCTGCTGTTGCTTGAAGAGGCTGGTGACGGAATCGACGTCGCTGATGTCGAAGTGGTGGTAGGTGAAATTCGGGTGTTTCTTGATCTGGGCAAGCCGCCATTCCTTGATGCGGAGGTCGTAAGCGGGGGCGAGATTGTCGACGCCGACGACGCGATGACCCGCCGCGAGCAGGAGTTCCGCGACGCGGAAGCCGATGAAGCCTGCGGTGCCGGTCAGAAGGTAAGTCATTGAGGATGTGGATTCGGCTGCCATGTAAACCATCTACCTTCGCGGTTTTGGAAATGAAATCCAGCGAATTTTCGTGGGGGTCACGGGACGATACCTGTCGAAGAGAAGGCAGACCCTGTTACCAGTTTTAACGCGGCTGGCCTGAACTGCGGTCCGCGACGATGTGGTTGAGGACGTCGACGGCATCCTGCCGCATGTGGCCCGCGGGGAGCTTTTGCGCCCAGAGCAGGGCTTCCTGGGGACTGACCCGGCTGAGCGCGGAGAGGACGTTGCCGATCGTGGTGGGGGTGAGGAGCGAGGGGCTGAGGGTGAGAGCGAAGTTGGCCGCGACATGGGGATCGGGTGTGCAGAGGCGGTCGAGTTCACGGCGGGCGCTGGTTTCGTCGAGGGCCATTGCTTTTTGCAATCGACGATGCTCGGCGGTGACGGGATCGGTCGCGGCGTCGCTGCCGGTATCGCGGGCCTCTGTCGGTGATGGCGTGGCGAGGGGAGTTGCCGAAATGGGTCGGATCTTCCAAAAAAGAGCGGCGAGGGCGGCGGGTATCAGGATGCAGAGAAGGAGTCCCACGCCATGCTTGACCATGCGTTGGGTGTATCATGTGGAGGCTGGTGTTGACAAGGGTGGTCAGGACGAGGTGGGAGTGTTAGCGATTCTGATGGATGTCATCAGAATTTTTCATCAAACCGGTTGCATGGCCTGATCCTTGCTTTAGGTTTTGGCAGAGACTCAGTCTAAAAACCACGGTTCCATCGCTCCATCCTCAGGGTCGCTTGCGCGGCCCGTGGTGCGCGGCCAACGGTTGTGTCTGAGGATCGGGAAAAAACGGCGATGGCTCTCAACCAATCCATCCTGGACCAGATCGGTTCCTACCGGGGGCTGTACGATCCTTCGTTTGAGCATGATGGTTGCGGTGTCGGTTTTGTCGCGAGCATTCAGGGCCGCAAATCCCACGATATTCTCAAGAAGGCCATTCATTCGGTCTGTGCATTGACCCATCGCGGCGCGATGGATGCGGATTCCAAGACAGGCGACGGCGCGGGTTTGCTTACGCAGATTCCGCACGCGCTGTTGCGGCCCGAGGTGGAGAAGCTCGGGCATAAACTTTTCGCGGATGGCGATCTGGGCGTGGGGATGCTTTTCCTGCCGCCGGGCGATGCGTACACGCAGGCGCGGTGTCGGCACATCGTGGAGGAAGTGGTGCGCTCGCGCGGGTTGTTCGTCTTCGGCTGGCGCGAAGTGCCGGTGCGGATGGAGGTGCTCGGCGACAAGGCGCTGCGGACCTGTCCGCGCATCGAGCAGGTCTTGATCGGGCGGACGGACCCGAAGAAGATGAGCGCGATTGCCTATGAGCGGACGCTCTATCTCAGCCGCAATCAAATTGAAGATCAGGCGGAGGCGGAGGGAATCAAGAATCTCTATATCCCCTCATTCTCGAGCCAGACGATTGTCTATAAGGGACTGCTCGCGTCGCCGCAACTGGAGAAATTCTACCTCGATCTGCGGAACAAACTCTATACAACCGCGCTGGCGGTCTTTCATCAGCGCTACAGCACAAACACCTTTCCCACATGGCCGCTGGCGCAATCGTTCCGGCTGTTGAGCCACAACGGCGAGATCAACACGATCGCGGGCAATCGCAATTGGACGCTGGCGCGGGAGCCGGAATTGGCGAGCGACTTTTGGGGCGACGATGTGAAGTTGTTGCGGCCGGTGATCCAGCCGGGCGGGAGCGATTCGGCGAGTCTCGACAATGCGCTCGAAGCGCTGGTGATGTCGGGCCGGGATTTGCTGCACAGCATGATGATGCTGGTGCCGACAGCATGGCAGCATGACGAGATGGCGACGCCGGAGTCGCGCGCGTTCTATGAATTCCACAGTTGCCTGAATGAGCCATGGGACGGCCCCGCCGCGCTGGTGTGCAGCGATGGACGCATCGTGGCGGCGTGTCTCGATCGCAACGGATTGCGGCCCGCGCGGTACAAGGTGACGCGTGACGGCTTGTTTACGCTGAGCTCGGAAGTGGGCGTGCTCGATATCGACGACGAGGACATTGTCGAGAAGGGGCGGCTCGCGCCGGGGGAAATCATGGCGGTCGATTGTGTGACGGGGAAGCTGTTGCTCAATGCCGAGATCAAATCGATCTACGCGAATCGCCGGCCCTACGCGCAGTGGTTGCAGGAGCAGTTGTACCGCTTGCCCCAGAGCGGCGCGCTGACACCGTCGTTGCCGATGCCGGCGACGTTGCTGCAGCAGCAACTGGTTTTCGGGTACAACGAAGAGGAGATCAAATTTTCGCTGAAGCCGATGGTGGAGAACGGCGAGGAGGCGTCCGGTTCGATGGGCGATGACGCGCCGCTGGCGGTGCTGTCGCGCAAGTCGCGCCTGCTCTATACTTATTTCAAACAACTCTTCGCGCAGGTGACGAATCCGCCGATCGATCCGATCCGTGAGAAACTCGTGATGTCGGTGGAGATGATTCTCGGTCAGCGCCGCAACTGGTTTTCCGAATCGCCCGAGCACGCGCAATTGCTGCATCTGTCGAGCCCGGTGTTGACGAACGAGGAGCTGGCGCATGTGCGGCGGCTGTCGAATCCGGCGGTGCAGAACGAGACGTTGTCGTGCCTGTTCAATGCGGCGGCGGGCGACAAGGATTTCGCCACGCAACTGGTGAGTCTTTGTGCGCAGGCGGAAAAGGCGGTCGACGCGGGCAAGACGATTTTGATTCTGAGCGACCGCGGCGTGACGCTTTCCCGTGCGGCGTTGCCGATGTTGCTGGCGGTTGGCGCGGTGCATCATCATCTCATCCGCGCGGGCAAACGGATGCGGGCGAGTCTGGTTTGCGAGACATTCGAGTGCCGCGATGTGCCGCACTATGCGGCGTTGATCGGTTACGGCGCTTCAGCGGTGAATCCGTACGGCGCGTGGGCGACTTTCGCCGACCTGCTGGCTCAGGGCGGATTGAAGGTGACCGATCCGGCGCAGATCGTTTCGAATTATCGCACGGCGGTGGAAAAGGGACTGCTGAAGATCATGTCGAAGATGGGCATCTCCACGCTCGCGAGCTATTGCGGCGCACAGACATTCGAGGCGATTGGATTGCATGAGGAGGTTGTTCAGCGGTGCTTCACCGGCACACCGTCGCGGTTGTCGGGATTGAATTTTTCCGAGATCGCGGAAGAGACCTTGCAACGGCACCGGTTCGCGTTTTCGCCGGAGGCGGCCTTGACCGACGCGGGTTATTACCGCTACCGCCGCGATGGCGAGGTGCACGCCTATCATCCGGCGGTGATCCAGAATTTTCACAGCTACGTCGGCATCAAAAACAAGGACAAGATGGGCGTGGCGGACGATTACGCGAAGCTGCTCGCGGCATTGCGCGAGTCGGAACCGATCGCGTTGCGACATTTGTTGAAGTTGAAAAAAGGCATACCGATTCCGCTCGATGAGGTGGAGCCGATTGAGGAGATCCGCCGCCGGTTCACCACGGCGGGCATGTCGCTCGGGGCGTTGTCGCCCGAGGCGCACGAGGCGTTGGCCATCGCAATGAATCGTATCGGCGGCAAGTCGAATTCCGGCGAGGGCGGCGAGGACCGCGCGCGGTTTCATCCGATGGAAAATGGCGACAGCAAGAACAGTCGCATCAAGCAAATCGCGAGCGGTCGCTTCGGCGTGACGGCGGAATACCTCGCGAGCGCGGACGAAATTGAGATCAAGATGGCGCAAGGCTCCAAGCCGGGCGAGGGCGGTCAGATCTCCGGTCTGAAGGTGAACGGACTCATTGCGAAGCTGCGCCATAGCGTTCCGGGAGTGACATTGATTTCGCCGCCGCCGCATCATGATATTTACAGCATCGAGGATCTGGCGCAGCTCATCTACGATCTCAAGCAGGTGAACCCGCGCGCGAAGGTGTGTGTGAAGCTCGTGGCCGAAGCGGGTGTTGGCACCATTGCGGCCGGCGTGGCAAAAGCGCACGCGGATATTATTCTCATTTCCGGTCACGACGGCGGCACCGGCAATTCGCCGATCTCATCGATTAAATATGCCGGCGCGCCGTGGGAGTTGGGACTCGCCGAGACGCAGCAGGTGTTGCTCCTCAATGATCTTCGCAACCGCGTCACCTTGCGCGCGGACGGCGGCATGCGCAACGGCTCGGATATTGTGATGGCGGCATTGCTCGGCGCGGAGGAATTCAATTTCGGCACGGCGGCACTCATCTCGCTCGGCTGCGTCTATGTGCGGCAATGTCACTTGAACACCTGCCCGGTCGGCGTGACGACGCAGGACGAAAAACTCCGCGCGAAATTCAAAGGCACGCCCGACAACGTGGTGACGTTCTTCAACGGCGTGGCGCAGGAAGTGCGCGAGACGCTGGCGAGCCTCGGTGTTCGCTCGATGAATGAACTCATCGGTCGCACCGAATGGCTTGAATCGCGTCCCATCGCGGATCATCCCAAGGCGAACCGGTTGAACTTGCGTCCGCTGCTGAACATGCCGCCGCTCGACGAGACGGCGGTGCGTTATCACACGTGGGAGCGCAACGACAAGCACGAGGATCGGCCGCTCGACGCGGTGCTGTTGCAGGATGCGAAGAGCGCACTGCAGACGCGCAAGAAATTTTCGCATCGCTACAAGATCGCGAATACGAACCGCAGCGTGGGCGCGCAGCTCAGCGGCGAGATCGCTTATCGCTACGGCGACGAGGGATTGCCGAGCGGCACGGTGGATCTGACTTTCGCGGGCAGCGCGGGCCAGAGCTTCGGCGCGTTCCTGGTAAACGGCGTGCGGCTGACGCTCATCGGCGAGGCGAACGATTATGTCGGCAAGAGCATGAGCGGCGGGGAGATTGTCATCGCGCCACCGCCCGAGGCGACCTTTGTGCCGACGCGCAATTCGATTTGCGGCAACACGGTTTTATACGGTGCGACTGGCGGGGAACTCTATGTGCGGGGCCGCGCGGGCGAGCGGTTCGCGGTGCGCAATTCCGGTGCGACGGCGGTGGTGCAGGGTATCGGCGATCACGGCTGCGAGTACATGACGAACGGCACCGTCGTGGTGCTGGGCGAGACCGGAAAGAATTTCGGCGCGGGCATGTCGGGCGGGGTCGCCTATGTGCTCGACGAACAGCGCCAGTTCGAAAAGCGGATCAATCCCGCGATGGTGTGCCTGGAGTTGTTGAAGACCTCCGAGGAAATCATGCAGCTCAAGGGGCTGATTTTCAAACACTTGGAGGCGACCGAAAGCCGTCAAGCCACCGACATTCTCGCGAATTGGTCGCACTACGAACCATTTTTCTGGAAGGTTGTGCCACATCCCACTAAGGTGGGGACTATAGTCGCCCCGGCGCCGACGGCCGTGGCGGCGGTGCATTAACCTTTCACCTTTTCATTCCTTGCAAGTCACTACACAGCTCGCCGTTTTCCTCGCCAACAAACCGGGTACGTTCGCGGCGGTCTGCGAAGCGCTGGCCAAAGCGAAGATCAACATTTACGCCATCGCCACGTCCGATTCCGTCGACCATTCCGTCGTGCGCATGGTGGTGGCCGATCCGGTGAAGGCGGAGCGGATGCTGGAGGAAATCGGCGCGCTCGTGATCAAGACGGAAGTGATCATGATCGAGGGCTCGAACAAGCCGGGCAGCCTCGCGCAAATCATGCGCACGCTGGCCGAAGCAGGCGTGAATATTGAGTACGCCTACTGTGCCACGTCGCCGATGGTGACGCGCGGCATGCTCATCATCCGGCCCGATAATGTGGGGCGCGCGCTCAAGGCGCTGAACCTCAAGTCGAGCAGCACTCCCGCCAAAGCCAAAAAATAATCCGCCACGGGCGGAGAGTGGGCCGGGGTTTACAGAAGGCACTTTTGCCGTTCCACCATGGTTGAACTATTTCGCAGTTTACAGGGCTACCTGAGGCCGTACTGGCGTTACACGCTGGCCGCTCCGCTATTGATGCTGGTGGAAGTCGCGATGGATTTGCTGCAACCGCAGTTCATCAAGCACATCATCGATGACGGTATCGCCAAGGGCAATATGACGGTGGTGTGGCATACCGGGCTGGCAATGCTCGGTTGCGCCTTCGTGGGATTGCTGGCCGGAGCGGGCTGCGGCTGGATGGCGGTGTTGAGTGGACTCAGTTTCGGCACGGACTTGCGCGCCGGGTTGTTCCGCAAGGTGCAGGAATTTTCCTTCAGCAATCTCGACGAAATGGAGACCGGCGGATTGATGACGCGGCTCACGAGCGATATCACGCAGACGCAGAACGCGGTGATGATGTCGCTGCGCGGGATGGTGCGGATGCCGCTGCTGTTGGTCGGGAGTTTGATCATGGCGGTGTGGACGAGTCCGCGGCTCGGGGTGATTTATCTCGCACTGATTCCGGTGGTGATTCTGAGCATGTTCTGGATCACACGGCGAACGTATCCGTTGTATGGCAAGGTGCAGGCACGGCTGGATGCGCTGAACACGGTGCTGCGGGAAAATCTGGCAGGTGTGCGCGTGGTGCGCGCCTTCGCGCGCGCGGCGCGGGAAATCGACCGGTTTGCGCAGGCAAATCTGGAGTTGATGGTGAGCAATATCACATCGGTGCGATTCAGCGCGTTGACCATGCCGGCGATGATGCTGACGTTGAACTCGTGCATTGTTGCGACGTTGTGGCTGGGCGGACATCACGTGCAGAGCGGCGAGTTGCAGGTGGGGCAGGTCGTGGCGTTCGTGAATTATTTGATGCAGACGCTGATCTCGATGCTTGTCGCGAGCTTCATCCTGATTCAGCTTTCCCGCGCGCGGGCCTCGGCGGTGCGGATCGTGGAGGTGCTCGAAAAAGCGCCGGGCCTGCCGACGGCTTCATCGCCGGAGCGGCTCACGGTGACACCGGGACAAATCGAATTCGAGAATGTGAATTTCAGCTACAACGCGCACGGTCATGATCCGGTGCTGCGAAATCTGCGATTCGTCGCGCAGCCGGGACAGACGGTGGCGATTGTCGGGGCGACCGGTTCCGGCAAGTCGAGCTTGGTGCAGTTGATCCCGCGTTTCTACGACGTGACGCAGGGTCGCGTGCTGCTGGATGGCCGCGATGTACGCGCGCTGGTGGAAACGGATTTGCGGCAGCAGGTGGGGATCGCGTTGCAGGAATCGATTTTGTTCAGCGGCACGATTCGCGAAAATATTGTCTATGGCCGACCCGAGGCGAGCGAGGAAGAGGTGGTCGCCGCCGCGCGCGCGGCGCAGGCGGAGGAGTTTATTCTCCGTCAACCGCATGGATACGAAACCGTGGTGGGCCAGCGCGGGGTGAATCTTTCCGGCGGGCAAAAACAGCGGATCGCGATTGCGCGGGCGTTGTTGCCGAAGCCGCGCGTCTTGATTCTCGATGACAGCACGAGCGCGGTGGATGTGCACACCGAGACGAAGATTCACGAGGCCATTTTATCGCAGGGCTTCGCGCAGACGCGGTTCATTGTCGCGCAGCGCATCAGTACCGTTTATCGCGCGGACCGGATTCTCGTGCTGGAGGACGGTGAGATCGTGGGCGACGGCACGCATGAGCGACTACTCGCGGACAACGCGGTCTACCGCGAGATTTACGAATCGCAAACCCAGAGCGGAGTGATGATTCATGAGTAGCTCCAAGGCCGTCGCCGCGTCGGATCCTGCTTTGCCGAAAGTAGCGCACATGGGGCCGCCCATGCCGGGCGCGACGGAAATTCGCAAGCCGCATGACCGCAAGGGAACATTGCGTCGTCTCTGGATGTATCTGCAACGGCAGCGGCTGGCGCTGGCCTTTGCGGCGCTGCTGGTATGCGGCACGGCGGGGCTCGATTTGCTCGGACCGTATTTGCTGGGTCGCGCGATTGATCAGGGGATTGCGCATTTCGATCTGGCGGCGTTGCGGCCGATTCTCGCGCTCATGCTCACGGTCTACGCCACGAGCGCGGCGCTGCATTGGTTGCAGAATTACACCATGGTGAATGCGACGCAGCGGACGGTGCGCGATATCCGGCGCGATTTGTTCGCCAAGATCCAGCAGATGCCGCTGCCGTTTTTTGACAGCCGTGCGCACGGCGATTTGATGAGCCGGGTGACGAGCGATGTGGAAAATTTCAGCGAAGTGCTCAGTGGCAGCGTCACGCAAATCACCTCGGGCGTGCTCGGCACGGTAGGCGTGGTGGTGGCGATGTTGTGGATCAATCCGTCGTTGGCGCTGGTGAGCGTGCTCACGGTGGGCAGTCTGACGGTGCTGGTGAATCGCTGGATCGCGAAGCGCGCTCGCGAGGGGTTTCGTCAGCAGGCGGCGGCGCTGGGCCGATTGAACGGCTTCATCGAGGAGACGCTTGGCGGGCAACGGGTGGTGAAGGCGTACCATCGTGAGGAAGGTGTGACGGCGCAGTTCGATACAGCGAACCGGGAGTTGAAAAAAAGCGCATTACGGGCGCAGCTCTTCGGCAGCATCAGCGCGCCGGTGATGAATGCGATCAATAACACGGCGCTGACGACCGTGGCGGGCGTGGGTGGCATCATGGCGGTGCGGGGTCTGGCGACGGTGGGGACGATCGCGACATTTATCAATTACACGCGGCAACTGGGCCGTCCGCTGAATGAAATCGGCATGCTGTACAACCAGATTCAGTCCGCCATGGCGAGCGCGGAGCGGGTTTTCGAAATCATCGATCAACCGGCGGAAGTGGATGCTGCGCCGGGAGCGATCGCTCCGGTGATTCAAGGCGAGGTGGAATTCGCGGAGGTGACGTTCGGTTATCGACCGGAAACGCCGGTGCTGCGCGAGGTGAGCTTGCATGCGCGGGCGGGACAGACGATTGCACTGATCGGTCCGACCGGTGCGGGGAAGACGACGCTGGTGAATTTGTTGACGCGGTTCTATGAGGTCGATCGCGGGATGATTCGCATTGATGGTCGCGATTTGCGCGAGATTCCAAAAACCGAACTGCGGCGTCAGCTTGGCGTGGTGTTGCAGGATACCTATCTTTTCAGCGGCACGGTGCGCGATAATTTGCGCTATGGAAAGCTCGACGCGACCGATGCGGAGATCGCGGCGGCGGCGCATCTGGCCAACGCGGATTTGTTCATTCACCGACTGCCGGACGGTTACGATACGGTGCTCTCCGAGCGCGGTGGAAACCTGAGTCACGGCCAGCGGCAATTGCTGGCGATCACACGGGCGATTCTGGCGAATCCGCGCATCTTGATTCTGGATGAGGCGACAAGCAGCGTCGACACGCGCACGGAGAAACATATTCAGGAAGCGATGCGGCGGTTGATGAGCGGACGCACCTGTTTCGTCATTGCGCATCGGTTGAGCACGATTCGCGATGCGGACCAGATCCTGGTGCTGAACCACGGGCAGATCGTGGAGCGAGGGAATCACCCGCAGTTGATGGACCGTGCGGGACTCTATAGCCGTCTCTATACGCGGTCGTTGCTGACTGCTTAAGCACATTTGTTCGCCGATCCTCCGTTCTGGGCCAAAGACTGGCAATTCTGCCGCCTCTCCTCCTGATATAGTCATTCCGCCCGCTCAGGGCCGTACAGAGATATTGGATGGCGGAAATTAACAATTGCTTATGAAAGGAGGGTAAGCTTGATGGTGTTACTAATATGTTAAGCATTAGAAATATTCGAATAGACATAAATTGCCTAATCGATAAGTTGGGTGTCAGTAACATAAAGAGATCTTAATAGAATCAAAGGAAGGATTATGAGACGGAAAGCCACGGAATGGAGACGGGTTGCCAGCGCAATTCAACTGGTCTTGTTATTGTGGTGGCAATTTGCAATACCGCTGGCCATCGCCAATCCTTCCGGTGGCGAAGTGGTAGGCGGGAGTGCGTCGATTGCCGGACAGGGCAGCAACGTGGTGACGGTGACTCAAAACAGTTCGCGGGCGATCATTAATTGGAACGACTTTTCCATTGGCGCGGGCGAACTCACCAAATTCCTGCAACCCGACTCGAGCAGCGCGGTGCTCAATCGCGTGACGGGCGGCAATCTCTCATCGATTTACGGCACGTTGCAAGGCAATGGTCAGGTCTATTTGATCAATCCAAACGGCGTACTTGTTGGGGCCAGCGGTGTGATTAATGCGGGCGGATTCGTGGCATCGACTTTCGATGTGAGCAACGCCGAATTCATGGCGGGCGGTAATCTTCGTTTCACAGGCACGTCCGACGCCAGTGTCGTCAACCAAGGTAAAATCAATGCGCTTGCAGGCAATGTGTACCTTATCGCGGCTCAGGTCAGCAATGAAGGGGAGCTCAATGCCCCGAATGGCCGAGTCGGTCTGGCGGGTGGTCATGACGTCATGCTGCAGCAGTCGGGGGACGATCATCTCTTCATCGTGCCGGGCTCAAAGGGCGCGGTGAGTAATACCGGGGCCATTCAGGCTGTGCAGGTGGAGTTGAAAGCTGCAGGTGGCAACGCCTATGCGTTGGCCATCAACAATGGGGGTACTATTCGTGCCACCGGCGTGAGCAATGAGGCCGGACGCGTGAAACTCTACGCTTATTCCGGCAAGACGCAGAATACCGGCACTATCACCGCAAAGAATGCCGACGGCAAAGGCGGCTTTATCGAAACCAGCGGCGAAAGCATTTCATTGAGCGGTATCATCTCCACTGGTGAGGGGGGTGACTGGCTCATCGATCCGACCTCGATCGATGGGAACTCCATCAATCCGACCACGATCATGAACGGCTTGGCCAGTTCGAATGTGAAAATGGAGGGCATCAACTTTATCAGCATTGATGACGCCATCACCTGGTCCAGTCCCTACACCCTCACGCTTACTCTCTCCAGCTCCACGGGTGCCATCACTCTCGGCAGCCCGATCACGGGTACCAATGGTGGTCTGGTACTGCATGCGGGCACCAGTGGCACCATCGCGGCTCCCGGGGCCGTCTACGTCAATACCTTCTCCCTGCTGGCTGGTTCGTGGGCGCAGAATAGCGCCAGCCTGCCCGCCTTCTATGCGAGGGATTTCCAAATCGCCAACGGCGCCCGGTTCCTCCGCGTCCTCGGCGGCGATGGCGCTTCCGGCACGCCTTACCAGCTGACTGACATCTACGGCGTGCAGGGTGTTGGCACGTATTCCACGAGCAATTTCATCCTCGCCAACAACATCGATGCCAGTGGCACCGCCAACTGGAACAGTGGCGCCGGATTCAATCCCATCGCGGGTTACAGCGGTACCTTTAATGGCGCGGGCAATGCGATCATGGGTCTGACTATCAGCCGTTCCTCGTCGGTGATCGGTCTTTTTGCCACCAATTCGGGCACGATCAAAAATCTCGGCCTGATCAATGCGAGCGTTCGCGGTGGCGATACCACTGGCATTCTCGCCGGATATAATAGCGGTACGATCAGCAATAGTTACGTCACCGGCGCAGTGACTGGCAGCAGCACCGTTGGCGGTTTGGTCGGTTTGAATGCTAGTAGACTTTTCTCGAATTATTCATCGGCGAATGTACGGGGTAATAACTATGTCGGCGGTTTGGCGGGTGCGAGCTCGAAGTCGCTGGGTACAACTACGATTTCGGATAGCTATGCCACGGGCAATGTCACGGGTGCTTATATCGTCGGCGGTCTGGTTGGTTCCAACAACGGTAGAATTTATGGAAGTTATGCCACTGGCTCATTGAGTGGCAGTACTCGTGGCGGCTTGGTCGGTATAAACGATGGCAATACCTTCTACACAGCAAATATTTATAATAGCTATTGGGACAGAACCTCAACCGGCGTGAATAATGCCACCGGTGTTGATTATGGTAATGTATCGTCCGCGACGGGTGTAACCAGCGCAAACGCTTATAGTACGTCCAGCTATGGAAATCTAGGCACGTGGGTTCAAATCGCCGGGGACTACTACAAGACCAGCGACAACAAGTGGTTCATGATTCAAGGGTCGACCCGGCCGTTTCTCATTTCCGAATGGTCGCAGAATGTCGTCAACAGCCACCAGCTCCAGTTGATGAGCTACAATCTCGGAGCGACGTACACGCTGGGGGCGAATATTAACCTTGCCGAAACCAGCAGCAGTAACAGCATGTGGAAAAGCTCCAGTGGTTTCTCCCCGATCGGCAATTTTAGCTCAGCCGGCTCCTCGACGCAGTTCACTGGAAGCTTGTATGGTGGCTCCTACTCCCTCAGCAATCTTTTCATTGGCCGTGCAACCACCGACTACGTCGGCCTCTTCGGCTATACTCAAGGCGCCGTACTCGATAAGATCATCCTGACCAATGCGAGCATCAGCGGACAAAACGCCGTGGGTGGATTTGCGGGAACAGCTGACTCAGGTTCCATCTCAAACAGCTTTATCAGCGGCAAGGTTACCAGCGGCGGCGGCTATGGCGTCGGCGGTCTTGTCGGTAACTATTCCAACGGCGCTCTCAGTAACAGTACCGCCTCGGCTACAGTCTCGGGCGGCTATCAAGTCGGCGGTCTGGTGGGGCAGAACAGCAGCGGCACGATCAGCAACAGCTATTTCACCGGCGCAGTGACCGGTTTGCAATATGTCGGTGGCTTGGTGGGAAGCCAATACCGGGCAGTCTACAATTCCTCCGCATCAGGCACGGTGACCGGCTCTCTCTATGTCGGCGGTCTCGCGGGCTACAATTCGGCGAATACCACGATCAGCGGTGCCTACTTTACCGGCACGGTGAGCGGAGGGAGTGAAACAGGCGGATTGGTGGGGCATAATGAGGGTCTCATCTCCACCAGTACGGTTGCCTCCGTTACGGTGACCGGCAGCACGCTTGTCGGCGGTCTCGTGGGCAGCAATACCTCCACCGGGCAAATCACCGGGGGGTACGCTACGGGTACCGTCTCCGGCACGGGAACCGTTGGCGGTTTGGTTGGTTATAATGCGGGTGTGATCAAAACCAGTTCCGTGTCTGCAATCCAAGTCACCGGTCTTGGCACCGGTACCTACGTGGGCGGTCTGGTGGGCGTCAACGTCAGCACCACCTCGCTGAGCAATCTTTACGCGTCGGCCACGGTGTCCGCGACAGCCGCCAGCGGCGTCGGCGGCTTGGTCGGCTATAACACCGCCACCATTAGCGGCACCTCGGTCAGCAGCACCGTGGTAGGCACGAATTCTGTGGGTGGATTGGTCGGCTACAATTCTGGACGGATTATCAATAACTCTGCCGTCACTACCGTGACGGGAGGAACCACGCTCAGCGGAAACCATGCCGGAGGCTTGATTGGTTACAATGCCAACACGGGAACGATCACCGGAAGTAGCGTCACGGCCAATGTAACGGGCTACTATTACGTCGGCGGCTTGGTCGGTTACAACAACGCCAATATTCAAAACAGCTATGTGACCGGCAACGTCACTGGAAACGGAAATACCTCAGCCTATGTCGGCGGTCTGGTCGGCTACAATGGACTGAATATTTCCATCACGAGCAACTCCGTATCCGCTCTCACCGTCCAAGGCACCTATACGGTCGGCGGCTTACTGGGACACAGCGCCCAGACTTCCTCGATCACGCTCAACAATGTCAATGTCACGGTCATCGGCAAGGGAACGTCCGGCTATAATGTGGGCGGAATCGTCGGCTATGCCGACACAGGGAGTTCCATTTCCAGTAACACCGTCGCCGCCACGATCATCGGCACCAACAGCAGCAACATCGGCGGCGTGGCTGGAGCTAATATCCGTACCACCATCAGTAATAACCTGGTAACCGCGACCATCACCGGCGTCAGCAATATCGGCGGGTTGTCCGGCACGAGTACGATCAGCAACCTTCTCAACAACACCGTCAGCGCCACTCTCTCTGGTAGAATGGATGCAGGTGGTCTGGTTGGCTATAATACCGGAGCGTGGCGCAGTAACAGCATCAGTTCTGTCACGGGCAATGTGTTTACCGGGGTCATCAATACCGGCAGTCTGTCCGGCGGCTTGGTGGGCTATAATGAAGTCAATGGTTCGATCACCAATAACACCGCCTCGGTTGTCATGACCGGCAACTCTACATTGGGCGGCCTCGTCGGTTATAACAACAACACCTACTCGGCCGCTTCAGGCAACACGATTACCGGGTCCATCACGGGCAGCAGCGTCATTGGCGGTTTGGTCGGTTATGCCGAAGCCGGGACGACATTCAGCAACAACACAGCTTCGTCATTAACCGTCACTGGTGGTTCCCTGGTCGGTGGCGTGGCTGGCGTTAATGCTGGTACGCTCGACAATAATAGACTTACCGGGGTCGCCATCATCGCGACGGGCACTGGTACTGCGAGTGGTGGTATAGCCGGATCGAACGCCGGCACCATCACCAATAGCACCTTTAGCGGCACCCTCTCCGGTGCGACCTATACCGGTGGTTTAGCGGGTGTGAATTCCGGTTCGATCAACAACAGTTTCTTCACCGGAACGGTAACCGGTGGCAATGTCGTGGGTGGTCTGATCGGGTACAACACGGCCAATCTGAGCAATCTCTCGATCGCCAATGCCACCATCTACGGCGTCAACACGGTTGGTGGTTTGATCGGCATCTCCACCGGCAGCTTCACGATCGGCACCAGCTCCGCCTCGAACGTGACAGTTTCAGCCAGTGGCAATGTGGTGGGTGGATTGATCGGTTACAATTTCAACAGCACTCTCAGCGGCAGCCGATTCACCGGCACGGTGTCCGGTAATAATCTCGTCGGCGGATTAATCGGGCAATCCACCGGCAGCGGTCGCATTATCTCCAGCACCGCCAGCGCCGCGATCACGGGTGCGGGCACGTTGGGCGGTCTCGTCGGATTCAATACGGGGACGATTTCCTCGAGCGTGGCCACCGCCAGCATTACGGCCTCGGGTAACAATGTCGGCGGCGTTGCCGGCATCAATAGTGGCGGCACCATTACTAATAGCAGCGCCGTCGTGACCATCACGGGCGGCAGCAACCTTGGCGGCCTGGTGGGACTCAATACGGCGAGTGGCCGCATCGCTGGCAGTTCCGCAACAGCCACGATCTCGGGTAATAATTACGTCGGTGGCTTGGTCGGACGCAACTACTCCAGCGTGACGATTACCAACAGCTCGGCGACGGGCAGCGTCTCGGGTGTGAGCTATGTGGGCGGATTGGTTGGTGGTAATGACACGACCTCGGCGGTGATTTCCAATGTCTCGGCTTCAACCATGGTAAAGGCGACCGGGACCAGTGGTGGCGGTCTCGTGGGGTATAACCGCGGCACGGTCAACAGTAGTTTGGCCTCGGGCACCGTGACGGGAAGCGATGCCATCGGCGGTTTGGTGGGGTATAATCTGGGAACGATTACACGGAGCGGCTTTACGGGAACAGTTTCGGGCAACAGCCGCGTCGGCGGCGTGGCGGGTGTGAGTACGGGAAGCGCCCAGATTGTAAACAGTTCCAGCTCCGGCACCGTGAACGGCCAGAGCATGGTGGGTGGCTTGGTGGGATCGAATGATCGCAGCACACTCACAGGCAGCTACTTTATTGGCACGGTCAGCAATAGCGGTGACATGTCGGGTGGTTTAGTGGGGCTTAATACCGCCGGTATCATTCGTAATAGCTCGGTGTCAGGAGCCACGATTCGCGGCAGCAATAATGTGGGTGGCGCGGTGGGATATAACGACACGGGCACATTGTCGGGGATTACGGTCACTGGCTCCTCCGTAATCGGGCAGCAGGATTCCGTCGGTGGCTTGGTGGGTATCAATAAAGCAGGCCATATCCTCAATAGCACCGTTTCGGCCACGGTCAGCGGTACGAACTATGTGGGCGGTCTGGTCGGTTACAGCCATATGGCGGGAACGGTCACCGGCAGCTTTGTGACAGGTACTGTGACTGGTAGCGATACGGTCGGCGGCCTTGCGGGTTATTTTGAAGGTGCCATCAGAAACAGCACGATCTCATCACTGACTGTTTCCGGCGTCAGTAATGTCGGCGGTGCGGTGGGAGCACTGGCGGCGACTACAGTCAGTAATGTCTACGTTTCGGCCAAGGTGACAGCTACGGGGAGTGTCGCGGGCGGCTTGGCTGGCAAAAGCGATACCAGCACCCTGAGCAATGTCTTCGCGACGGGAACGGTTTCAGGTGTCAGCTATGTGGGTGGTTTGATTGGCCTCAGCACAAATAGCGGCATCGTCAACAGCTCTGGCTCCAACCTGATGGTTACCGGTTCAGGTGGCAATTTTGGTGGTTTGGTTGGCGCTCTCAACGGAGGGTCTGTCAGTAATTCGTATTTCTCCGGCAACGTTGTGGTTACGAATGGCGCCCAGATCGGTGGCTTGGTGGGCGCCAGTTGGGGCGGTCAGGTCCTGAACAGCTCGGCTTCGGGTACCGTGTATGCCCAATCCTCCAATGTGGGCGGCTTGTTGGGTTATCTCAACGGCAGCAGTCTTTCGGGCAGCTACTTTACCGGCGCGGTGACAGGCGGTGCGGATACTGGCGGTTTGGTTGGCACGCTTTTTGGAACGAATGTCAGCGTCAGTACGAGTTCCGCTTCCGCTACCGTCTCGGGTACAAACCGGGTTGGCGGTTTGGTCGGCACCTCAACTTCCAGCACAAGCACCGTCAGTAGTGGCTACTTCACCGGCGCGGTCTCAGGCACCGCATGGGTGGGCGGCCTGATCGGCATGAACACGGCTGGTACTGTCCGTGACAGTTCGGTCTCGTCGGCTACGGTGACAGCTTCCGGTAATCACATCGGTGGGTTGATTGGTTCCAATAATGGCGGCACGCTTACAGGCAGCCTTTTGGCGACCAATGTCGTCATCACGGGCGGCAGCAACGTGGGTGGTTTGATCGGCTCAAATTTCTCGAGCATGCTCAGCGGTGTTTACGTGACCGGAACGATTTCCGGTACGAGCAGCGCAGGCGGTCTGATCGGCTATAACGATTCGAGCGTGGTCAGTAACAGCTCGGTCTCGGGCGTCACGCTGACTTCCGGCAGCTACTCGGGCGGTTTGATCGGTTACAATACCAACAGCTCGGTGATTAACAGCCTGGTGACGAATAGCTCACTCACCTTCAGCGGCGGTTATGCCGGCGGCTTGGTCGGCCGCAATGAAAGCAGCACCATTAGCGGTGCCTATGTCACCGCCACTATCTCCGCAACCGATGGTGCCATTGGCGGCTTGATCGGTTATGCCAATCAAAGCCACATCAGCAACAGCTCCGTTTCCACTACCCTCACTGGCGGTTCAAACACCGGTGGATTGGTGGGTTATAATTCTTCTGGCAGCATCGATACCAGCTTCGCCACGGGTACTGTGACGGGCAGTCGATATGTCGGCGGTCTGGTTGGATACAATACAAATGCTGCCATCTCCAATAGTTCCGCCTCCGCTACGGTGAAGGCCTCCAGCTCCGATGTGGGCGGATTAATCGGCTCCAACAACGGCACTACCAGCACCATTTCCCGCAGCTACGCCACCGGCTCGGTCACCGGCACTGATTGGGTCGGCGGGCTCATCGGCTACAACACTCGGGGTTCGATTTATCAAAGCTACGCAACGGGCGCTGTCACAGGCTCGACTGTCATAGGCGGATTGATCGGTCTCAACACGGGTGCCGACATCACCTACGCCTACGCCACCGGCTCTGTCACCGGCAACCTTGGCGTCGGCGGATTGATCGGCCAGAGCGTTAACTCCAATATCGATCACGTCTACGCCACCGGACTTGTCACGGGCACAGCCACCACGGGCGGCCTGATTGCCTACTTGGGGACTGCCACGGTGAGCACCAACACGTTCTCCAACTCCTACTGGAACTCGGAAAGCACCGGTCAAGCTTCGGCTATCGGAAAGAATGCCAGCACTACCACCATTCTAAACGTGACGTCCTTCACCAACAATAGCCCGCTGACACCAACCACCTTTGCCAATCTCGGTACCTTCACGCCCAGCACCGGCGTCTGGGGCGTAGGCGGCGTTACCAATACCGGCAGCGGCAACGTCAGCATCAACAACGGCCTACCCTTCTTCCAGTGGCAATACCCGATTGACCTCGTGCTCACACCGCTCGACCAGAAAGTACCCGAAGGTAGCAGTGCCAACCTATCGCCCATCCTGAATACTACCTATACGGTCTCCGGGCCGGGCATGGGTTCGCCTGGGCTTTACGTCGGTACCCCCGTGCTCACTATCGTCGGGGGCAATACCGTGGCAGGGACAACCAATCAGATTACGATCACCGGATCCGTGGCCGTGGGCAAGACGGTCATGTTCCTCACTGGGGTGGAAACGATTACGCCGTCGGCAAATTCACAGAGCACCCGGTTCGCGTTCTACGAATTCACGACGCTCTATGACAACTTCGACCGCACATCTGAGCTCTACAGACAGGCGCTCACCGACAGGTTCACCCCGTTGCTGACACCTTCCTTTATCTTTGGAGGCAATCTGCCGACGAATCCCTCCTACATCGCCCACGGCTCAAGCTGGAATATACAGTAAGACTCGCCACGAACAATGGGGACCGGAATCGGATACCGGTCCCCTCGACCGTCACCTTGTCATCGGCGCCGTTTTCGGCACCTCATCAGTCCCGTCGCAAATCAAATAAAATTCGATAGGCAACATCATCGGTGACGGTGACTGTTCGAGCGTAATCCGGGCCAAGGTCGTTGATCTGGGCTTGCAGCTCAGGTTGATCCTGCAGCAGGAGTCCATAATCGGGATTGCCCTCGGGTAAATCGCGCAACCCATATCGACGCCATTTACCATCTTGAACGGCGCTGTTGTAAGCCGCCTTCTCGAAGCGTTGAATGCACTCTAGACGCAACTCATTCAGGATGTCCCGATATTGGACATCTGCGGCCAGATTTCGCGTCTCCTTTGGATCGGATAAACGATCTAATAACCACTCTCTTTCGTCGGCTGCACTATAGAAATACTTCCAACGACCGTCCATGATCATATACAGCCCAGTTTGCTTCTCCGAGAATTGACTGAAAATTTTCCGACGATCAGCTTTTGCCTGAGCAAGCGCAACGAGATCAGTTCCTTCAGGACTCACCTGCCAGTTATCCGCGCCTGCCGCGCGAAGAAAAGTCGGATAAAGATCAAGAAGTGTGGCTGGTGTCTGGCATTGCGTGTCAGGCTTTAATTTCCCCGGCCACACCACGAGGAGGGGAATGCGACAGGCGGCGTCGAGCATGCATCGCTTGCCAAAACTCCCGTAGTCGCCAAGCAATTCACCATGGTCCGAGGAAAAAACAATCAAGGTATTTTGGCGTTCCTCATCGCTGAGCTGACTTAATATGCTTCCGATCTGCTGGTCTATGAATGAGATGCTCGAATAGTAGGCAGCCCGTATCGTTCGCACTAATAGGAGATCTGTCCCGGCGTCGCGATATTTGTATCGGTTCTGGACCCGGTTCCATAGACAGCGCAGGTCTTCATGTCCATCGGGCAAAAAGGGAGCTGGCATTTCCATGGTGCGATACAATCTCGACCAAGGGTGCGGATTTTCAAACGGTGGATGAGGTTTGATAAAACTGCTCCACAGAAAGAATGGTCTCTTGCGATCGCGACGACGCAGAAAATCGATGGACCGGTCGCCCACCCAGCGGGTTTCATGCAAATGAGCAGGGAGTTGAGACGGCTGCGGAAGGTAGTAGTATTCACCGCGAAGACCGTGAACTTCGGAAATATGTCCATGTCCATTTTTTTTCAGGAAATCATGAAAATCCGTATCGGTCGGACCCTCTTCTGAAATGTCGCGACTCTCAAAACCCCAAAGTTGCTTGTATTCAGGATCAAAGTGCATCTTGCCGACGCCATGCGTCTGGTAGCCCAGCGCTGTGAGCTCCTGCATGAAACTGGTCAATCCGGTGGGGATGGCAGTGTTGTCGGTCACACCAGTAAGATGGCAGGGCAGTCCGGTGACCATGGAACAACGCGCCGCCATGCAAACTGGGTTGGGGGTAAAGGCATTGGTAAATGCAACGCCATTCCGTACGAATTGATCAAGGCTGGGTGTGCGAATGATCGAATTTCCAAGCGCCGCTATTGTATCAAAGCGTTGTTGATCGGTGAAAAAAAAGAGGATGTTAGGTTGGGGCATAAGTATCGTCGCGTTGCCTCAAGAGCGAAATCTCATTCATCAGCCTGGCAAACTCACCCGCCTTGAGGATTTTCAAAAGGTCGCCACACCATAAAACGAGTAGGGGTGATTGCAATGTCCTTTCTTCCGAAAGAGAAATTGTACACCTCAACCGCGAATCAAATTTCCGTGGCGAATGGATGACCATCACCTTTCGCTTATGCCGGAAATAAGAAGATTTGCCAATTTTTCTAATAACCTCTCGCCCAAGCGACTTTGATCGAAATCAAAGAAATGGCGGTCAATTGGTCTCGCTCGATCCTACAGCGAGAGCACCATGGAAATGATATTGGGTCCGGCTAGGCAGCCGGATCATTTGACCACCAATGCCAGAGTAGTGTGCTGAGATTAACTGATTTAGCAGAATGATACTTCTCTGGAAATTATCGAAGGAACTGATGAATTGGTTGCTCATCGTTGTTTGCGAAACGATGGTGATGCTTCCCAGGGTTAGTCCCGGTGAATATGGGAGCGGGAGTGAGTAGGAGGACAAACTTTCCACAGGAAGCGTCTGCCATTGCAGATAAGCATAGCCTCCATTACGGCCAGTATTTGCGACCGTATCTATATTCTGTGCCCAGATGGAGGTGAAATCAAAGCCTGCCAGAAGATAGGTATTAACATTCCGGAGAGCCGGTGAAATGTCGCCGGTTCCAGAGTCTGACACGACACCGCTGAGTGCACCGTAATTGAGGCCAACTTCTCTACGAACGCTATCACTATTTCCCGTGAGTTTCCCTGAGGCGTAGCATTTGGTAATGTAGCCTTGATTGAATCCGGCAAAGCCACCCGTGCGATTCGTTCCGGAGACCGAACCGGTAGTGTAGCTGTTTTCAATTTTACCCAGATTGAATCCGGCTAACCCGCCTACATATCCGACACCTGTGACGGAGCCAGTATTGGCACTCTCAGAGATAATGTCGGATGAATTGACATAACCGACCAATCCTCCCATTACAGTTCCGACAGATTCGGCGCTGATACGTGTTGTCGAAATCGCCACGACATCGCCGGAATTGATGCTGCGAGAGAGTGTGCTGCTGGCCATATTGCCGACCAATCCACCCCCAGTATTTCCGCTGCTCACTTTTCCACTGTTGGAGCTATTACGGAGAGTCGAATACGACAATTCAGCCGCGAGACCTCCCGTGGAAATCTCGGACGAGATTGACGCGGTATTCTGAACTCGATCAAGCGTGCTTCTTTCGGCCCTTCCTACGATCCCTCCAGCAATGTGAATAGCCGTAACAGCGCCTTGGTTGGTAGAGTCGAGCAGATTGCCATAGGAGCTATAGCCAACGAGTCCGCCTGCAAAATAATCCCCAGCCGAGATTATCCCGGTATTGAGGCAATGACTCAGTGTGGCATTGCGCATGCTGGTAGAGCTGTTCATTCCAACGATGCCACCGGCGTAGGAGTTGGAGGCGATAACGGTTCCTGAATTGGTGCTGTTGGTAATGGTGGGTCCGTTTATATAACCGGCGAGTCCGCCGACTATGCTTTTGCCGCTGATTGTGGCGGTGTTAAGGACGTTGTTAAGAGTGCCATTGGTGAGGTTGCCGACGATCCCTCCCGAAGCCGTGTTGGTAGCGGTGACCGTGCCTGAATTGGTGCTCTGGTTAATGCTCCCGTTGGAAAAGGATCCCGCGAGTCCACCCACATTATAGACTCCCGAAATCGTACCCGTATTCGAGCTGGAAGTAATGGAGTAACTGATTTGCGCCATGCCAATCAAACCGCCGACATTGCCCCCGGTGCCGTTGGCTGTGACAGTGCCGCTATTGTATCCATTGACAATGCTGCCATTCGCATCTGACCCAACGAGACCGCCGACATGGTAGCTTCCAGTAATCGTTCCAGTATTGATTACGTTTTGGTAGGTGCTCGCATCTGATAATCCTGCAATACCACCGATGGAAGTGCCTCCCGAGATGTTTGCGCGATTCTCGCTATTGGTAATTTGAGAGTAGTAGCGATTGCCGCCTGCGATACCACCGATATAATACGCATTCGAATTGGCAGAGCTAATTGTCCCTGTATTGAGGGATTTATCGATGACTGCATAATAGTTATTGCCGACGATGCCACCGAGATAAGCATAGTAAGCGGTAGCTTTGATTTTGCCGGTATTGGTGCTGCTCGAAACCGTAGCCAAGCTATTGTGACCTGCGATGCCGCCCACGTAAGTCGGACCGGTGACCGTTCCTGTGTTTAGATTGTTGCTCGCAACGGCATAGTTTTCATTTGATCCGACGATGCCACCAATGTGAGAAACAGTACCGGAAACGGTGCCGTTATTATTACTATTGGTAACGGTTCCTTGATAGTTTTGCCCAACGATACCACCGACGATCATCGTGGCATCGACTACGCCGGAGTTGGTGCTGTTGCCGATCGTGGCGTTGCTTCCCGCATTTCTTCCTGCGATACCGCCAGAGTAAGTTTGGCCGCGGATGGTTGCCTGATTACGACAATTCTCTATGGATGACAGATTCTCTGCGGCGATGGCCCCGGTAATTGCTCCAGAACCGGTGATTGTGCCGGTGACGCTGACGCCAGAAATGGTTCCCATGTAATTGCGCCCGGCGATGGCAGCTGTTTCAATTCCACCACTAATCTGCACATTCGACACGGTGAGATTTTTGATCGTGCCCTCATTGGTTCCGAATAGCGCCACGAATTCCTCGGAAGGTCGCAAAATGGAGAGTCGATCGATGGTCATATTATTGCCATCGAAGGTGCCAGTATAGGAAACGGATCCGGAGCCGACGGTTGCAAATCCCTTTCCACTATTCCAGTGCTGCGTAGACGAGGCATCAATATGTGCAATGAGCTTATAGCTATTTGACATGGGCGCATAAGCCATGCCCTGCAATCCATAGACGTCAAAGAGCAGGTAGGGATTAATAGCGGTCCCCTCTCCACCGCTGGCGCGGAGAAATTGTGCGCCAGGTACGATCGAGAAGTTATGAGAGGCCGAAAATCCCGGCAAAATGGAGGCGGCCTGATACCAGCGGCCTTGTAGCAATTTAAAGTTATCGACTTGGATCACGCCGTTGAGACCCGTAGTAATGGAGGCACTGGTATCCGCCGCGCTGAGCTGGAGCGTACCAATGGGCGCTTCAATGAGAGCATTGATGAATAAATTGGTCGAAGCGCTCAAGGTCAAGCTGGCCGTGGTGGTCCAAGTGAGAGGGGAGTCGACTGTCAGGCTGCCGTCCACATTTTGAGCGAGGATATTACTTCCTCCGTTGAGGGCGGTATTGATGGTGGAAGCCATGGATGAATCAATGATGAAATCAGAGGGATCGATTACCCACAGACCTCCCATTCCCGCGTCCACCACTCCACCCGTGAGAGCGAGATGTTTGCCGCTGGTTTCAATCCATCCCCCTGTTCCCGAACTATTCCGCGCGGAGAGTGTTCCTGTGTTGCGCAGGATGCCGGATTGACCGATGAGCAGAATCTTTCCGTCGCGATTTGCAACTCCGGTGGCGCGGATGATGCCTTCATTATTCACAGCGAGTGCGTAGACATTTCCACCGACGGCTTTAAGCTCAGCTTGGACGGCATGAATCGTACCGAGGTTGCTCACAGTTCCAGAGGAACCGGTCGCCACAAAGAGATGTTCGTCGCCTTCCTGCTGAATCAGGACGTCGTGACCACCCGCTAAACCGACCGTGCCTTGAGGCGCATGAATGGTCCCTTCATTGCGAACATTAGCGGCAATCAAATAAACATTGCCTCCAATCGCATTAATCCGGCCTTGATTGACAATGGAAGCATCGGAAGTGCCTACAAAGCGCAACGTACCGCCGGACATAAACTGGGCGTTCGAGATGTCATGCGTGGAAGCAATGAAGCTGCCTGCGTTGATGACGCCGCTGGAGCCAATGAGGATCCCATTGGGATTAATCAGATAGACTTGTCCATTGGCTTGCAGGTTTCCGTAGATCGACGAAAGGTTGCCGCTGACTACGCGGTTGAGTATGGCGCTGTTGGCGTCTGGTTGAATAAATTTGGTAAGCTCTCCTGACACACTGGAGAAGCTTTGCCAATTAATGATGGCGCGAGAACTTCCTTGAGTAATGGTTAGGGTGTTGCCGCTGCTTTCGATACTAATAGTACCGGCAATGCTCTGTCCCCCACTAGGATTTGCCCACACGAGCGAAGGACTTATCTGAAAGATAAATACCAATAATGCTAAAAGAACATGCCCCAAACGTCGTTCCATCGACATTGCCGCCTGCATCCCTGTTGCCATAACTGATTCCCCAATTTAAAATATTAAACTTCACTAAACAGAACTTTAAGAACACTAGTAGTCTCTGAATACCCGAACAAGTATTTGATGCCGGATGCCATAAGTATCAGGAGGGCTAATTGGGGCTTTAGCAGTCCGTTATCCTCTCCACATCAAAAATTAGTTTTGATGGAAATGGAAGGAATCGAGTCAGAGTGAGTTGTGTGACGAAGTGAAATAATCAAATCGGTCAGCGAAAATTTTTAGCTGATGGACGGCGCCACAATAATGACCACGTATTTTAGGAGGCGGTGACTTTAGCTCTCTTTTTAGAAGCAGCCGTTTGCTGTGGTGTGAGTATGGTCTGGACCGTTTCAAGGAGTGTATTAGCTCCGATTGGCTTTTGGAGAAAGCCCGCGAGTTTTTGCTCGCCGATACGGGCCTTCGCTTCATGCTTTGGAAATCCGCTGGTAATCAGTACCGGGATATTGGGGCGTATTTGTTTGAGCTGGAATAAGGTATCGGCGCCATCCATCTCGGGCATGGTGAGGTCGAGAATGACCATGCGAAATCTGTCTTTATTTACGGAAAAAAGCTCTATGGCTTCATTGCCATTGGAGGCGGTCGTAATGGTATATCCTGCATGCTTGAGGATGCGGGAGTAGGTAGATCGAACGACGGGCTCATCATCCACGATGAGAATTTCTCCCGAGCCATGCATGATTGCATTTGGTGCAGATGTGGGTAGGGGCTTAGTCAATGGCGACTGACTGGCGATCAGTTGCAGTTTAAATGTGGTGCCGATTCCGGGCTGAGATTTGATCCAGAGGCCACCTTTATGTGAGCGAACGATGCCGAGTACAGCAGCGAGCCCCAATCCGCGGCCAGTAAACTTGGTAGTATAGAATGGTTCGAAAATGCGCCGAATCCCTTCGGGATTAATACCGCAACCGCTGTCGGTGATGGTGAATTCGACTTTTGATTTCGAGGGGATTTCTGGAGTAACGATGGCGGTGTAATCTCCCGGAATTGTCTCGGGCGCCTCATGGACTTCGATGGTGATAGATCCGCTTTTTTGATCCATTGCTTCGGAGGCGTTGATGACCAGATTCATGATCACTTGTCGTAACTGTGATTCGTCGGCCTCCGTGGCGGGAAGATTATCTGATAGACGGAGGTCGAGCTTCACTTTCTTGCCAATGGAGGCATGTATCAACCGGATGCTATCGCGAGTGAGTTGGCTAAGGTCTATTTTTTTCAGAACGGAATGACTGCGACCGGAATAGGCGAGCATTTGCTGGCAAAGATCGCTGGCGCGGCGTGCTGAGTTTTCTATATCGGTAAATATGGGATGGAAGGGGCTATTTTCTGGGATTTCCTTCAATGCCAGGCTGGAGTGACCCAGTATGCCGGTAAGGATGTTATTAAAGTCATGGGCGATGCCTCCTGCCAGTACGCCGAGACTTTCGAGTTTTGCTGTTTCGAGCAGTTTTTGTTCGATACGGTTTTGCTCTTTGGAAAGCTGTTTGGACAGGGTGATGTCGATGCTGCACCCGATGAGTCCGAGGAATCCATGCTTGGGGTCAAAGCGCGGGATGGCACGCGATAGGACCCAGCCATAGGTGCCGTCGGCACGGCGAATGCGTCCTTCGCATTCGAACAGGATATGATGTTCGAGTGCCTTGTGATAAAGCTCGAGGTATTGGACGCGATCCTCGGGGTGCAATCCTTGACTCCAGCCATCGCCCAGTGCCAGCTTTTCATTCATGCCGGTGTATTTGAGCCATGTGGCATTCAGGAATGTGCGTCTTCCTTCCGCATCGGCCAGCCAGATCATGACTGGAGCATTGTTGGAAAGGGTGCGGAATCGCTCTTCGCTTTCGCGGAGTTGCTTCTGGGCCACTTGGAGGGCGGTGATTTCTACGAATGTGATGATAAGTCCGGCGGGCTCCCGGTTGGAATCCTTGTAGGGTTTGACTGTGCGTTGGAAGCAGCGACCATCGGGAAGTTCGATTTCTTTTTGCTGCGGTATTTGCGTTTTGGCGACTTCGTCTATGGCGTCGAAAATATCATCGTCTTTGATGCGTGAGGTGATGTGGTGAATCGGTCTTCCCGAGTCTTGGGCCGGCAGGTTGAAGACTTCAGCGGCTACTGGGTTGAATTGTCGAATGCAAAGATCGCGGCCGGTGAAAATGATGCCTACGCCGGTGGCGTCCATGAGATTGCGCAGATCGTTGGTCGCGGAGGTCAGTTCGATGATTTTTTGCTCGTGCTCGGCATTAACGCTATAGAGCTCCTCATTGACTGAATGCAGCTCCTCGTTCGTGCTCTGCATTTCCTCGTTACTGGCTTGAAGTTCTTCATTGGCTGCTTCGAGTTCCTCGACGGTGGACTGGAGGGATTCCCGACTGTAGGTCAGTTCGGATTCGAGTTGCGTGATGCGGTTACGAGCTTCATCCCCAATGTTGACATTGGATGGGGTGGCGAGAGTGTGTGGGGTCTTGTCCTCAGTAAATAGGAGTAGACAGAAAAGACCGTTGCCAATCTTGTCGTAAATCGGCTCGGCAGAAATATCGATGAGCGCTGAGTCTCCTCCATTTTCGAATTGAACACGGCGGCAGATCACCTTTCGCCCTTGCGAAGGCAGCTGGCAAAGGCGGATGAAATGGCGGTGCGGAATTCGCCATGGCACATGGCTACAACGTCTGTATTTATGCGCCCCTCGGGTGGGTGTAGAAATCTTCCGGCATCGCCAAAAAGGTGGATGACTTCTCGTTTCTCATTTGCCAGCAGGCCGCAGGGCATGAATTGCGACAGCAAATTATCGTAGACCCGCATCAAACGGGAATCGTTGGCAGATAGGTTAGTGCTGCGTAGTGCGGGAACTGGTGGCGCGGATCGAATTTCTTCGGCTAGCCGAACGTCGCTGTTTCGTTCGTAGATTTTCCATCTGCGGCTTGTCGTCTCAAAATAACGGCCAAGATTTCCAATGCTTTCACTCGGCCCGAGAAAGAGATAGCCCTTGGGGCGTAGCGAAAAGGCAAATGAGGAAAGTACCCGTGCTTGTGCTGTCGGACTAAAATAGATGAGCAGGTTGCGGCAACTGGCCAGATGGATGCGCCCAAAGGGGGTGTCGCGCAAAACATTGTGCTGGGAAAAAATAACGGCTTGGCGTAAGTGCCCAGAGACGCGGTAACGGCCATCGGACTCGAGTATGAAGAAGCGATTGCGGTCATCCTCGGAAATGCCATCCAGATTTTGCGGTGCATAGCAACCGTCGAATGCGACACGAAGCGAGTCTTTGTGCATGTCGGTGGCAAAGATCTTGAGATGCGGTGTGCGTTGACGGCGCTGAAATTCCTTCAGAAAGAGAATACCCAGAGAATAGGCTTCCTCGCCCGTGGCGCAGCCTGATACCCAAACACGTATCTCTTCGTTTGCTGCGGTATTGTCCAAAATGGATGGAATCACTTTCTGCTCAATGAGGGAGAAGGCGTCTTTATCACGAAAGAAGCGCGTGACACCTATAAGGAGGTCTTTATAGAGGGCGTCGAGCTCAGTTGAATCACTCTCCAATCGCTTGGTGTAAGCCTCAATGTCGGGGAGTTGACTTAATGTCAAACGTCTTTCCATGCGACGGGCCACGGTGGCGATTTTATAGAGGGAAAAATCCGTGCCGTATGTGTTCTGCAGAAGTTGAACAACAGGCGTCCATTGGCCAACAGTATCTCCGGCGCTCAATGTCATGTTTGCATTACGCACAATGACTGGAGATGAGACGTAATCCAGAAGGAGCTGTGGCATGGCCTCTGGGGGCAACACCCTGTCGACCAATCCCGTGCCAATGACACTACGGGGCATGCCATCGAAACGAGCGGAGTTTTCACTTTGAGCCAACACGAGACCTCCGGCCTCGTGTACATCCATGATGCCAATACTTCCATCCGTTCCTGTGCCGGATAGTACGATGGCAATCGATTTGTCTCCCTGTTCTTTGGCCAATGATTGGAAAAAGAGATTGATCGGCATGTTCGGGCCATGCTCTGACACTCGATCTTTTGTAATGAGTTGATTGCCCGACATCACCATGTCTTTACGCGGTGGAAGGAGGAAAATGGTATTCGCCTGCACCGTGGTGGGTTCGTCGACTTTGACGATCGCCATACTGGTAAAGCGTGCCAGCAATTCATCCATCATGCTTTTAAAATCTGGTGATAGATGTTGAATGACCACGAAAGCCATACCACTGTCTGTAGGCATTGCCTTGAAGAAAGATTCTAAGGCTTCAAGCCCACCTGCAGAAGCACCTATTCCTACGACGAAGAGGGGATGATCCTCGGCTATAAGAACGGTTGAAGCGGTTTCAACTTCAGATAGAGGCTCAGAAATTGCTGATTTTAACTCACGCTCATCCATAGGTTCCTTGTGATTTAAAATGTCTTGTCGCTCATTCGCGATTTATTGCTTCGTGAAACCGCCTGTCTGCATTCCTCGCAGATACCGTAGTTGACCCGTAATGGCGGAATGCTTCCAAGTGATAGACCGTCCGGTGGTAGAAAAGTCTCCGGCTCTACCCATGCTCCTCCATTTAGCAATCGGCCACAAATGCTGCATCGGATATGGGAGTGTGATAGCTTTTCTGCAACCGGCGTGAAACTCACGGGATGCGAACGTTTTTCACAGCGCAGAATCTCATGCTGTACCTCCAATTCGCCGTTCTGCTCGGGTAGAACACGCATGAGCATGTAGCGACGCTCGTCGGGAGAATCACACCGGTAATTTCTTTCAATGGGCTGTTGGCGTGCTCGTGCCAGCATGAACACGGCGCAAACCCACATGCGCGTTTCATCCCCTGAGATAAAATCGACCAACGGTCGATTGCATACCTTGTCGGAGTGACAAGCCGGGGAGGAGTTATTCTCGATGGCGAAACGATCCCAGCTTCCACCCACTTCAATAATGCGGTCTTTCCTATCCAAATGATAGGTGATCAAATTATCAGGCTCACTGGTTACAGGCCGCCTCATCCTTTCCCCGTATACTAAATGTACTATGTAGGCCCGTCGTAACACAATCAAGCTTAATATCGCTTATTAGTTCACGATAATGGGCTGGAGTAGATGGAGAATATTTCAGATGAGTTTGTGATGTGTTCGAGATCAGATTCGAAAATAACACGGTTTATCTTCCGCTTGATCTGTCCTCAATATCCGGATCTTGACTTCTGTCGTGTTAATGAGCCCCACGAGTCGATGCGAACTCCTCGCTCCGTTCTCGCCATAGACAGGGGGTGTGCCGGTAGAGCAATGACTCTCTATCGATTGGTTTGCTGGGTTAACGGGTATGACGTCTGCGTAGGGTCAGCAAGGCAATTCCGCTCATCGAAATCAGCGCTAGGGTAGAGGGCTCTGGAACCACAGACACATTGATGTTGTCGATATAGGAAACACCAGTTCCACTATTTCCAGATAGGAGCGATATCAATCGGCCTGACGTATTTGCGACGCTTGTTGCGGTTAATCCAGTGATAGTGTAAGTGGTGGTTTCCGATAGATCCGCATTGTTGGTTACGGTTAATAGTGCTGTAGTCGCCTGATCTTCATAGCTCAACAGGAAGTGATAGTAGTTACCATTAGTGTCGTTGTCCGTGTCTGTTGTGGAGCTGTAGGTTCCAAAGTTGAAGCCGTTTGCGAAGGAGGTGCCGTCGTAGCCGATCGCATAGGTTGCGGAGGGAGTGACACCGGTTGAACCGCCTGCGGCATAAAAGTAGTTCGTGTTGATTCCGCTGATGGTGCTATGACCAAAGCCGATATTGACTGTGGTAGGGGTGGTGCCGCCCAGGACGATATTGACACGCATAGTCGAAGCGGCGGTGGATAGGGATGAGGCCACTTTCCAGTCAAATGCGACCTGAAAAGTTTTTTCAGCGCCTGTGGCGGTGTTGAATGCGCTCCAATTATTGCCGGCCACGCTGAGCGTTCCGGAGTTGACTGTACTCGTGTCGCTTAAGAAGGCGCTCGGAGCGGTATATCCATCGATCGTGGAAACATCAGCGGTTATTCCTGTATTGACCGTGCTGGTGAAGGCGCTGCCTAACGAAGTATCTCCCGTAAAATCCTCTGTAAAGATCGTGGTGGAGCGACCGAATTGCAGCATCGTACCGAGGCAAAAGGTCGAGAGGGCGATTATTTTGAAGGATATTTTCATGTGGTGCGGTCTAGGGGTTGATGATTGCGATGATGAGGCGCGACCTGCAGTCCGAGGGCGGGCTATTTCTCAGGATGGATTGACTGTGGCTGAAAAATATATTATAGTCAATCAGAATTTATATTTTACAAATCGCCTAAAACCATCTTTTATAGCGTTATGCCCTCGGCCAATCGACCTCTCCCTCCGCGCGAAAAGCACTCCTCTCTCGCGGCATATCAGCTCATGCTGCAATACATCCACGAGCGGGAATTAAGCATCGGAGATCGTTTGCCGACTCATGCTGATCTCGTGCAAGAACTGGGAGTCTGTCATTGCACTCTGGCAACGGCGATGAAGTGGCTGGTGTCGGATGGAGTTCTGACGCGACGACAGAAAGCTGGTACAATCATTGCGGAGCTTTACCCGCGTTTTCCGAAGCGCTCCATCTGGCAGGTGGGAATTGTAGTGCCACCCTTAACGAGTAGTTATTTCTTCCCGGTACTTACCCATTTTCAGCATCGGCATTTGGGTTTGAACGGTTTGGCCGATAGAACCTATATGCTCTCGGTTAATGCCCAGCCCAGTAGCGAGGTGCATGTACGCCGACTAGCGGATTTCTCAGGGCTGGAAGAAGACGTAGAGGCCGGGATGCTCAATGCCATTCTTACTTCCACGAGGTTGGTGACGGATAAAATCCCAGTATGTGGCTCGGCCAGTTGTGCGAGTTCCTTTGGTGTAGAAATTGATCAACGCTCTTTTGCGAAGCAGGCTCTGATCGAGCTCCGCAATCGTGGATGTCGCCACATTCTGGCGGGTGTTCGCCCGGCAGACGATGGATTTAGTCATCTCTTTGAGGAGGCTGTCGAGGAGGCACAAAAGGAAATGGGGCGGACATTGGTGCGGGCGTCAGGCATGCCGGGAATGGACTATGGATACCGACTTGCGCGGCAAGTTCTCGATGCTCCTGCTTCGAGGAAGATCGATGGAGTACTTATTCGTGACGACATCACGGCACAGGCCTGTGCATCCCTGCTGGCGCGCGAAGGGCGTTCCGATGTGACGATCGCCACGCAAACGAATTTGCAGATTCCGATGCCCTTTGCTGTGCCGACGATTCTCTTTGCGTTGGATGTAGACGAGTTGGCGAAAATGTCTGTGGCATTGCTCTTAAAGAAATTGCTCCGGCCCAGTCTCAAGCCTGAGATGATGTTTTTAGCTCCGCGACTGCAATCGCCAACCGCAAACTCCGCAGAGTTCTACACCCACACTTCGACTTAACCCATTCAATCGAACGCTTCGCATGCACGTCGCAGTCATTGCAGAGAGGGAGGTCGGGAAACTCATTCACATTCTCCACCGCAAATCCTCCTGCGCGGGCTGGAGTTTGCTCGAGATTCTCGTAGCCAGCTCGATTATTTCCATCTTAGGCGCTCTCTTACTCCCCGTCTTCTCATTGGCCCAGGATAAAATGCGAACCGTAAAGTGTTCGTCGAATCTACGACAGATCTTCTTTGGAGTGCAGAATTTTTCCAGCGACAATAATGGCTATTTGCCCACATCCATGGCATCAGGTTTGATTTGGCACGCACGACTCGCTCCATACGTTGGAGTGACGGTTCTTGCCGGAGAGACGTTGGGTGCGCCGCCCTGTCGGGATACAATATTCTTATGCCCGTCTGCCTATCGGGATGCCTCGCCCCAACGAAGCTATGATTTTAACAGCCGGGTAGGAGATAATGTGCTGACGACGGACGATAAATTATTGTCCGTGGCCAACCCGGCGACGACGGTCATGGTCGCGGATGCCAAGAACACGTCATGGTTGCAGTCCTCCACGGATATTTCCTGCCGTCACGGCAAAAATTACGCCAACGTACTGTTTTTCGATGGGCACGTTGAAACAGCGACTTCAGCGGATATTTCGGCTCGCACTTACTCCCAATTTATTCGTGGCCAATAAGCCCGCCAATCTTTTATGAAAATCATCCCCTCTGTCTATTATCTTCCAGCACTGGTGATGTGCTGCATCGGGCTTCTATCTATTCCGGTTTCTCTGCAGGCCAAGCTCATCGCTTATCAAAGTTTTACCGACGGAGCGGGGGTGGAAAATCCTGACGTCTCGCAGGAGAATGCGACGGGGAAGCCGCTGCCGGATGGGGGTAGCGGTTTTCAAAAGCTCAAGATCATGGGTAAGCGACAGCCGTTCGTTGTTACCTCTCAGGGATTGGCATATCAAACGCAGGCGTCGGTCTTAAGTGTGGAGGGAAATGCCGTTGAGGTGCCCTCTGGCATCTCCCCCATGCTGTTGCTGTATACGCCGTATGCGGGCGATCCATTTGCCTCTCTGCGTTCGACTGAAGATCCCAAAGTGTTTGGCCGTCCTGGCAGCAATCTCTGGTTCAGCTGTCTTCTACGCGTGAAAGGGGAGATCTCTCCAAACACGGTGATGGTTGTCAAGCTCGGCTCGAGTCACCTCAACTTTGGACTGCTGTACAATGAGAAGGCGGCCTTCCCTTTCATCCGCTTGATCAGCACCTCGACTAAGGTGGTGGGCCAAATCGATCACACCTATCTTTTCGTGGCGCATATTGAATACGGGGCAAAAACGACTCCTAGCGAAAAAAACGACACCATTCGCGTATGGGTGGACCCGAAGTTGGGCGGTACTGAGCCGGAAACTCCTCCCCAGGCAACGGTGGGTGGATTATCGGCTCCCTTTGGCGGTGTGTGGTTCGAGCGCGACATGCTCGACTCGAAGACCTCGGTCGTAGTGGATGAAATCCGGTTGGGCGAAAGCTATGCCGATGTAACTCCGGTCAGCCAATAAATTGTCCTTTGGAATAAAACTTTCGCATATGAAATTCTATACCTTGATGTTTGTAGTTATTGGGTGGGCTGGCATGGCTTCCAGTGGTCTCACTAAAAATGAAATGCGTTGGATTGCTGCCGACGAAAAGGGATTTCGCTACGCCGATCTCTCCGCACTTGAGGTGTCGCCACCCTATAAAACAGTGGCGGACGGAATTGGAATCGCGCCGGGAACGGTCCTGGTCTCTCCCTCTATCCCTGCTCCCAAGTTTGTTTTGAATATGGATCTGCCTGCCGACAATCGGAATGTTGCGGTCTGGTACAAAGGGCGCAAGACCGACGCGCTGCTCTTTCTGTTTCGTGATGAGTCGGGAACATTTTCCTTGCGAGAAGAGACATCGGAAGGTCGTTCGCAACCCTACTTGGCAAAAGGAGCTTATTACGACGCGGTGTTTAATGGGTGGAGTTTGCGGCAGGTGCGATTAAATCGTGAGCACGCCGGGTTGAAGTTGGTGGGCGTCCACGTCACGGGCAGTTCGGAGCGTGGCGAACGCGCTCTATTCGGGCCGAGGGTTGGGAATGGCAGCTTGCCCTCAGAGGCCGCCTGGGTGTGGAAGCTCAAAGATTTCCTTTATGTCAAACCCTCCTCCATTACATGGACGGCAGTCAATTATTATGAGTACGGTTATGACCGTCCGGCACTGCTGAAATCGTGGATCTGGAACGGAATGCTCAATACGGCATCGATCGTAAAGGTGAAAGCGGTTGTTCGTAGCATGTCGAACGATGTAATGTGGCAGAGTGGCGATTTTGAAAAAAAATCCGGTGCCGCTTTAGAGTTGCCGCGATTACCGGAAGGAACCTACTTCCTGGAATTGAGCGGTTATGATGCCCAAGGTGCTCCCGGCGGCGAGAGTCGTTTGGTCTATCAAGTCTTGCGCGATGACTCGGGCGGACGACCGGTGAACGCACCTCTTTCTGCGGCGACGGCAAGTAAGTCCGTAAGCCCATCTTCCAAAAAAAACACAGCGGATTCGGCCAAGCCTGATCTCAATATCTACTCGCTCAATTGGATGGTCACCCACTTTGATGCTGCTCAGGAGAAGCGGCTGCCCACGACTTCGCTCCCGGTGCTGGCAGACTGGTCGAAGAGCGCCGGCATGACACCGGGTTTTCTCATCGGCTGGGACGAATTCGAACCGACTCCCGGAAACTTCCAATGGAATCTTCTCGATGGATTGCTGGCGTTGTCACGGAAGAACGGTCAAGCCGCATGGTTGGGTATTGGCTTTACTGGAGACAAACTGCCCGAGTGGCTGTGGTTCGAAGAGCTCATGGACCAGAATCAGAAAACCATTCAGGCTAGCTATCACTACGTTACTCCCTTTGGTCCGCAATTCACGAAAGCGCACCAAATTTTGTTGCGTGAACTGATCGGGCATTATCGCGGCAACCCCGATGTGGGTGGCTATCTGGTTTACGCTGGACCGAGCGAAGGATTCTTAACCGATACGCCGCCGAGTATCTGTGATTACTCTCCCGCGGCACGTCAGGCCTTCCGAGCGTATCTTCAAAAAATATATTCCTCCAAGCTGGAATCTTTGAATGCGAGCTGGGGGAGTTCCTATAAATCGTGGTCGGAGGTGCAACCGCCCCAGCCCGACTGGACACGTAAATGGGAGACGAGCACTGCGTGGATGGATTTTCATAATTTCAAAGCGGACTTCGTCGTCGATCGCATGTCAGAGCTGACCACGCTGTCGCGGGAGGCCGATCCAAATCGCCCCATGATGGCGTATGGCAAGGAGGGGTTTGGTTCAACGGGCCGGCTCGCCAAGGTTTTTGCCGCCAGCCAGTTCCGCTACACCAATGGCGGAGGGGAAACACAAGCTTCCTATATTCAGACCTGTATCATGCGTAATCATGGTGTGGCGGCCAATCCTGAAGGTCACTACGTCATGCCCAATATTGGATCCGTGGCGATGGTCATTGCCAACAGCGTATGGGCGGGAACGTTTGAGGGCCAAAACATCATGTGGGGCCTAGTCTGGGCCAAGCAAAAACACGAGGGTGTCGCCGAATATCAAGAGATCGCCAAATGGACCGCGGGTCTTGCCGCGCATCAGGAAGAACTGAACCGCAGTCGCGCGCTGCAACCATGGGCCGCTTACTTCGACGGGATTCAATCCATGCTCCAAGCTCGATCTTTCCGTACCGCTCTCTATCCCGAGGTTAGTGAATTGATGCAGGCCGCGGGAGAAGGCATGCACAATCTCTGCAGTTGGGTGGATGACGATAGCAGCCTTAGGGCGATGCAATCCTTTCGCCTCATTGTGGATTCCAGTTCTCATGTATTGCAGCAGCAATCGCTTGACACACTGCTTGCTTATGTGCGCGGCGGCGGGACTTTTCTGGCGAGCACGGAAACAGCGCGCTTTTTGGCTGGAAATGCCAAAGAGGCACACGCTTTGGTCAAAGCACTTGGAGGACGAATAGTTGAAGAAATTTCCTCCGGAAGCACAAGCGATTCAACCGGAGAGTTGACGGTGAAGCGAGTTGATCGGGTGGAATGGAGTCCGGCAAGTGGCGCCACGCTAGAGAAAAGTGACGAGCAGGGGCGCCCGCTTTTGTGGTCAATACCAGTGGGGAAGGGAAAAGTATTGGTCGCTTGCGGGCAGATCAATTTTGTCAAATCCGCTCGCTATCTCCAGCGCATCGTTAATGAAACGGTCGGCAACCCGATTGCCTATCGCGTGGAGGCTCGTCAGGTCACGGTACGTCCGTTGTGCAGCGATAAGGCAGACTATCTGCCTTTTGTTTTGTCCACTAGCGACCGGGAATTGAATCATACTTTTGTAGAGTTAAACGCACAGGGCAAACGACAGGTCACTGTTTCGGGAGTTCCTGCGACGATTCGTGAAGTCACGGAAATAATCACCGGACAAACTTTGCCCGTCAAACAGGGCGTGGTCAGTGGCGAATTTGTGCCCGGTCTCATTTACATTCTGAAGATCCCTCGAGTTGCGGAGTAAATCCGAACGATAAAATGAGGTTCGATAGATATGAAAACATTTCGATGTGATTTTGCGGTGGTGGGCGGCGGTATGGCTGGAATCTGTGCGGCGATTGCCGCGGCACGGCTAGGCGCGAAAGTGGTGCTGATTCAAGATCGCTCGGTGCTTGGAGGCAACGCATCGAGCGAGATCAAGATGCACATCGTCGGTGCGGACAATCATGGGAATCGACCTGGAGCCCGTGAGACTGGTTTGCTCGAAGAGTTTCGCCTGGAAGATGCCGTGCGCAACCCACACCGAAGCTATTCTCAGTGGGATCTACTGCTCTACGAGAAAGTCATTCAAGAGTCCAACATTACACTGCTGCTTAATTCCGCGTGCGTGGGTTGTGTCATGGATCAATCTCACGCCAAGGCAATGATCCGCTCCATTCGGGTGCATCGACATTCGACCGAGGAAGAGTTTGAAATTGTCGCCCCATTTTATGCGGACTGTTCCGGGGATGGGAGGCTTGGCATGGAAGCGGGTGCTGACTTTCGGATGGGTCGTGAAGGGCGCGATGAATTTGGTGAGGCGCTCGCCTTGGAGCGGGCAGACGGTCAAACCTTGGGTAGCTCCATCCTGTTTACGGCTCGCCGCTACGAAAAGCCGCAGCCATTCCAACGTCCCAACTGGGTGCGCCGTTTTCATAAAGAGGAATTTAAATTCCGTCCGGTTCAGAGTTTCGAATATGGCTACTGGTGGGCAGAGTGGGGCGGGCAACTCGATACGATCCACGACAATGAGCACATTCGACACGAGCTGTTGCGCATCGCCTTGGGCATTTGGGATTATGTGAAAAACTCGGGAGATCACCCCGATTCTGCTCATTGGGCACTTGACTGGGTGGGTGCCATTCCCGGTAAACGCGAATCCCGTCGATTCCTTGGGCCAAAAATCCTGACGCAGGATGATCTCGAATCGGGCCGTCTTTTCGAGGATACGGTTGCTTACGGTGGATGGTGGTTAGATTTACATCCACCCGCCGGAGTGGATGCCGTAAATGAGCCGGCATGCGTGCATCACCGTATTCCTCTTTACGGTATTCCATTGCGATCACTCTATTCGCGCAACGTGGGTAATCTCTTTTTCGCTGGTCGGAATATGAGCGCCACGCATGTGGCTTTCTCCAGCCTGCGAGTCATGGGGACATGCGCTGTCATGGGACAGGCGATTGGGACAGCGGCTGCGGTGTTGCGCGATACGGTGGGAGCCATTGCCGATCTCACGGACAAGACTACGGTTGAGCGCATTCAGCAATCTCTTTTGCGACAGGACGCTTACGTGCCTGGAGTGCAAAACGAAGAGGCACAAGATCTGGCGCTCGAAGCCTCCGTTACGGCCAGTAGTGGGGAGTCCACATCTAGACGTGTGATTAATGGGATTGCACGAGACACATCAAAAAAATGGAATATCGAATTGCGTGAGATGGTCAATGTCTGGGAATCGGAATTACTCCCAGCTTGGATTGATCTGTCTTGGGACCAGCCGCAAAGGGTGAGCGAAATCCATCTGACCTTCTGCACAGGTCTTCATCGCGAACTCATTTTAAGCCCCAGCGATCACGTTTCCTCAAAGATCATTCGTGGGCCACAACCGGAAACAGTGAGGAGCTATCGATTGCTACTGGATGACCGCGAGTTAGTTTGTGTCAAAGATAACTACCTGCGAAAACGGGTGCATCGACTGTCTCAGCCAATAGTAGCCAATCGTTTACGTTTGATGATCGACATGACATGGGGATGTCCAAGAGCAAGAGTCTACGAGATCCGTGCTTATGCGACGTGCCCGTAGGAAATGGAATTTTGAATTCGTTGTTAGTATTGAGTTTTTAATGTAATAAGCGGATCGACTATGGAGTGTTGCGAATTCTTGTTTTCTTGGGAATCGGCGATGGCGATCGACTCAACTCAAGAAAGCGATCTAGCGTCTCTGCATATTCCTTCGGGGGCGTCAGCGCCACAGGTGTGAAGTTGAGAAAAGTGAAGGTATAGAGCACTCCCTGCTCCATGAGCGCTATAGGATAAAGCGTTTCCGGATCGACCCAAAGATGTGAATCGACAATCACCGTTGTCTTGGGCTCCTGTCCCGGACTTATTGCCGTACCGGTCACCGTATGCTGCCTTTCATAGATTCGCGCCGTGCGGGTTTTATATAGTCCATCACTAACCGTTGCGTCCTTCGTATATTGCTGAAGCTCGGCCGCGCTAAACGCCTTCCACCGACCGCCCAAATCCACTCCTCCAAAGATGGCCAAAGGAGTGAGCTCACCGGAACTATCGCGAAAGATCCAATGACCATTCATCCTCCAATACTCCTCAGCCGTCCGATCGGCCCACGTCAATGTATCCCGCCTGTTGACATTTCCCGATGACACACCTCGATCGAAACAAGATCGCCTACATGCGTTGTCGTCATTGAGGGTGGAGACGGGGGCGTCTGCGTATTGGGAGCCGTCGACGTTTTTGTCTCCTTGGCCAACTCACGACGTATATCGATCCGCCACGTGCCCGTGCTCGGCATCCGCACTAACGTCTGACCGCTCAACTCTCGCACCGTCCCAAGCAGTAAGGCGCTCATCAGAATCATGCAAATCGATCACGCCGACCAATCGATCAAACCCATCCGAAACGCTCGGGCTTGGAGCTAACATTGCCTCCCCGCGCGGAGTAAAAGTCACCGACCGGTTTTGATCAAAATTCGCACGCCCGATCTTGAAGCCCACCCCGGAATTTGTTGCAATGTCCGACAGCATCGCCCCGGGAAACTTCGCCGACAGCGACTGGTTGATCTTCGAATCAAGATTGGAAGCTGTACCCAGACCCACCTGACGAATCAGATACGGAATCGCCACCGGCTTCAAATTGGTCGACGTCGTATTGGTCGATCCATCCAACGAATAGACCAGCCCAACCTGCAAATAACGAACCCCGTTATTCGTTACCGTCTGAAACGCCGCCCAGACATATGTCTGTCGCGCCAGTGCCTCCGTTCGCGCCAGATCCAGCGCTTGGGTGACATCAAAACCAGCCTGAGTAACTCCTCGTGATGTAGCCATGGAACCTATGGCCGGAATGCTGACGGTGGCCAGCATGGCAATGACCGCCACTACGACGAGTAGCTCGACCAGAGAGAAGGAAGCCCAGCGGGGTTGCTTGCGCATAATCTGACTTTCGATAGAAGAATTTGCCCTCGGTGCAGGTAGGAAGGACGCATCTGATGTATGCGCTTACATTCCCGCATCTTTCCTCCTTTGTCGACGCCCTTGTAATGTTTGCGCCGCAAAATTTGTATTCAGATTTTGGGGCTTCAATGAAAGTGTTTGAAGATTTGACTCAAGACCATAGCGCGGTGGAGTCATTTAGAATAAAATGGGTGCAAATTTCCCAGATGTGTAATGTCGACGGTGGTAAAACTAGTACGATTCTTCCTCTCATTGTGAACAAAAAAATCAGGAAATCTGGCTTCGTATAGTCGACCCAAAATCTGCAGAGCCACTATAGGCAAATATAATCCATTTTCTGTTAATGGCAGCTGCACTTGGATACCTGGTCGCTAGAGATACATATTGTTGAATAAGTTGTATTCCTTGTACTACTGGACAGGAAATGGCTTTGCGCTGGAAACCAGTGACGAGACGAACGGGGCGCCGTCGGCGCGCCGCGTGAACAATGCTCTCGCGGGTCACTATCAGGCCGGTGCCATTCTGCTGATTCAGCTGACTTGTGAAACCTATATTGGTGACCGCTTGGTGCTGAAGGCTCGTGGTGGCTCCAACGAGTTCGGGCGATTAAAACGACGCCATTCTCTACCACGATAAAACCAGCCCTTACTATGATTCGGAAGTGGGCGGCCTGCTCTGGGACTAGGTCTGGCAATGGCCGATGCTTTGCAGAATTTTGAAGCACGGGAAGTGGGTGCCTCTTTTCAAAAGAAAGACGACTATCAGATAAGATTATCAAATAGTTTGCTCGTAATAAGCAATGATTATCGCGCAAACGCATCTCCTCTCGGAAATCTCCTTCTTAATTTCCTCATCTGAAAATCTGGCTTTTTTATTAAACTCAATTAAGTTTCCGATGTTCGACTTAGGATCGGAAATTCGACAGCAGAGGGCTGCCATTTTCGAACTCGAAAGGAATCGCCATGAAAAATCGACTGACATCACGTATTGGAATTTATTTCGCCCTGGCCCTGACTGTGGTCCACCTTCGCGCAAATCCCAACGGAGGGAGTGTGAGTGGAGGATCCGCCTCCATTACGGGGCAAGGCACTGGTGTCGTGACCATTAACCAAACCACCCAGAATGCGATCATCAACTGGCAGAGTTTTTCCATTGGCGCGGGTGAGGCGACCCGATTCCTTCAGCCCAATGCAACCAGTGCGGTGCTGAATCGCGTGCTCGGCGGGCAAACTTCGATCATCGACGGCATGCTCACGGCGAATGGCCGCGTTTACGTTGTCAATGAGAATGGCATTCTCATGGGCCCGAACGCACAGATCAACACGAGCGCGTTCGTAGCGAGTACCCGGGATATTTTGGACTCCGACTTTCTCAATGGTAACCTTCATTTCGTAGGCAGTAGCGATGCCGGCGTGGAAAATCGCGGAACCATCAACGCCCTCGGCGGCGATGTGGTCCTGATCGGCAAGACGGTGCAGAATCGCGGCGCGATTACAGCGTCCAATGGAACCGCCGCGCTGGTTGCGGCCGATGACGTCTTCCTTGCTCAGAAAAACGCCGACGGCAGCACGGTGCTAGTGAATCCAAAGTGGACCACCGCTACCGCCTCCGGGAAAGTGGGTGTTTACAATAGCGGAACCATTACGGCAGCCGCTGCGGAACTCAAGGCGGCCAATGGCAATATCTACGCCCTTGCGATTCAGAACGAAGGCACCCTCCGAGCAACGACGGTTCAACAACAGGGCGGGCGCATCTGGCTGACGGCCGATTCCGGTGCCGTCGTCAATACCGGTACACTCGACGCCTCGACCACAGCGGCAGGTGGCAAGGGTGGCACGGTGATCCTCAAGAGCACCAATGGCCTCGCCAGCCACTCGGGCTCGATCATCGCCCGGGGCGGACAAGGCGGTGCCGGCGGCGATGCGGAAGTCTCCGGCGCGCAGTTGCAACTCACCGGCACGGTCGATCTCACGGCTCAAAATGGCTTGCTGGGAAATTTGCTGATCGATCCCCTTACGCTCGAAATCATCACGGGTGGCGGCTCCAACCCGACCGCCTCGACGCTCGATCCGACGGCCCTCGTAGCCTTGCTCAATGGCGCAAATGTAACGCTACAGGCCACTAACTCGATTACGGTGACCAATGCTGTCAATGCTAGCTCGAATGCGAACGCTGGTAATCTGACGCTCGACACAGTTACTCTCAATCTTAATGCCGGAATCACGCTCAAGAGTGGTAGCGTACTCGCGGGCACTTCCTTATTGACGACAGTCAACGTAGGCTCTGGCGGCCTTGTGCAAAACGGTATCGACGCCGTAACCGCTGGTGGTCAGGTCAATCTGGCCAGCAACAGCTATCTTCTTTCTTCGCAGCTCTCGATTAATAAAACACTTACCCTTTCTGGCACCGGATCGACCACTCTCAATGGTCAGAATGCCACGCGCGTCATGCAAATCACCGGCGCGTCCGGTGGAATCAACGTCACGTTGCAAGGACTCACTCTCACCGGGGGCAGCGCTGCATCCGGCGGCGGCCTCTATATCGCCAATGGCAGCGGCAGCGCCAATGTCACGATCAAGAATTCCTCCATCGTCGGCAACCGCGCCACCAATAGTGGAGGTAGCGGCGTCTTTGGCGGGGGCATAGCCATCGAATCCGCCAATACGGTGTTACTGAACGGAGTTTCCATTTCCAGTAATAGTGCCCGGTATGGTTCGGCTATCGATAATTATGGAAATCTGACCCTTCTCAACAGCACTATGGATCACAACACTGCGGCCAGCAGCGGCGGAATTTACGTCAATCCGGGGGCGGTGTTGACGGTATCCAACAGTACGATTGCCTTGAATACGTCGGCCGGCTATGGCGCGGGACTCGATAACGATGGCGGAACGATGTCGATCTATAACAGCACCATTGTCGGCAATCAGGGCTCTACGGGAGGCGGAATTTACTCCGGTGGTGGCACATTCACCATCGGAAACTCTATTGTCGTCGGCAATACTGCGACCACTGGACCTGATATCCGCATTGTCGGCTCGTCTACTTCTCTCGGTTATAATATTTACGGCAATGCCTCCGGTTTCGCGGCAGCAGGCACGGACATCAACTATACTGGTTCCCTCGCAGGACTCCTTCAGGCCAGCGGTAGCACTCCCATTCTGGCCAACAACGGCGGCCCGACGAAGACTGTGGCGCTGGTTGCAGGCAGTATCGCCGTTGACGCGGGCAATCCTTCGCTCACAGGTGCCGACCAGCGCGGCATGGTGCGCGGCGCGGCTGGTTATCTCACCGGCTCGGCTCCCGACATCGGCGCATATGAGCTTGGCATTACAAAGGTGGTCGCGAACAACCAGACCATGACCTACGGCGGCACACTGCCCACTTTCACCTATCAAATCATCACCGGAACTTCCTCGCTCTTCAGCGGCTCGCCGGGATTGACCAGCACCGCTACGAATGCTGGCACTTATAATGGCATCATCGGCTTGGGCACACTCAACGCCGGGCTCTACGTTATTGATATCACCAATGGCAATCTGACCATCGATAAAGCCAACCTGACTGTCATCGCCAATGACCAGACAAAGGTCTACGGCGCGGCGCTCCCCGGGCTGACGGTCACTTATAGTGGTTTCGTCAACGGTGACACCGCTGCTTCACTCGCTGCACTGCCCACAACCACCACTTCCGCTCTCGCTTCCTCGAACGTGGGCACCTATGGCATCACCACCTCCGGTGCGGTCAGCGGCAACTATAACATCTCCTACACGGGTGGGACGCTGAGTATCACCCCTGCGTTGCTGACGGTTATCGCCGATGACAAAACCAAAGTCTACGGCGCGTCGCTTCCTAGCCTGACGGTCACCTACAGCGGCTTCGTCAATGGCGACTCGACGGCGTCACTCACCACGCTGGCCTCAGCGACAACCTCCGCGTTGGCTTCGTCAAATGTCGGAACCTATGGCATTACCGCCTCGGGCGCGGTCGGCGGCAACTATACCATCTCCTACACGAGTGGGACGCTGAGTATCACCCCTGCGTTGCTCACCGTTACGGCTGACGACAAAAGCAAAGTCTACGGCGCGTCGCTTCCTAGCCTGACGGTCACCTACAGCGGCTTTGTCAATGGCGACTCGACGGCGTCACTCACCACGCTGGCCTCAGCGACAACCTCCGCGTTGGCTTCGTCAAATGTCGG